>Ga0208392_1000059_pt1 | contig 23660 bp, 20 predicted proteins | sample LakWasMeta3_LOW4_2_FD_183855 | JGI IMG/M metagenome (GOLD analysis project Ga0208392, IMG submission 183855) | Freshwater sediment methanotrophic microbial communities from Lake Washington under simulated oxygen tension - Sediment Metagenome... | ecosystem: Environmental > Aquatic > Freshwater >... | reverse complement strand
CCATTCTTGAAAACGTAATCCGGTTTGGCAAACATCGCTTCGCGGTCTGGCTGGTCGGTATAAACAGTAATATCGGCCGCCGCACCTGTGCCCAGATGGCCGCGGTCATTCAGGCCGATGAGCTTGCCGGCGCCGGCACGCGTCATGATGGCGATTTCATACAGGCTGTATTCACGGTCTAAACTTGCCAGGTTGCTCATGGCCTGTGCATCCAGATTCAGTTTGCTGAAAGCGTCATTCCTGAAAGTCTTGTCCATCAGCAGCCTAATCAGGTGCGGGTAGCTGGTAAACGGCGCGCCGTTAGGGTGGTCTGTAGTCAGAAAGATGCGCCACGGGTCTTCCACCGAGAGGAACAGTTCCAGGCCGATTGCCCATTGCAGGGCGTTTACATAATTCTGGTCGCGGTATTTGAATGGCAGCACACCGCAGCCGGCGTCGCATTCAATATCCATGATGACGGATTTTTTCGGGTTGGCGTGTTTGGCGTTCAGGTGCTGCATCATGGAGTCGCCGGAGGCCGTCACCGTCTGCCCGAACAGTATCTGGCCAACGTCTGCCGTGATGTGCTTGTTTTTGTTCAGCGCTTCGGCAATCTGTGCCGCGGCGGATGAAAACTTTTTGTCGCCCTCGGTGCCATAGCTGTGAAACTGGATGTGCGTGAGGTGCATCGGCAGGCCGCTGCTGGCGCTCATGGTGTCCAGCGTGGTGGCAAAGTTGCCGGCTGCGCCCAGGTTGTTACAGTGTACGTGCAGTGGTTTGGCTATGCCCAAGTCATGCACGGCGCGGCTTAAGCTTTGCAGGATTTCACGCGGCGTAACCTGGTAATGCACATTGCTTTCGTCCAGATTCAGCCTGCGCTGGTTGAACTTGAAAGCATTGATGCCGCCCGGGTTCACGACCTTGATGCCGATGGCCTGTGTGGCATGCAGTATCCACGCCACGTAGTCGTTAATCGCTTTCTGGTCTTTCTTTGCCGCCAGCAGGCGCAGAAAGTAATCATCATTGCCCAGCATGGCATAGCCGCCTTTGTCTATCATCGGCGTGTCACCCATTTCCAGATGCGCCTGGCGCGCATTGACCGGCGAGATGGCCGGCTCAAACGCCGCGGTGTAGCCCATTTCAATGTAGCGGAAGCCGGTGTCAGTAGCAGTGGGCGTTGCATGGTGGCTGCAATGCGGGGTGCAGATGTGGGCTTCCGGCTCGCTTAAACCTTTGGTTTCCTGGGCCTGTTGCTGCTGGTACTTTTGTTGATATTCGGGCAGCATTATGCGTGCAATGTTCACTTTGCCGCCGCCGATATGGCTGTGCATGTCGATGGCACCTGCCATCACTACTTTGCCGCTCAAATCAAAAGTCTGGCCGATTTTTTCAGAGTCTGCCGGTTTGGCGATAATGTGCCCATTGCGGATATAGATGTCTTCAACCACACCATTTTTATGGTGCGCCGGGTCATAGATTCTGCCGTTTTTAAGTAAGGTAATCATGCTTTGGTGTTGTCTGGTAATTTCGCTTCAATTTTGCTTAGCACTTCACTCAGGCTGGGTCGGCTGCTGTCGCGCAGTTTTTTCAGCGGCAGCGTGATCGAGCTATCCATACGGAACATCTGGCCGGCGTGGTCAATCCCGGGAATGCCTACCGGGATGAATACATCCGGCGCAGCCCCGAGCTTGATGCCGGGGTGGCCAATGACTATCGTCGGCGCTTTGGTTTCTGGCGGCAGATGCGGGTTGAAAGTGCTTACCCACAATAAGGCGTCGCACTCTTGCAGCTGTTTTTCTGTGGAGTAATGATAGGTGTCGTATTCCGGCATGCCGTGATTAAAGCGGTTTCTGGTTGGGTAGCCGCTGAGCCATGCGCTCACGTTATTGACTGATGTGTCGCCGTCGCCGGAGTTCAAGGGCAGCCCGGCGGCACGCGAGCTTTCATTCAATTTATTGACAAGTTGGGTAATGCTCTGGATAGTGAGCTCGGCGTGCGGGTATTTCAAGGTGCTGGCCGACCACACGATAACTGCATATTTGGCTGCTTTCAGTTTGTCAGCCAGGGCTGTCAGCGTGTTTATTTCAATGCCTGCAATGTGGCTGGCAGCTGGTTTTTTACCGTTAAGAAGTGCATTCAGTGCATTAATGATTTCCGGCAGTTGCGCAACAGCAGCAGGGATGATGGTTGGCTCTGTGCCGTCCGGTGCGGTGGCGGTGTGGTCTGGATGATTCTGCGCGCCTAGATCCTGAGCACCTAAATCTTGCGCATCTAAATCTTGCGCACCTAGAAAAATGACTTCAGGTCTCGGTTTGTCAAAAAGGTTATCGGTGTTCCAGACCAGTTTTTCAAAAAAACGCGGATGGCTGCCGGTAATGCCTGTTCCTATCGCCAATATTATATCGGCACGGTTTTTAACCTCTGCCAGTGTGGTAGCGAGCCAGCCGCCGTTCTGCATGGTGCGTGTGTTGTGCACCGTAGCATTGCTGTGCAGGTGGTCGAGCGTGGCATCGGTTCTTTTTGCCAGGCTTAATATCGAGCGCATCCCTTGCACTTCAGTACCTAGGCCGGCAAATAAAGGCCGTTTGCTGCGGCTCAGTATTTCAGCGGCCGCATTGATGGCACTATCCAGGTCGGCGGGTTTGCCGTGCAGCAGGGGGGTAGTTTGTGCTGGTAGCCTGTATGACTGTTCAAAAAAAGCGATGCCCTTGGCACAGCCGTTTTGCAGGGTTAATGCAGGTGATGTACTCAGCCTTACATCGTCGCATAGCAAGCCGCATGCAGGGCAGGTGGCATTAAGCGGAGTGGCGTTATGGTTGGGATTATTCATGACGGTGTTAATTCTGCCACATCGGCTGCTAATTCTAAACCCATTTTTTGTGAGCATCAGCTTTGCTGATTGCCTGCTTAAACCATTCGGCGCATTACTGCGTTGCACGGGACTCGCAACGCAGTAATGCGCTTTAGCGCATATAGGCTACGGACACACCTTTTTTGGGTGTTACGGCATCCAAAACTTTGTATTTATATAGCTATTCTACTAAATAACCCGTCATTCTCGCGTACCAGTTCTTGAATAATTGCGTGGTGTCAATATCAACAGCCTCACTTACCACGGTGCGTATTTATCCGAATGCGTCATGATTAAACTACGTTATCAGCATAATTTTTTATATTTTTTTTACACTCAGCGATATATTAATTACGACATTTTTATTTTCTTAAGCCTACCATTCAAATTCTATAAATTTGGATGGTAATAAATTATGGATGATCTCTTTGGCGTTGGCATGATAGGTATTTACCTATTGCTGTGCTATGTGCTGATTTGCATTCTGGTCAATTGGGGAGGTGGGAAATGAATTTTATGATTTTAACAAGTGGCATTCTGGCACTCGCTGTTTTGGTTTATCTATTCTATGTATTAATTAAACCGGAGAATTTCTAATGCTCTCTAATATTTTGATACAAGTTGGTTTATATCTAGCGATATTATTACTTTTAACCAAGCCCATGGGGTTGTGGATAGCCAAGGTCATGAATGGCGAATCTGCGATAGCAAACAAGTTTGGTGGTCCAACTGAACGACTAGTTTACCGTACGCTAGGTATAAAACCAGAGGCTGAAATGGGCTGGAAGCATTATGCCGTTGCACTGATGCTATTTAATGTAATAGGCATCATTGCTGTTTATATTTTACAGCGTTGGCAAGCATGGTTGCCTCTTAATCCTCAACACTTTCCAGCAGTTAGTGTAGATTCATCGCTCAACACTGCCATCAGTTTTGTCACCAACACCAACTGGCAAGGCTATGCAGGTGAATCAACCATGAGCTACCTCACTCAGATGCTGGCACTTACTGTGCAGAATTTTTTATCAGCAGCTACAGGTATCGCGGTAGTCATTGCCTTGATTCGTGGTTTTGCGCGCCATACTGCACAGACCATAGGTAATTTTTGGGTCGATATCACGCGTTCAACCTTATATATTCTTTTACCACTGTCATTCATATTCGCAATTGCGTTAATGGGGCAGGGTGTCATTCAAAATTTTGATGCCTATAAGGAAGTTACGACCTTACAACCAACGACCTACTTAGTGACTGATGCGTCAGGTAAACAAACAACTGAGGTTACCTCTACTCAAACATTAGCCATGGGGCCTGTTGCTTCACAGGAAGCCATTAAAATGATAGGTACCAATGGCGGCGGTTTCTTTAATGCCAATTCCGCTCATCCGTTTGAAAATCCTACGCCACTGACAAACTTTTTACAAATGCTCGCAATATTCATCATCCCGGCAGGACTATGTTTTGCATTTGGCTTGATGGTGGGTGATAGGCGACAGGGCTGGGCAGTATTTTCTGCCATGGCAATTGTGTTTGTGGTGATGGCTGGTGTTGCTATATGGGCAGAGCAGGCTGGTAACTCGGCATTAACAGCTAGCGGCGCTGACCAAACTGTAAGCATCTTTCAATCTGGCGGCAATATGGAAGGCAAAGAAACGCGCTTTGGCATAGTTTCGTCTGCATTATTTGCCACCATCACTACAGCTGCATCCTGTGGGGCAGTCAACGCCATGCATGACTCGTTAACACCTATTGGCGGCTTGGTGCCGATGTGGCTCATGCAACTGGGTGAAGTCATCTTTGGTGGTGTTGGTTCCGGGCTTTACACCATGTTGATTTATGCAGTACTTGCCGTATTTATTGCAGGGTTGATGATAGGCCGCACGCCTGAATATTTAGGCAAGAAAATCGAGATTTTCGATATGAAAATGACCGCCATCATCATTTTAGTGACGCCTTTGTTGGTGCTGATCGGTACGGCGATTGCTGTTATCGCCGCCCCTGGTAAGGCCGGTATTGCCAACCCCGGTGCACATGGTTTCAGCGAGATACTGTATGCGCTTTCATCCGCTGCCAACAATAACGGTAGTGCTTTTGCCGGCTTGTCAGCCAATACGCCGTTCTACAATACGCTGCTTGCTTTTGCCATGTTCCTGGGTCGATTTGGCGTTATTTTGCCGGTGTTGGCAATCGCCGGCTCAATGGCTGCCAAGAAACGTATTCCAGTGAGTGTAGGTGCCATGCCGACACACGGCCTATTGTTTATTGCGCTACTTATTGGTGCGGTGATTTTAGTGGGTGCTCTTACCTACGTTCCAGCACTGGCACTTGGACCTGTCGTTGAGCAATTGCTCATGACCGCCATCCATTAAGAATTCAGTGCATTACAGATATTAGGAAAAATATATGTCTAAACCAAGTATGCAATCAATGTTCGATCCAGCACTGGTAAAACCAGCCATTGCTGATGCTTTCAAAAAACTATCACCACAAACACAGTGGCGAAATCCAGTAATGTTCGTTGTGTATCTGGGTAGTATTCTCACCACTTTGTTGATGTTTCAAGCGCTATTTGCTAAAGGTGATGCGCCGGTGGGGTTTATTGCTTTAGTGACTTTATGGCTATGGTTCACGGTGTTGTTTGCCAATTTTGCTGAAGCCATTGCAGAGGGTCGCAGCAAAGCGCAAGCGGCAAGCCTAAGAGGCTCCAAGAAAAATGTGCTCGCTAAAAAGCTGGCGGGCGAGTCTCGTGATTCAGTAGTTTCAGTTACCGACAGCAACAGTTTGCGTAAAGGCGATATTGTTTTAATCGAGGCCGGTGATATGGTGCCTGCTGATGGTGAAGTGATAGACGGGATTGCATCCGTCAATGAAGCGGCCATTACCGGGGAGTCTGCTCCCGTTATCCGTGAATCCGGTGGTGATTTCAGCACCGTTACTGGCGGTACACAAGTATTGTCGGACTGGGTAGTAGTACGTGTGAGCGTCAATCCTGGCGAGGCATTCTTAGACCGTATGATTGCCATGGTCGAAGGTGCCAAGCGTCAAAAAACCCCTAATGAAATTGCACTGACGATTTTATTGGTTGCATTGACCATTGTATTTCTACTGGTCACAGTGACTTTGTTACCATTCTCGATCTTTGGTGTAGGCGCTGCTGGTGCTGGCTCACCGCCCAGCATTACCGTATTAGTATCTCTGTTAGTTTGTCTGATTCCTACCACCATTGCTGGTTTACTATCAGCCATTGGTGTTGCAGGCATGAGTCGTATGATGCAGGCCAATGTGATTGCCACATCAGGTCGTGCAGTAGAAGCGGCTGGTGACGTCAATGTATTGTTACTCGATAAAACTGGCACAATTACTTTAGGTAATCGTCAGGCTTCAGCCTTCATTCCAGCAGCGGGCATTACCGAACAAGCGCTAGCTGACGCTGCACAACTCGCTTCATTGGCTGATGAAACACCGGAAGGTCGCAGCATCGTGATTCTGGCAAAAAACCGTTTCAATATCCGCGAGCGTGAAATTCATACACTAGGCGCTACTTTCGTACAGTTTTCTGCACAAACCAAAATGAGTGGCGTCAATTTACAGGATGCAGCTAATAATGTCAGACAGATTCGTAAAGGTGCCGCCAGCGCCATTAAGCTGCATGTTGAATCGTTAGGTGGAATGTTTTCAGCAGATATTACCCAGAAGGTAGATGATGTTGCGCGCCGTGGCAGCACGCCACTGGTGGTGTCAGATGGCAATGTCGTGTTAGGCGTTGTGGAGCTCAAGGATATCGTCAAAGGTGGAATCAAGGAGCGCTTTGCCGAATTGCGCAACATGGGCATTCAAACCATTATGATTACTGGTGACAATCGTCTAACTGCATCCGCTATTGCTGCTGAAGCCGGTGTCGATGACTTTCTGGCAGAAGCAACGCCAGAAGATAAATTGAAACTGATTCGTGGTCACCAGGCAGAAGGTAAGCTTGTTGCCATGACCGGTGACGGTACCAACGATGCCCCGGCACTTGCACAGGCAGATGTTGCAGTTGCCATGAACACCGGCACACAAGCGGCAAAAGAAGCCGGCAATATGGTGGATTTGGATTCCAACCCGACCAAGCTGATTGAAATTGTTGAAATCGGTAAACAAATGCTGATGACACGTGGCTCGTTAACAACGTTTAGTATTGCCAACGATGTTGCCAAATATTTCGCCATTATTCCGGCTGCATTTGCCAGTACCTATCCACAGCTTAATGCGCTGAACGTGATGCATTTGTCGAGTCCAAATTCGGCAATTCTGTCGGCTGTTGTTTTTAATGCGCTGATCATTGTTTTCTTGATTCCACTTGCCTTAAAAGGCGTGCCTTACAGGGCGGTTGGTGCGCAGCAGCTATTGCGTAGAAACCTATTGATTTATGGCTTAGGTGGTCTGGTGGTACCTTTCATTGGCATCAAAATCATTGATGTCGTACTTACAATTATCGGCTTTGCTTAAGGATCTATCATGAAACAGCTCTTGAAACAGTCAATCAGACCTGCTGTAGTACTTTTTTTATTACTCAGCCTGATTACCGGTGTTGCTTACCCGCTGGCCACCACAGCATTAGGGCAATGGCTATTGCCTGCGCAAGCGAATGGCTCGCTGATTGAAAAAGATGGAAAGCTGGTCGGGTCAACTTTAATAGGACAAAATTTTACTGAGCCTCAATACTTCTGGGGGCGTCCATCTGCCACTGGGTCATATCCAAATAATGCGGCGGCATCATCCGGCTCGAATCAGGGACCGTTGAATCCGGCATTGGCAGATGCAGTTAAAAGTAGAGTGAATGCGCTGAAAGGCGTTGACGCTGACAATACACGCCCTGTACCTGTTGATTTAGTAACAGCTTCTGCCAGCGGCTTGGATCCGCACATTAGCCCCGCTGCAGCTGAATACCAAATGGTACGAGTCGCAAAGGCGCGCAATCTACCTGAGGTGCAGGTGCGCCAGCTTATCGATCAGCATACTGAAGGCCGCCAGTGGGGGGTGTTAGGCGAACCGCGAGTAAACGTAGTGACACTTAACCTGGCCCTGGAGCAATTGAAGTAATCCTCAAATTCGTTTTTAACCATTAATAAAGGTAGTAACATGCGTAAATCATTATTATCACTAGCAGTATTAAGTGCACTTTCTGTGCCGACCATTTCAATGGCTGAGGAAGCAGCGCCAGCGGCTGCTCCAGCATCGCCACATACAGTTACATATAACATTGGTTTATTCAGCCAATACATTTTCCGCGGCCTAACCCAAACAGATAACAAACTGGCAATTCAAGGTGGTGTTGATTACGCTCACTCCAGTGGTTTGTATGTTGGTACATGGGCATCCAATATCAGTTGGTTGGAAGATAGCGGTAATTACGATGGCTCCAGCCTGGAACTTGATATATACGGTGGCTACCGCAACGCTATTGGCGACACTGGCATTAGCTATGATGTTGGTCTTTTAAACTATGTATATCCAGGTAGCAAAACCGCTGCCGGCCGTGTCAACGCAGGCTTCACTGATCCTTACACACTTGAAGTTTACGGCGCACTTTCCTACAAATGGCTGCAAGCCAAGGTTTCATACGGCCTCACAGATATTTTTGGTGTACAAAATTCAGACGGCTCCTACTATGCTGAATTAAATGCAAACATCCCGGTTGGTGATACCGGCATCACTGCCAACCTGCATTATGGCTATCAAGACTTCAAAGGCAGCGTAGCTGGCGTAAGCAATAACAAACTTTACACTTATAACGACTGGAAAATTGGTGCAACAAAATCCTGGAGCAATGGCGTGAATGTGGGCGCTTTCTACACCGGTACAGATGCTGAAGATGTAGGCTATACATTACTGGGTAAAAATATTGGTGACGATACCTTTACCGTATTTGTCCAAAAAACGTTCTAAAAAAACATTTGCAGTTCCGTCCCTGAAGAATGTCTCTGGCATTTTTCAGGGACTGGCATTTTTAATTCATAAGGTTTGGCAGAGGTTATATATACCCATATGAATTTTTACAATATTTTTATATTCTAGCAGCATAAATTTTCACTATCTTAATGATTTTTTCCCTAATATTTCACATAAGTTCACTAGAACCAGTTACTTACAAAACAGGAGAAAATCAAATGAATTGTATTACCATGTTACTTAAAACCTCGGATGTCATGGCTGTTCGCAGAGCGATTTTTGCAGCAGGCGCAAGCCGTGTTGCCGTATTCCCTGTGCCTGACGGGGCAAGAACAGCATATATACAGGACTGGTATTTCGGCAACGACCATGCAAAGTGTGATACGCCTATCCGAATAGATGTAGGTGTTGATGAGAGCCATACCGATGATGTCATCTCGGCGTTCCTGATGACAGCGCATATTGGCATGATTAAAAAAGTCGTACGACACCCTGAAAAATCAAAAAGTATTTTCCAGAGACTCCTCCGTGCGGCTTAAAACAAACTTGGGCATACTACTAAGCCCTGTGTTTATCTTACTTGCAATTACCCCGATTGCTTTTGATTGCTGTGCTGAAAACTGAAGTGAAAATGCCTGATCAAGTAAATCCTGAGCCAGGTACAATGGCCGTATTGGGAGACAACAAGATTTGCCGTGAACCGTTGACCGGTGCCGAAAACGATTCAGAATTTGCGGACATAAAGCAATATATTCACCTTTGTCCTGTTTGCGGAAAAAAACATTTCGTCAATGAAACAAAACGCCAGCTGGCTTACGGTAAACACTATACTTGCAGCGTGGAATGCGAGATTAAAAGGCGTAAAACATGGTGGCACTTTGCGTAACTTGTTCCAATCATTTAAAAGTCGTAAATAATGGCTGATACTTTAAATCAACGTCCCGATCCAGATCTGCTGCTGGACAAAATCAATAAAGAGGCTGAAAAGCAGAAAAATGGCCGCTTAAAAATATTCTTTGGCGCTTGTGCGGGAGTAGGCAAAACATTTGCGATGCTATCAGCCGCACGTAACTTGCGGCTGCAAGGTGTTAATGTGGTTATTGGCATTGTTGAAACGCATGGCCGCAGTGAAACCGAATCACAAGTATCCGACCTAGATATATTGCCACTCAAAAAGCTTGAGTATCGTGGTCGCGAGTTAACTGAGTTTGATCTTGACGCAGCGCTCTTGCGCAAACCTACGCTCATTCTAGTCGATGAACTTGCCCACTCCAATGTTGAGGGTTCACGCCATACCAAGCGATGGCAAGATGTAGAGGAGTTATTGTCAGCGGGTATTGATGTATATACCACGCTTAATGTACAGCATCTTGAAAGCCTCAATGATGTGGTGGGGCAAATCACCGGGATTCGCGTCAGCGAGACCATTCCGGATAAAGTGTTTGATATGGCCGATGAGGTCATCCTGGTCGACCTACCTGCTGAAGAATTGTTGCAAAGATTGCAGGAAGGTAAAGTGTACCTGCCGCAACAAGCTGAACGTGCGGGCAAAAACTTCTTCCGCAAAGGTAATTTAATTGCTTTGCGGGAAATGGCATTAAGGCGTACCGCCGATCGTGTCGATACACAAATGCAGGAATACCGTAGCAATAGTGCAATTCGTCAAGTCTGGCAGGCAAAGGACCGTATTCTTGTTTGTGTTGGAACAGCGCCTGAAGCAGAACGTTTGGTTAGGGTGGCCGCCAGGCTGGCGCACAGCTTGAAATCAGACTGGCTTGTGGTATATGTAGAAACAGCCCGACTGCAACGCCTTTCGGATGCACAGCGTCATCATGTTTTAAAAACACTGAAGCTTGCCGAGACGCTAGGTGCCGAAACCACCACCTTAAGCGGAACCGAAGTCGCCCAAACGCTGCTGGCTTATGCACGAAGCCGCAATGTATCCAAGATCGTCGTAGGTAAATCTACACGTTCTGCTTTTGCACGTCTTATTACGCCTGGTCTGGTAGACAGCTTAACTAACCAGGCTACAGATATTGATATTCACGTGGTTTCTCGTGAGCGCGCACTGACTGAAAAAACTGTCATTAATACCAATAATTCCGATAGTTCAGGGCAGTTTAACGAAAGCTCAACGTTAAAAGGCTATTATTTGGCCGGGATTATCTGTGCAATCAATACGGCCATCGCTGCTTTATTATTGCCTTATTTAGAACTGGCAAATGTTGTGATGTTTTATTTGCTGGGAGTAGTTTTAATCTCATACAAGTACGGAAGAGGCTCCGGGATATTCTCTTCACTCATCAGTGTCGCCAGTTTTGATTTCTTCTTTGTACCACCAAAACTTTCATTTACTGTATCTGATACCCAATACCTGCTTACGTTCTCAGTCATGTTCGTGGTGGCTTTGGTGATTAGCAACCTGACGTCTGGTTTACGTTATCAGGCGGTTGTTGCCATGCATAGGGAAAAACGCAGCCGTGCTTTATATGATTTGGGAAAGTCACTGGCTTCAGCGCTTACCTCAGAACATATCATCGAAATCAGCACCCATCATTTGTCCGGGATTTTTCAATCTAAATTAGCCATATTGTTGCCTGACCATCAGGAAAAGATCGTCAATACGACGGCCAATCTCTTGCCTGATAACTGTCTGCAAGAAATCGACTTTGGGATAGCACAGTGGGTTTATGATCACCAACAGCAAGCCGGGTTTGGCACAGACACATTACCATCAAGTTCTGCCTTGTATATTCCGCTGCAAGCGCCCATGCGCACACGTGGCGTCCTGGCTATTGTGCCAGAAAATAAACGGATGATTTTTCTGCCAGAACAGAAACAGTTGTTAGATACGTTCGCTACTCAAATTGCCATTGCGATTGAACGCGTACATTATGTAGAGGTTGCGCAAGACGCTTTAGTCTCTATGGAATCCGAGCGATTGAGAAACACTGTGTTAAGCGCGATTTCACATGATTTGAATACACCACTAACTACCATTGTTGCTTCAGCAGGCTTTCTTAAAAATGGAATCAGCCCTGATGATAAATACTATGAATTTGTCATGATGATCTACGAACAAGCTATTCGCATGAAAAGTCTTGTCGTAAACCTACTTGATATGGCAAGACTACAATCAGGCAAAGTAACGCTTAATAAAAAATGGCTACTACTTGAGGAGGTGGTTGGCACAGCACTGCGCACGATGAAACAGGCGCTTTCTGCACATCAAATCAATATCGATTTACCTGCCGACTTACCATTGCTTGAATTTGATGCAGTGTTGATTGATCGTGTTTTATGTAATTTGTTAGACAACGCAGCGAAATATACGCCCGCTGGCAGTCGAGTGACGATCAGTGCAAGAGTGAAGCAACAGGATATTTGGATATCTGTTGCCGATACAGGACCAGGACTGCCTGAAAAGTTAAAAGATCAATTGTTTGATAAATTCACACGCGGTGAGAAAGAGTCTTCTAAATCAGGAGTTGGCCTTGGGCTATCTATCTGTAAGGCGATTGTTGAAGCACATGGCGGTAAGATTTGGGCGAACAATAAACCTCCAAGCGGAGCAATATTCACTTTTTCACTTCCGCTAGGCACACCACCTAATCTTCCACCTACTGATGAGCCCCACCTTTAAATTTATGACCAATCATATTGCCAATATTATTTTAATTGAAGATGACCCACAGATTCGTCGCTTTGTTTCCTCCGCGCTTGAGGAGGAAAGTTTTCAAGTATTTTGCGCAGAAACCGGCAAGCAAGGTTTAATCGAAATCAGCACACGTAAGCCAGATGCGGTTATTTTAGATTTGGGGTTGCCAGATATTGATGGTATAGAAGTCATTCGTGAAACCAGAAATTGGAGCAATATCCCGATTATTGTACTTTCAGCTAGAACGCAAGAGGCCGAAAAAGTCGCTGCCTTAGATGCAGGTGCAGATGATTTTTTATCGAAACCGTTTGGTACGCCGGAATTGCTGGCAAGAATTCGTGCGCAGTTACGTCGTAGAGCAATGCTGGGTGAAGAAAGTCATCAAGGTATTTATGACTTTGGTGACATCAATGTAGATTTGCCTAGAAGGCTTGTTTCAAAGGCTTCGCAAGCAGTGCATTTAACTCCGATTGAGTTTAGGCTTTTTACTGCTCTAGTTAAAAATGCAGGCAGGGTCGTTACGCAAAAACAATTACTTAAAGAAGTATGGGGACCTTCCTATGTAGAAAATGAGCACTATCTTAGAATCTACATGAGCCACTTAAGACAAAAGCTAGAAAATGATCCTGCGCAACCAGAGCATTTAATTACAGAAATAGGCGTAGGGTTTAGATTGGTCACCTAAAATGTAGAACTATGCTGACCATGTTTCTCATGAGGTAATTTGTTCAATGCTGCCTCGCTCCATATTATCTACTACTGAACGCACAAGTTTACTTGCACTAGCTGAAAGTCAGGACGATTTGATTCGCTATTACACTTTCGATGAGTCTGATTTATCGTTGATTCGGCAACGACGTGGTGATGCCAATCGACTTGGTTTTGCAGTCTAACTTTGTTTATTGCGTTATGCTAGGTCTGGTCTGGTCAATGATATGGTAGCCAGCAAACCAGTAACAATTGGCTGTTTATTCTGGACTGGTTACAAAGTGTTGAGTTGCGCAGACGTGTTCATGCTGGATTAAACAAAGGTGAAGCACACAACGCTTTAGCCAGGGTGGTATTCTTTAATCGTCTTGGTGAAATTCGCGACCGAAGCTTTGAGCAGCAACGTTACCGAGCCAGTGGTCTGAACTTGGTGACAGCAGCTTCGTATTGTGGAATACAGTGTATCTAGATTGAGCAACACAAGCCATGCGCGAGACAGGTAATAAAGCGTTCGATAACAGTTTGTTACAGTATCTATCACCACTAGGCTGGGAGCATATCACCTGACTGGTGATTATGTTTGGTAGCAAAATCGTAAAGCAGAAGATGGGGAAATTAGACCTTTACGCAACGCTGAAAAGTCTTAGCGTACAATTTTTTACGTTTTCTGCGTTCACCCCCTATAGATCAATCGTAAAAGTTGGTTTATTTTAAGTGCTAAAAATGGTATTTTAACGGTCTTTTCAATAAGTAAACTTAACGGAGTAGTTATGGCAATTCAACGTACGCTTTCTATCATCAAACCTGATGCAGTTGCAAAAAATGTTATCGGTAAAATTTACACACGTTTTGAAAACGCTGGCTTGAAAGTTGTTGCTGCAAAAATGGCACAATTGACACAAGCTGAAGCTGAAGGTTTCTACGCAGTGCACAAAGAGCGTCCTTTCTTTGCTGACCTGGTTAAATTCATGATCTCAGGCCCAGTGATGATTCAAGCTTTAGAAGGCGAAAACGCTGTGCAAGTGAATCGCGACCTGATGGGCGCTACTAACCCTAAAGAAGCTGCAGCAGGCACTATCCGTGCTGACTTTGCTGAAAGCATCGACGCTAACGCGGTTCACGGTTCTGATTCTGCTGAAAATGCAGCAATCGAAATCAAATACTTCTTTGGTTAATTGAGAGTTTTTGAAAAAGCATTTTCCACGAACCACACGAAAAGCACGAAAATTAAAACAACCAAGTTTTTGTTCGTGTATTTCGTGAATTTCGTGGACATTTATTTTTAATAAATTAGGCATATAACTTTGGTCAATTTACTCAATTTTAATCAGCAGCAACTCGCGCAATGGTTCGTAGAGCATGGCGAAAAGCCTTTTCGCGCCAAGCAGCTGATGCGCTGGATGCATCATTTCGGCGTGCACGATTTTGAGCAGATGACTGATATTGCCAAAAGCCTGCGCGAAAAACTGGCAACAGAGGCAGAAATCGTTCTGCCTAACGTGCAGCATGAACAAATATCCAATGACGGTACTCGTAAATGGCTGATTGGCGCGGATGCTGCCAATAGCATAGAGACTGTATTCATTCCTGAAGATGACCGCGGTACGCTATGTGTATCGAGCCAGGTGGGTTGTGCGCTGGAGTGCACGTTCTGCTCTACCGGCCGCCAGGGGTTTAACCGTAATTTAAGTGTCTCTGAAATCATTGGTCAATTAGCGATTGCTGACCATTCATTACGTCAGGAAGCCGGTTATGACATGCTGCCGCCCGGTGAGCGCATTATCAGCAACGTGGTGATGATGGGCATGGGTGAGCCCTTGGCTAACTACGATAATGTAGTGACTGCCATGCAGATTATGCTGGATGACAGCGCTTATGGTTTAAGCCGTCGCCGCGTCACGCTTTCAACCAGCGGCTTGGTGCCGGCTATGGATCGCCTGAAAGAAGATTGCCCGGTAGCGCTTGCCGTGTCGCTGCATGCGCCCAATGACGCGCTGCGTGATGTGATTGTGCCGATCAACAAAAAATACCCGCTCAAAGAACTGATGGCGGCATGCAACCGTTATCTTGAAAAAGCGCCGCGTGATTTTGTCACCTTTGAATACGTGATGCTGGACGGTGTGAATGACACCGTTGAACATGCGCACCAGTTGCTGGAGCTTGTTAAGAACGTATCCTGCAAATTCAATCTGATCCCTTTTAACCCTTTCCCCAATAGCGGCTATGAAACCTCCAAGCCTAGCCATGTGCGCGTGTTCCGCGACATTCTCATGCAGGCTGGATATGTGGTGACGGTACGTAAGACCCGCGGCGAGGATATCGATGCTGCCTGCGGACAGCTTGCCGGTAAAGTGTTGGATAAAACTAAACGTACTTCCAAGCGTATCCCAATTGAGGCGATTGAATGAATAAAATGCGGTTTACCAGCTTAGTTTCGACTATGCTTGTGCTTCTTCTTGTAGCAGGCTGCGCAAGCCAGCAGCAGCAAGAGGCAGAAGACAAAAACATGAAAGCGCGTGCCAGGTCGCATACTGACCTGGGTGCCGTTTATTACCAGCAGCGGCAACTGGAAGTTGCATTGGAGGAATTTACGCTTGCTACCAAAGCTGATCCTAGCTTCAGTCTGGCGTATAACGGTTTGGGTCTGGTATATGCAGCGCTTGGGCAGGATGACCTTGCCGAGGCTAACTTTAAAAGGGCGGTACAGATTGAGCCTGGCAATTCAGAATCACACAATAATTTTGGCGGTTTTTTATGTGCTAGAAACCGCATTGATGAATCCATCAAAGAGTTCATGGCTGCGGTAAAGAACCCGCTGTATGCAACACCTGCTATTGCCTATACTAATGCCGGTATTTGCTCGCTGCGCAAACAGGATGCAGTAAATGCAGAAGCCTATTTCCAGAAGGCGCTGCAATATGAGCCTTTGTTCAATACGGCGGCATATCAGCTGGCATCAATCCAGTTCAAGCGTAATGATGCAGTTACAGCAAAAAGAACCTTGCAGAACGCCCTTATCAGCCAGCCGACACCTGAAGTGCTATGGCTGGCGATTCAGATTGCGCGTAAGCTAGGTGCAAAGGATGATGAGGCAAGTTATGCCTTGGAGTTAAGGCGCCGTTATCCGGATTCGGAGCAGGCCAAGTTGTTACAGAGCGGAAAATAATCATGACAGAGTTGCAAGCAGTAGAAACAGAAAAAGCTGGTGATGACTCAGTAAATAGTCAACCGTCACTGGGCGCTGCATTTCTGGCGGCGAGAACTGCAAAAAACCTTACACAGCAAGATGTGTCCAATCACTTGCGTTATAGTGTGAAACAGGTCGATGCGCTGGAAAGCAACAATTTTCATCTGTTGCCAGATGCCATGATCACGCGTGGGTTCATCCGCAACTATGCAAAACTGCTGGAAATAGACGCTGAACCGCTGTTGGCAATTTACCGCACAAGCGTAGCTGATAACTCGAATCTGGGGTTGACGGTCCAGTCTTCTATCATGCAGGTGCCGTTGACTAAAGACAGTCAGTCATGGGTCAAATATATTCTTGGCAGTATCGTGGTGCTGCTATTGCTGCTGTCATGGCTGTTCTATGTTGATTACATGCCAAAACCCGCGCCGACTGCTGTGGCCGTGCAAAGTGAAAATAGCCCGCAAATCACTGTTGAAAATGCACCGACGCCTGCCGAGCCTTTGCCGGAAATTGCATTGCCGGCCGCAGAAAGGGCAGCCGATGCCGATTCAGCAGCTGTTGCTGCCATTGTGCCAGAGGCTAGCAATGTGCCTGCCGGCGGTGCTGCAAATGCGGCGTTGAAGCCTCAAGCGGAAGTTGTCGCCCAGCCTGCTGTCAGTGCTTTGTCAAATCAGGCTGCAACAAAGCCTGGCAGCAATGTTACCTTGACATTCAGCGGCGATAGCTGGGCGCGCATCGCAGATAAAGGCGGCAAGGTGGTTTATGAAGAAATGTCGCATGCCGGCGATACAGACAGTGTGGATGTAACACCACCGGTTAATGTGCTGATTGGCAATGCCAGTGTCACGAAATTGGCTTTTCGTGGCAAGGAGATTGATTTATCTGCCCATACTAAAAACAACATCGCGCGTATCGCTCTGGAGTAGCCGTTGAGTCTGTCTATACAAATCAAGCCACGTAATACATTGCAGGTCATGATAGGCCATGTGCCTGTGGGCGGTGGGCTGCAAGATACATTACCGGCACCCGTGGTTGTGCAAAGTATGACCAATACAGACACGGCGGATGCAGAAGCGACTATCAAACAGGTGTTTGAACTGTGGCAGGCAGGCTCGGAAGTGGTGCGTATCACCGTAAATTCACCCGAAGCCGCGGCACAGGTTGCCAATATCCGCCGCGGGCTGGATGCTTTAGGCTGCAATGTGCCGCTGGTTGGTGACTTTCACTACAACGGCCATAAATTGCTCGCGCAGTATCCTGATTGTGCCGAAGCGCTGGCCAAGTACCGCATCAATCCTGGTAACGTGGGCAAAGGCTCAAAGCGTGATGAGCAGTTTGCAGCGATGATTGAAGCGGCTATCCAGTATAAAAAGGCAGTGCGTATCGGCGTGAACTGGGGTAGCCTGGACCAGGCCAAAATGGCGCAGATGATGGATGATAACGCCAAGCTTGCTACGCCTTTGACTTCAGATGAACTGATGCGCGAGGCCTTGATTCAATCAGCACTTGAGAGTGCTGAGCAGGCGGTCAAGCTAGGGTTGTCTCCAAACCAGATTATTATTTCCTGCAAGGTGAGCGATGTGCAGGATCTGGTTAAAGTCTATACAGAGCTTGCCAGCCGCAGTGATTATCCCTTGCATCTGGGGCTGACCGAGGCTGGCATGGGCTCAAAAGGCATCGTAGCCTCTACTGCCGCACTCGCACTACTGCTGCAGCAGGGTATCGGCAACACGATCCGCGTTTCTCTGACCCCGGAGCCAAATGAATCGCGCACTAAAGAAGTCGTGGTGGCGCAGGAAATCCTGCAGACCATGGGCATACGCTCATTTACGCCTCTGGTAACTGCATGCCCCGGCTGCGGACGCACCACATCTACCTACTTTCAGGAGCTTGCCATGCAGATTCAGAGCTACCTGCGTAATCAGATGCCGGTATGGCGCGGCAAATATGCCGGTGTAGAGAATATGAGCGTGGCCGTGATGGGCTGCGTGGTGAATGGCCCGGGTGAATCCAAGCTCGCCAATATCGGCATCAGCCTGCCAGGTACGGGTGAAGTGCCGGTGGCGCCGGTGTTTGTGGATGGTGAAAAGACCGTGACATTGAAAGGCGATAATATCGCACACGAATTCCAGGCGATTGTTGAAGATTATGTGCAGAAGAACTACGCCGAGGGCGGAAAACTTCATGACAGCCTCAGGCAAAAGACCATTCCGATTCAAGCAGTCAATTAATAACAGATAACAACTGAAAATCAATGAGTAATAAATTTCAAAGCAACTATAAATTTCAAAGTATCAAGGGCTTCTACGACATTTTGCCTGAAGCAACGCCGTTGTGGTTCAAGCTGGAAGATACAGCACGCAGGGTACTGTCACAGTATGGCTACAAGAATATCCGTATGCCGTTGGTGGAGCCTACCGAACTGTTTGTACGCAGCGTGGGTGAGCATACCGATATCGTGGAAAAAGAAATGTATGCGTGGGAAGATGCGCTTAACGGCGATAAACTGACCTTGCGTCCTGAAGGCACGGCAGGCTGCGTGCGCGCCGTGGTTGAGCATAATCTTACCTATAATGGCCCGCAGCGCCTGTGGTACAGCGGTGCGATGTTCCGCCATGAGAACGTGCAGAAAGGCCGCCAGCGCCAGTTTCACCAGATAGGCGTAGAAGCCTTCGGTTTTGACACGCCTGAAGTCGATGCTGAGCAGATTGTGCTGCTGGCAAGGCTGTGGCGTGCGCTTGGCATCGTGGATGTGGAATTGCAGATTAACAGTATTGGCGATGCGCACGAGCGTGCAGAGTATCGCAATGTGCTGATTAAATATTTTGAGCAGCATGCCGATTTGCTGGATGAAGATGCAAAGCGCCGTTTACACGCCAACCCGCTACGTATTCTGGATACTAAAAATCCGCGCATGCAGGAAATATGTGAGGCGGCCCCGAAATTAATAGATTGCCTGGGTGATGAAACCCGCACGCATTTTGAAGGTCTGTGTAAAAGATTAGCCGAAGCCGGTGTTGCCTACAAAATCAATCCACGCCTGGTTCGCGGCCTGGATTATTACAACCGCACCGTGTTTGAGTGGGTAACCACCAAGCTGGGCGCACAGGGGACGATAGCTGGCGGCGGCCGTTATGACACCCTGGTTGAACGCCTGGGCGGTAACGCAACCCCTGCATGCGGTTTTGGCATTGGCCTGGAGCGTGTATTTCTGTTAATGCAGGAATACGGCGTAACCGCAGCAGATGCACCTGATGTATATCTGGTGAATGTAGGCGACTTGGCAGAGGCTGTTGCATTTGGCATTGCCGAGCAGCTGCGTAACGCAAATGTACAGGTGGTGCTACATACAGGCGGCGGCAGTTTTAAATCGCAGATGAAAAAGGCAGACAGAAGCCTCGCACGCTATGCGCTGATATTGGGTGATGATGAAGTGAATAATGGCCAGGTCACATTGAAGCCGATGCAGTTTGATGCTGGCTTGCAGGAAAAACCTGAGCAAGTGCAGTGCAGTATTGAAGAAGCAATCAAGATATTAACTGCAAATAAAATTTAAATCGCATCTACCTAACCGAATACGTAAGTTTTACAAATCATATCGAGCCAACATGACAGTCGACTTACAAAATGAGAAGTCCGCAAAAGCGTTGCCATTGTTGCAGCTGGAGCATGTGAGCATTTCGCCTAAAAAAATGCCTGCACGTTTGCTGGTGAACGATATCAGCTTTAATATCGAGGCAGGCAAAACCACTTGCGTCGTGGGCGAGTCCGGCAGCGGTAAAAGCCTGACTGCCTTGTCTATCATGGGTCTGCTGTCAAAACAACTGCAGCTTAACGCCGGCAGGGTGCTGTTTAACGACCCTGAGCAAGGCATTTTGGATTTAACCGCGCTTGATGATGAGCGCCTGCGCAAACTGCGCGGTGACAAAATTGCCATGATTTTCCAGGAGCCGATGACTTCATTGAACCCCGTGTTAACCGTGGGTTATCAGATTGGTGAAAGCCTCACTACGCATCTTGGCCTAAAAGGGGCTCAGTTAAAGAATAAGATTGCAAGCCTGCTGGAAATGGTTGGCATTGCGCCTGAACGTGCCAACAGCTACCCGGATGAACTCTCCGGCGGCCAGCGTCAGCGTGTGATGATAGCCATGAGCATTGCCTGTGAGCCCAGCCTGCTGATTGCTGATGAGCCTACCACCGCGCTGGATGTGACGGTGCAGGCGCAGATTTTGACGCTGCTTGATGACCTGAAGACCCGCATGAACATGGGGATGCTTTTTATTACACATGATTTTGGTGTGGTTGCCGATATTGCAGACTATGTTGTGGTGATGTTCCGGGGCGAGATTGTAGAGTCCGGCCCAAGCGCGCAGGTGCTGGCTAACCCGCAGCATCCTTATACTCAGGCATTGCTGTCATGTGTGCCTGATGCAGAAGGCAAAAAAGAGCTCAAGCCAATTGATTATGCATGGCTTGAAAATAATGAATTACAGGTTTTAGCAGCTGAGGCCATGAATGAGTGAACATATCCTGACAGCCAGGCATCTGGTTAAAACCTATACCCAGCGCAGTGGCAGGTTCGGCTTTGGCACTACGCAGGTAAAGGCGCTGAATGATGTTAGTATTGACCTGCGTGTGGGCAGTACGCTGGCTGTTGTAGGGGAATCTGGCAGCGGCAAATCCACGCTGGCGCGTTGTCTGTTACAATTGCAACCCTTGGATAGCGGCGAAGTACTGTTTTTGGGACGTGACCTCGCAAAGATGCATGCATCAGAGCTAAGAGATGCGCGCAAAGACTTGCAAATGGTGTTTCAGGATCCATTCGCCTCTCTTAACCCCCGCATGCGCGTGGGCGAGATTGTAGGTGAAGGTCTGCTGATACACGGCTTAGGCAGTGCGGCTGAGCAGCAAAAAAACGTCATGGCCATGTTAAAGCGTGTTGGCCTGACTGAAGCTGACATGCAAAAATACCCGCATGAGTTTTCAGGCGGTCAGCGGCAGCGCATAGGCATTGCACGAGCTTTGGTACTGCATCCAAAAGTGGTGGTTTGCGATGAGCCTGTATCAGCACTTGATGTGTCGATTCAGGCGCAGATCCTTTTACTGCTTAAAGAGTTGCAGCAGGAAATGGCGCTGAGTTATATCTTTATCAGCCACGATTTACGGGTTGTACGGCACATTGCTGACGATATTGTAGTGATGTATCACGGTGAAGTAGTAGAGCAGGGCAAAGTGGCTGATATATATAGAGAGCCCCAGCATAATTACACCAGAAACTTATTGGCGGCGATTCCCGGCAAAAAAGTGGCTAATGGATAATTTGCTATCAAATAGATTTATATAAGATTAGGACAGGAAATGGCATACGATTTAGAAGAACAAGAGCAGTTAGACGAATTAAAAGCATGGTGGAAAGCCAACGGCAAGCTTGTAAGTAATGTTGTATTGGGTCTTCTTGTGGCCTATGCCGGCTATCAGGGCTGGAAATATTTCCAGACTAAACAGGCTGTTGATGCTTCAAGTGAATATCAGGCATTGCAGGTGACTGACGAGAAAGATGTTAAGTCTATCCAGGCAAAAGCCGCAGAGATCATGGATAAATATGCGTCTACCCCTTACGCAGGCCGTGCTGCCTTGTACGTTGCCAAGAGCAATTACCTGGCGAATGATGCCAAGAGTGCCAAGGCGCAGCTGGAGTGGGCAGCCAAGAATGCAAAAGAATCGTCAGTGCGCGCAATTGCCAGTCTGCAATTAGCGAACATTCTGGCTGAAGAGAAAGACTACCAGGCCGCATTGAAACTGCTGGAAGCATCTCATGACGCCGGGTTTGATGGTTTGTTCTCGGATTTAAAAGGTGATGTGCTGGTAGGTTTGGGCAAGAATAAAGAAGCAAAAGCGGCTTATGAGCATGCACTTACCAAGCTGGACCCACAAGGTAAATACCGCGTTCTTACACAACAGAAACTTGAAGCTTTAGGTTAAGCAATTGGCCCAATTCATTAAAAAATCAAAATTCGTACTGTTAGTGTCCAGCCTGCTGTTACTGGCTGCTTGCTCAAGCATATCGGACATTAAAACGGATATTTCAGAACGCGTTTTTGGCCGTGAGCCAGCTGACCCCCCAGAGCAATTGTCAGAGATTAAGGAAACTGCAAGCGCAAAAATCCTGTGGCAGTTCAAGCTGGCTGGCGCCGGCAATTCTGACTTTACCCCAGCGGTTGAGGCTGGGTTTGCTTATGTGGCAAGCAATGACGGTATTCTGTGCAAACTGGATGCTGCAACGGGTAAGGAAATCTGGCGTGCAGATGCCGGCGAGAAGTTCTCTGGCGGTGTAGGTGTAGGTGGCAGTCTTGTTTTTGCCGGCACACAAAAAGGGGTGCTTTATGCTTACGATGTTTCCGGTAAATTGCTGTGGAAATCCAGGTTAAGCAGTGAAATATTGAGTGCGCCTAAGTATTTTGATGGTTTAGTGGTGGTAAGAACAGGTGATAGCCGTATCTATGGTATTAACGCCAATGACGGCAGCCGCAAATGGGTGTATGACCGTACCACGCCTGCGCTTACGCTGCGCAGCAGTGCCGGTGTGGTTGTTGATGGCGGCGCAGTATATGCCGGGTTTGCCGGTGGCAAGCTTGTATCAATCCGCGCCGACAATGGCAAAATGATGTGGGAAGCCTCTGTTGCACAGCCTAAAGGCGTAACGGAGATTGAGCGCATTGCCGATATTACCAGCCTGCCGTTTGTGGATGGCCCGCTGGTCTATGCAGTTGCCTACCAAGGGCGTATTGCCGCTGTAGACAGGTCTTCAGGCCGCGTCATATGGAATCGTGATATCTCCAGTTTGTCGGGCCTGAATGCAGAAGATGCGCGTATTTTTGTTTCCCACACGCTGGGTTCGGTTTACGCGCTTGATTACACCACGGGCAAGACTTTCTGGCGTCAGGGCGCACTCAAGAACCGACGTTTGACTGCGCCGCTGCCTATGGGCTTGTGGATTGCAGTGGGTGACATTGAAGGCTATGTGCATTTTTTGAGCCGTGAAGAAGGTGCATTCAGCGCACGTGTAAAAACAGAATCAGGCGAGATATTGCCGCAGATGACTTTAGTGAACAGTAATACATTATTGGCTCAGTCACGTGATGGCGGAGTGTATGCAATACAAATCAAATAACGTGTAGATAAGCCGGCAATATGCCATGTGGTCATATTGCCAATAACTACAGTTCTAAAACAGAATTCAAAAAATTACTTAGCAAAAAACTTGGCTTGATAAGATTTTAAGATCATTTAGCTTAAGCGCTATATAGAAGGCTCATATGATACCTACCATTGTACTGGTTGGC
>Ga0208392_1000058_pt1 | contig 23744 bp, 23 predicted proteins | sample LakWasMeta3_LOW4_2_FD_183855 | JGI IMG/M metagenome (GOLD analysis project Ga0208392, IMG submission 183855) | Freshwater sediment methanotrophic microbial communities from Lake Washington under simulated oxygen tension - Sediment Metagenome... | ecosystem: Environmental > Aquatic > Freshwater >... | reverse complement strand
ATGTGCATTCAGGAATTGTCGACGGCATTGCAATACAATGCGCCGGTAAAAATCATCAACCTGAACAACAGCTATTTGGGCATGGTTCGCCAATGGCAGGAATTTACCTACGAAAGCCGCTACTCGCATTCGTACATGGACACCATTCCGGACTTCGTCAAATTGGCCGAGGCTTATGGCCATGTCGGCATGCGTATCAGCAAGCCCGAAGAAGTCAGGCCGGCCCTTGAAGAAGCGTTTGCGATGAAAGACCGCACCGTATTTTTGGACATTCTGACAGACCGAACCGAAAACGTTTACCCAATGATTGAAGCGGGAAAAGCCCATAACGATATGAAATTAAGAGTCGCGGAAGGGACATCGACCGACAGGGAATTGGCATAATGAGACATATTATTTCTATCTTGATTGAAAACGAAGCCGGCGCGTTATCGCGCGTGGCGGGTCTGTTTTCCGCACGCGGCTACAATATCGAATCCTTGACTGTGGCGCCGACTGAAGATGAGAGTCTGTCGAGAATGACGCTGGTCACTCGAGGCAACGATGACATCATCGAGCAAATCACCAAGCAGCTGAACAAGCTGATTGATGTGGTTAAGCTGATCGACTTGGCCGAATCCTCCCATATCGAACGGGAACTGATGATGGTCAAAATCAAGACCACCGAACAGACTCGCGAGGAAGTCAGGGGCTTGGTAGGCATATTCCGAGGCAAGATTATCGATGTGACGCCGACCACTTACGTCGTGGAAATGACGGGCCCATCCAGCAAGCTGGATGCGTTTATTGCCGCGATCGACAGCCATAGCATCATTGAGGTCGTTCGTTCCGGGCCGACAGGTATCTCAAGAGGCGAAACCGGGCTGCATTTGTGACTTAGGTTCAAGGTCAAAGGTTCAAGGTTCAAAAAACCTTTTATCTTGAACCTTGAGCCTTGAAGCTTTTACCTAAATTAATTTTAAACACCCAGAAACAGGAAAAATCATGCAAGTTTATTACGACAAAGACGCCGATCTTTCAATCATCAAAGGTAAAAAAGTAGCCATTATCGGTTACGGCTCACAAGGCCATGCCCACGCTCTTAATCTAAAAGAATCCGGCGTTTCAGTTGTCGTGGGTTTGCGTACAGGATCACCTTCAGTGGCTAAGGCTGAAGCCCATGGTTTAACCGTACAACCGGTTGCACAAGCGGTTGCTGGTGCGGACATTGTCATGATTCTGACGCCTGACGAATTCCAATCAAAATTGTATAAAGACGAAATTGAGCCGAACATCAAACAAGGTTCAGTATTAGCATTTGCCCACGGCTTCTCAATTTTGTACAACCAAGTTGTGCCACGCGCCGATTTAGATGTGATCATGATCGCACCTAAAGCACCAGGGCATACCGTGCGTTCGGAATTTGTACGCGGCGGCGGCGTTCCTGACTTAATCGCAGTTCATCAAGATGCTTCAGGCACAGCAAAAGCCATTTGCTTGTCTTACGCGTCAGCTATCGGCGGCGGCCGTTCAGGTATCATTGAAACCACGTTCCGCGACGAATGTGAAACTGATTTATTCGGCGAACAAGCGGTATTATGCGGGGGTGCAGTTGAACTCGTAAAAATGGGTTTTGAAACTCTGGTTGAAGCGGGTTATGAGCCTGAAATGGCCTATTTCGAATGCTTGCACGAATTAAAATTGATTGTTGATTTAATGTTTGAAGGCGGCATTGCCAACATGAACTACTCGATCTCCAACAACGCTGAATACGGCGAATACGTCACCGGTCCACGCGTGATCAACGAAGAAAGCCGCTGGGCGATGCGCGAAGCGTTGAAAAACATCAGAAACGGCGAATATGCGAAGCAATTCATTCTGGAAGGCATGACCAACTATCCGGAAATGACTGCAAAACGCCGTCTGAATGCAGAGCATCCGATTGAAGTCGTCGGCGCCAAACTGCGCAGCATGATGCCTTGGATCAAAGCGAACCAAATCGTCGATAAAACCAAAAACTAAGCCTAGTTGGTTTGACAGTAAAAAAGCCCGTCTTCATGACGGGCTTTTTTTTGTGATGAGGAATAGCTGTGTACATACCTGCACATTTTGAACAGCCAGACACCAGCATCATGCACGAACTTATCCGCGCCTATCCGTTGGCGACCGTGGTAACGCTGTCTTCGGCTGTCCTCAACGCCAATCATATTCCACTGCATTTGTCGGCCGAAGCTGCGCCGTTCGGCGTACTGACCGGTCATGTCGCCCGCGCCAACCCGATTTGTCGCGAAGAAGGAGATGTGCTGGTTATATTCCAAGGGCCTAATGCCTATATCAGCCCGTCCTGGTACGCGAGCAAGCAGGAAACCGGCAAAGTCGTGCCGACCTGGAACTATACCGCTGCCCACGCCTACGGGACTTTGCGAGTCATCGATGACGCAGCTTGGCTACGCAACCAGCTTGAAATGCTGACCGCCGATCACGAGGCCCGTTTCGCCGAACCTTGGGCGGTATCGAATGCGCCTGCCGACTTTACCGACAAACTGATCGAAGCCGTCGTCGGTATTGAAATCACGATTAACCGTTTGGAAGGCAAGTGGAAAGCCAGTCAGAACCAACCGCTACGGAACCGGACAGGGCTAGTGCAAGGGCTTAGGGAGAACGGCCAGACGGCCATGGCCGAACTGGTCGAAAAATCGGCTCCGAAAGATTGACTTTAAAAACGGCAGTTGTCCACGAAAAGCACGAAACCAACAGGGCAATCGCGCTATGTGGAGAATGGAGGCTTTTTTCCCTCTCCCTGCGGGAGAGGGTTAGGGTGAGGGGGATTTAAATGGCTTTTCAGCATCATTTTTTACCCTTGCGAGCCTGTTAAATGTGGGTTTTTAATAAAAAATCTCTTTTTTTGATCCCCTCACCCCGCCCTCTCCCGCAGGGAGAGGGCGTTTCGTCAGGTTACATCAACATAGCGCGATTGTCCTGACGAAATCAATCAGAGCGTTGCATTGTTATCTACCTTTTGGGTAATGATCCACTGTTGCCAACGATTTGAATGTTTTCATGCTTTTCGCGTTTTTTGTGGGCAAATGATTTTCCCAGAATTAAAGCTTACGGGCAGTTAAGCTAACAGGCATTCCGCCTTTGGGTTTTATCGTCACCGCCATTTCCACTTCGGCTTCTTCCGTGTTCAGCAATTGCACATCGAAATTCCGCAGAATCATGCCGAGCAAAACCTGACTTTCCAACAGCGCAAAATGATTGCCGATGCAGACACGCTCACCGGTTCCGAACGGCATGAACACAAAGCGGCGGCTGTCGTCGCTTAAAAAACGCTCGGGATCGAATTGCTCCGGTTGCGGCCAGAAATCCGGGTGATGATGGATATTGTAAATACTGAAAATCGCCAGCCGACCTTGTTTCAACGAATAACCGTCAATTTCAGTGTCCCTGGCGATTTTGCGCATCAAAATGCCTGCAGGCGGATAGAGGCGCATCGATTCGTTCAGCACGGCCCTGGTGTAAACAAGTTGCTGCAAGTCTTCCGCCGTCGGTATGCGCTCTTGCGGCAATTGATCCAATTCCCGGCGCAGCCTGGTTAGCACATCCGGATGCCGGGCCAACAAGTACAGAGTCCAGGTCAGCAGGTTAGCCGTGGTTTCATGGCCGGCGGTAAAAATGGTAATCACTTCGTCACGGATCTGCCGGTCGGACATCTTGTTGCCGTTGTCGTCGCTGGCGTTCAGCAGCATCTCCAATAAATCGTTGTGACTCTCGGTCTGGCTGCGGCGCTGCCCGATGATCTTGTAGATGATGTCGTCCAGCAGGGTTTTGGCCGCTTTGAATTGCCGGTTCGCCTGGGTCGGAACGAACAGCGGCAGACGTAGAGGGTTCATCACCGTCTTGGCCGCAAACCGGAGCAGCGTGTCCAACGCGGGAGCAAGGCGGTCGACTTTATCGAGCACGCTGGTGCTGAACATCGTCTGCGTGATCACTTCCAGCGTGACCCGCAGCATTTCGTCGGGCAGATTGACTTGGGCGCCGTCGCCCAGCTGGCGCCATCTAGCCAATAAATGATTGCCGGCGTCGACAATCTGCGGCAGTAATGAAGCCAGATTGCTGCGTTGGAAAACCGGCTGCATCAACCGCCGCTGCCGTTGCCATAACTCGCCTTGGCTGGTTAACAACCCTTGTCCTAACACCAATGCCAGTCCGTTAGGTTTTTTCGGATCGTACATTTTGACGAAAACATCGCTTTGTTTAACCAACGATTGTTCAATCAGCTTGGTGTGGCTGATCAGATAGAAATGGCGCGTAGCCAGCCTGAAGCTGACCAAATCGCCATAATCGCGTTGCCAGTTGCGAAGCGCTTGAAATGGGTTGGCTTTCATTTGGTGCAAATTGCCTAATAGAAATTCGCCTTTGATTTTTGGAATGGGTTTGTTTTGGGACATGGTTAATAGTGTTAGAGGTTTTGGTAGATATTATTCAATATTTTTGCAAGACAGGCATGCTGTTTATGCCAGACAGTCAGGTATGAGAATAGTGTCGGACAACGAAAAAACTGTTGCCCGACGAGACTAGAGCAATTCCTCGTTAGAAAAATATAGCCCGAATTCTTAAAATTAATTGCATCGTTCCCACGCGTTACCACACTTGCCATTAAGTTAAGAAAAAGCGTAGGGCGGATAAGCGTGGCGCAGCCACCATAACAATCTCGGCTACTGGGCTAAAACATCATTATGTGTTTTTATAGTGAGGTGCTGCATAGGACGTTGGGGCGCTAGGCACAATTTAAGATCTGACACCGCTTTTCCAGGAACAGCAATCGAGAGCAATTGCCGGATGCAATGGAGCCCCAGCTACAATCTGTAGCTTAACTTGCAAATACATAGTTTTACGTATTTCTATTTCTTGCAAAAGGATTAGTCTAGTGACTTTGATCAACGGCGTTGGATTTGTTTTTTGAGCCCTTTGATGCAGCCAGTCATAAAGGCCGCGTATGGACATTTTTCAGGATTCGGTATTTTGATCGCGTTTACAATTTCCTGTAACGGCGATGTTCCACATCTTGTGGCCGCTCACGTTAGTCGGCATGTTCCTGGTTCTGGTTGTCTTTGAAGCACTGATGGGGATGGCCTAAGCTATTAACCTTATATGATCTCATCCTCGATAACGATAATGGAAACGGCGTCTGCCATGATATTCATGCTCACCGACACCGGTTTTTTAGTTTCGGTAATGCTGGTTTATAACAGCTATCAGTTTTTGTTTTTCGAGAAAATAAGAATGGATAAAGATGTCGACGCCAGTTAGCGGATCAAAAATAATGGGGTTCAAAATTATTCTACCGTGGCCTATTTTGCGCGATCAGCCCGCAAAGGCTTACTGGGAACTTGGCCCCATGCCCACTATCACCTTAGTTAATGCTTTCTAGAGACAAACCATTAATGCAACGTTATAGAGAGAGGATGAGTTATGAGCAACCAGACACCAGAGAATGAACGTCAAACTGTGCCCGCAACGAGCTTCGGCATTTTTTATCCGCTTGGCTATCTTGTCGTCGCGTTTCCTAAACAAGAGGATGCGCGACAGGTGCAACGAGATCTTATAACCGGCGGCTATGACCGGGCGGATTGTGAGCTCCATGAAAGCGAAGCGGTGGCCGCCGCCGCACAGCGTAATCTCACCGATAATACCGGCTTTCTGGCGCGATTGGGCTGGGCTGACGAGGCCGTAACAACCCATTTGGAAGCAGCCAGGCAAGGCTCCGCGTTTTTGCTAATTTACGCTCCCGGCGATACGGATGCGGCGCGCGCGATGAATGTCATTCGCCGCGTGCCGTTTGATTTTGCGCATCGTTACCAGCGCTTCACGATTGAGGAACTGAAGTAATCGGCCGCCACCGCTAGGGAAGCGCTGAACAAATCGTATGCCAGTCGCGTAGCCCGTATACAGTGTAGCGAGATACGGGGTAATCAAAGCTCCGAAGCTCCGGATTCCGCTACGCTTCATCCAGGCTACTTGCTGCCCACAGTTGCACGCCATCGCAATTGGCGTTGTGTACCCACACGCCAAGCTCGCCCACAAAGTAGGTGTGGTAGTCCTCGACCTCAATGTTGTACACCGTAGTCTTAAACGGGGCATACAAATCGTCATCCGAATCGCTGATAGGCCAGTTTTTCCAGTCGTAACCCAGATCGTCCTGAATACCACTAATAAGCTGATTATTATCATAATCCCATAAAATGCCCTTACTCTCTTTACCGTAAACAGCAATCCAGCCAATGCCAGGCCGATCCGTCGCGTAAATATGAGAAGGGTTATACACTTCAGCTGGCGATCCATCCAACACCTGCAGACGATGGACTTTCGACCAGCCATCTAGCAGTTCCGCCGCCGTCCAACCCTCGTCTTCAACCCAGAACGGGTGATTAAAATTAGAAGTCACTTTATATGATTTCTCGCCCTCTCTCAGCCATCGATAGCCTTCGTCATTAATATGGTAGGCAATCTCTTTTATCTCCTTATTGTGGTGAACGAACGTATTCACCACCCGCTTATAAGTTCGCTCTCCCTCGCCGTTTTCAGGCTGGGACAATACCCAGTCGCCCATCTTGAGTTTTTCAATCGGCACCAAGCCTTCTTTGGTATGCACTAGCGTACCTGCCACGAAGCAAGCCCCGCCATACTCAAGCCATTTCAGTACGTCATCGACAGGTACGGTGAGTTTCTTCAAGACTTTTTCCTGCAGCTTACTGCCGGCACCGCCAAAAAGTTGTTCGATTTCCTTGCTGCCCATGCTGTCGAAATCGTCAGGAACGGCGAACTGTCCTTCCATGAAACCCAGTCTTCGGATTTGTCCGCGCATCCAGCCTGCTTACTTTGACCAGCGGTTTACCTGCTTTAGTGATGATGAACGGCTCGCCTTTGACTGCTTGATCGATTAATCGGGATAGTTGAGTTTTGGCTTCGTGAATGTTGACGATCTGCATGATAAGCCTCGATGGGTAAAGTCTAGGTAGTTTAGTTCATGGTATGTCATTTAGAAAATTCGGGCATCTATTGCATTCAGCTAAGTATTTTTTGCATATATCCTGCCGAAATGACGGCAATTCAAACAGCGCCATCGACAATAACTCTATCGCAACACTATAGTTTTCAAGGATAATTCCTCTCCTTGTTTCACCGTTCAAACATCAATAATAAAGAAGATGCCTGATGAATAATCTACTGAAAAACTCAATCTGGATACTGGTCGCCGTGTTGGGTGCGGCGGCCGTCGGCGGCATTGCGCTGAATCGCGGCGAGAGCATCAATACGCTGTGGTTCGTAACCGCTGCGTTGTGCATTTACGCGATAGCCTACCGTTTCTATGCGGCCTGGATCACCGCCACGGTGCTGGTCGTCGATGAGACGCGGGCGACGCCGGCCGAGCGTTTGGACAACGGCCGCGATTTCGTGCCGACCAATAAATGGATCGTGTTCGGCCATCATTTTGCCGCGATTGCAGGACCGGGCCCGCTGGTCGGGCCGACGCTGGCCGCACAGTTCGGCTATTTGCCGGGCACGTTGTGGATTTTGTTCGGCGCGGTGCTGGGCGGCTGCGTGCAGGATATGGTCACGCTGTTTTTGTCGACCCGGCGCGACGCCAAAAGCTTGGGCCAAATGGCCCGCGACGAGCTGGGGCCGCTGGGCGGCACGGCGGCGCTGATCGGCACGTTTGCGATCATGATTATCCTGATTGCGGTGTTGGGGCTGGTCGTGGTCAATGCGATGAAGCACAGCCCGTGGGCGACGGCGACGGTATCGGCGACGATTCCGATTGCAATGATCGTTGGTCTGTATATGCGCAATTTCCGTCCCGGACAGGTGCTGGAAGCTTCGGCGTTGGGTGTGGCTCTGCTGTTGCTCGCGGTGATGGGCGGCGGCTGGATCGATCGCAATGAAACCTTGCGCGTCTGGTTTGACCATGAAGGCTTGACACTGGCCTGGTGGGTGATGGCTTACGGTTTCGCGGCCGCGATTTTGCCGGTCTGGCTGTTGCTGGCGCCGCGCGATTATCTGTCGACTTACGTCAAGCTCGGCACGATCACGTTGCTGGCGGTGGCGATTATCATGTTGCAACCGACCGTTAAAATGCCGGCGCTGACGCAATTTATCGACGGCACCGGGCCGATTTTCGGCGGCAAGCTGTTCCCGTTCGTGTTCATCACGATCGCTTGCGGCGCGATTTCCGGTTTTCATTCGCTGATTGCGTCAGGCACGACGCCGAAGTTGCTCAGCAATGAGCGCGACATCGGCATGATCGGTTACGGCGGCATGTTGCTGGAATCATTTGTCGCGATCATGGCGATGATGGCCGCGACGGTGCTGGAACCGGGCGTATTTTTTGCAATCAACAGCCCGGCCGGCGTGGTCGGCAAAGAGGCCGCCGATGCGGTCGCGAAGATTAGTTCATGGGGCTTTCCGGTCTCGGTCGATCAGATGCAATTGCTGGCTAGCCAAATGGGCGAGGCAACGTTGTTTGCCCGGACCGGCGGCGCGCCGTCGCTGGCGGTCGGCATGGCGAGCATTTTCGGCAGTGCGTTCGGCGACGGCATGCTGGCGTTGTGGTATCACTTCGCGATCATGTTCGAGGCGATTTTCATTTTGACGACATTGGATGCCGGCACCCGCGTCGGCCGTTTCATGTTGCAGGACATGCTCGGCAATTTCTGGCCGAAACTGGGCGAGACCTCGTGGACGCCGTCGGTGTTTTTGACTAGCGGGCTGGTTGTGGCTGGTTGGGGCTATTTTCTGTATATCGGCGTCATTGACCCGAACGGAGGCGTCAATATTTTGTGGCCGCTGTTCGGCATCGCCAACCAAATGCTGGCGGCGATTGCACTGTGCGTAGCGACCGGCATTTTGGTCAAATCCGGCAAGCTCAAATACGCCTGGGTGACCGGCTTGCCGCTGGCGTGGCTGGTCACCATTACCAGCACCGCAGCATGGGAGAAAATCACCAGCGACAATATCCGGATCGGTTTTTTCTCGGCGGCCAACGATCTGGCCGACAAGCTGGCGGCAGGAGCGCTGCCTCCGGAGAAAGCCGCTATTGCGCCGCAATTGATCTTTAACCAGCATTTGGATGGCTGGCTGACTTTGTTTTTTGTCGCGTTGTTATGGTTAATCGTGTTCGATATGCTGCGGGTTTGCAGCCGTTATCTGGCGGGGAAACCGGTATTGCCGCTGGCGGAAGCACCGCATGTTTCAAGTTGCTTGGTTGAAGAATGGGCGAGGGATTGATGTTAAGCAAATTAAAAGCGTTCTGGCGGACTGTGCGCCGCCTTTCTGGAGATGATGCTTATGAACGCTATTTGCAGCATCATGCAGAGCATCATCAAGGCGATACGCAGTTAAGCAAGGAAGCGTTTTTCAAGCAATGGCAGGATGAAAAGTGGAATGGGGTTAAGCGGTGTTGTTAACTGGAGTATTTCTCGGTTAGTTAAGACCAATCCCACTGTTAAACCCACTTTGTTGAGCAGTATAAACTTGCTGTGGTACGGACTGGCTCCCGTTTGCCGCGCCGAGCACCGGAGCTTTCGCCGGGACAAATCGGCAGGAAAGCCGATTTGCATGCGTAGCACCCGCAGGGGCGCGGCAAGGAGGCCGCGCGTTGCCAGAGGGCCAAGGACGGCCCTTCTGGCAACCCCCGGTGAAAGCGAGAAGCGCAGGAGAGAAGCGGCAACGGGCCGCCTTTTCTTTGGATACTTTCTTTTCGGCTGCAAGGATTCAGGAGGTAGAGCACCAACAGTAGGCGCTTTAGGCGATGCAGGAGCAATTGCCGAGGCGGAGCACAAATTCGCCTGGAGCAAATTTGAACAGCCGATAAGGCTGGCCCGCAGGGCGAAAACCAGGGAAGGTTTTCGTAGCGAAAGTATCTCGCCTTCGGGTGCGAGAACCCGATTCAAACCAGCGTCGCGGCAGCGACTCTTAAAGTAACAACGTAACGCATGTTTCTAACTAACGAAGAAATGCTCTAGGTAGAGGTTTTTTGAGCACGAAGACACGAAGAACACGAAGCAAAACGCAGATTAGACATTGAGTTTTTGGAGTCCAAAGCTTGCTTTGGTTTTTTTAATTAAACATCACGAAGATCTGGCATGGCTGCATTGAACGGCCAAAGCAAGCTTTGGACTCCAAATTTTAGCAGTATTAAAGTGAAAGCTTGCTTTGCGATTGCAATCGTTCCGTTTTGTGACGCAAATAAGGTTCAGACATCGGCGAGTACTATCTTTTTTCATTCACTACTAAAGACAAGAAATCTTATTGCTTCGTGTCCTTCGTGTCTTTGTGGTGAAATTTTTAAAACTCTAACAAGACAATAGTTATGATAACCCACACCCAGCACCCTAACCGCCAGACACTTTATGTCGCTGTGGCTCTGGTACTCGGCATCATTGTTGGCGAACTGCTTAATTTGACGCTGTCCGACACCGAAGCCATGAAGCAGATTTCCGGAATTTTCGCCGCGCTGACCGATATTTTCCTGCGCCTGGTCAAGATGATTATCGCGCCACTGGTGTTTTCCACGCTGGTCGTGGGCATGGCCAAGATGGGCGATATTGAGACGGTCGGGCGAGTCGGCATTAAGGCGCTGCTGTGGTTTTTCGGCGCTTCGTTGTTCAGCCTGTTGCTGGGCATGTTGCTGGTGAACGGGTTTGAACCGGGCAGTTCGCTGCATATGGCCTTGCCCGAGACCGGCGCGGCTACCGGCCTGCCGCAAGCGGCGCCGACATTGGGCAATTTTGTCGCGCATATGTTCCCGAAAAGCATCATCGAAGCGATGGCAGCTAACGAGATCTTGCAAATAGTGGTGTTCTCGATGTTCTTTGGCATGGCCTGCGCGTCGCTGGGCGAGCTGGCGCATCCAACCGTCAAGCTGCTCGATTCACTGGCGCACATCATGCTGAAAGTCACCGGCTACGTGATGCATAGCGCCCCGGTTGCGGTATTTTCGGCTGCGGCGTCGGTGATCGCGCAAAACGGTATCAGTGTGCTGTGGTCTTACGGCCGGTTCATCTGCGAGTTTTACGTCGGCTTGTTGCTATTATGCGGTGCGCTGGCTTGCGTAGCTTGCTTGATTATAGGGCGTAAGACTGTATCGCTGATTCGGCATATTCGCGAGCCGATGCTGCTGGCGTTCGCCACCGCCAGCAGCGAGAGTGCTTACCCGAAGCTATTGCAGCAATTGGAACGCTTCGGCTGCGACGAAAAAGTCTGCGGGTTGGTATTGCCCTTAGGGTATTCGTTCAATCTGGACGGCAGCATGATGTACATGACGTTTGCGGTGCTGTTTATTGCCCAGGCTTATGGCATCGATATTGCTGTAACTGATCAGTTGCTTATGCTGCTGGTGCTGCTTTTCACCAGCAAAGGCGTGGCCGGCGTGCCCAGGGCCTCGCTGGTTGTTATCGCCGCCACGCTGTCGATGTTTCATATTCCCGAGGCCGGTTTGCTGTTGCTGTTGGCCGTCGATCAGGTGCTGGACATGGGGCGCAGCGCGACTAATGTGTTCGGCAACAGTATTGCCGCCGCACTGGTAAGCCGCTGGGAAAAAAACTTGCGATAGGCTTTTCAGTGCCGGCAACAGCAAGGCGGAAAGCGCGGATTATTTTTGGTTAAATAAAGAAAAGTAGTTAACATCCACATAACATTAACTTTGTCATTTTAAAAATATGCCTCATAGAAGCTTTGAAACCAGCAAGCCAAAATCCACGATTACCACGCTTCCAGAATTGGGCATGGATGAACAACATCTTGTGGCCGACTTCAAGCGTTATTACAGCCACCGTTTGGGCCGGGATGAGCACAATACTTCGCCGCATTATGCCTATGAGGCGCTGTCGATGGCGATCAGCGACCGGCTGATAGAGAGATGGAAAAGAACGTTCAATACTTACAGGGAAACCGATTGCAAGAGAGCCTATTACTTGTCGATGGAATTTTTAATGGGCCGCACGTTAAGCAATGCCATGCTGAACCTGGGCATTACCGATGCAGTCGAAAAGGCCATGTATGATCTGGGGCTTGAGATTGAAGAGCTGATTGACAGCGAGCCGGATGCAGGTTTGGGCAACGGGGGCTTGGGGCGTTTGGCGGCCTGTTTTATCGATAGCTGCGCAACTCTGCAATTGCCTGTGACCGGCTATGGTTTGCGTTATGAATACGGGATGTTTTCACAGGATATCGTCAATGGCGAACAGGTTGAGAGACCGGACCATTGGCTGCGCAACGGCAATGTCTGGGAGATCGAGCGCCCCGAATACACGGTCAGGGTCAAATTCGGCGGTTATACCAAATCGCATATCGACGAGTTCGGCAATAAAAGGACAAGCTGGGTAGAGACGCAGGATATACTCGCGGTTCCTTACGATACGCCGGTTCCGGGCTACCGGAACGGTACCGTGAATACCTTGCGTTTATGGAAAGCGCAGGCGACTGAAGAATTTGATTTACAGGAGTTTAATGCCGGCGATTACGCAGAAGCGGTAGCGGAAAAGAATACCGCCGAAAATATCACGATGGTGCTGTATCCGAATGACGCCAATGAAAACGGCAAGGCGCTGCGTCTGCGCCAGCAGTATCTGCTGGCATCCGCCAGCTTGCAGGATGTGATCGGCACTTGGGTCGGCCGACACGGCAACAATTTTTCCGAATTTGCGGCGAAAAACACTTTCCAGTTAAACGATACGCACCCGAGCATAGCGGTCGCGGAATTAATGCGCTTGCTGTTGGATGTTCATGGGCTGGTCTGGGATGATGCCTGGGCCATCACCCGCAAGACGATGGCCTACACCAACCATACCCTGTTGCCGGAAGCGCTGGAGCGCTGGTCGGTGAACCTGTTCAAGCAGCTGTTGCCAAGGCTGATGGAGATCATCTTCGATATTAACGCCCATTTTCTGGCCGAAGTCTCGGCGCATTGGCCGGGCGATATTGGCCGGTTGACCCGCATGTCCATCATCGAGGAAGGCGATGAGCAATACGTCAGAATGGCCTATCTGGCGATAGTCGGCAGCTACTCGGTTAACGGCGTTGCTGCATTGCATTCAAAACTATTGCAGCAGGGCTTGTTCCGGGATTTTTATGAGTTCTGGCCGGAAAAATTCAACAACAAAACCAATGGCGTCACCCCGCGCCGCTGGCTGGCTGCCTGCAACCCCGAGCTGGCGGAACTGATCACTGAGAGCATAGGCGACGGCTGGTTGACGGATTTGTCGTTGCTGAAAAAGCTCGAGCCTTACGCGGAAGACAGAAAGTTCCGCGAGCGCTGGCGTGAAATCAAGCAAGACGCCAAGCACAGGCTGATTGAATTCAAAAAGCTTGAACATGACATCGATTTTAACTTGGACGCGCTGTTTGATGTGCAGGTCAAGCGCGTCCATGAATATAAGCGCCAACTGCTGAATGTGCTGCATGTCATTCACCTGTATGACCGCATCAAACGCGGCGATACAGCGAACTGGACGGACCGCTGCGTAATGATCGGCGGAAAGGCTGCGCCGGGCTATTACATGGCAAAAAGGATCATCAAGCTGATCAATAATGTCTCCGGCATTGTTAATTCCGACCCCGATGTGGGCAAAAAATTAAAGTTGGTTTTCTTGTCCAACTATCGGGTTTCGGCGATGGAGAAGATATGTCCGGGCGCCGATCTTTCCGAGCAAATTTCAACCGCCGGCAAGGAAGCTTCAGGCACCGGTAATATGAAATTCATGATGAACGGCGCGTTGACTATCGGCACGCTGGACGGGGCCAATATTGAGATTCGCGAAGAAGTCGGCGACGAGAATTTCTTCCTGTTCGGCTTGACCGAGGAGCAGGTTGAAGAAATGCGGCACCACTATGATCCTAATGCGATTATCGATCAGGATGAGGACTTAAATAGGGTCATGAAGCTGCTTGAATGCGGACACTTTAGCCAGTTCGAGCCGGGAATTTTTGATGATATTCTGGCATCGATAAGAAGCCCGCGTGACCCCTGGATGACGGCTGCCGATTTCCGCAGTTTTATCGATGCGCAAAAGCGTGTGGAAGCGGCCTATCAGGATCAGGAGCATTGGGTCAGAATGAGTATTCTAAACTGCGCCGCTAGCGGCAAGTTTTCTACCGACAGAACCATTGCCGATTACAACAACGATATCTGGAAGCTGGCGCCGGTCAGTATCAAATCCTGAGCATGTTTCATATCGTTTTGTTTGAGCCGGAGATTCCCGCTAATACCGGGAATATTATCCGGCTATGTGCGAATGCCGGTATGCAGTTGCATTTGATCAAGCCGCTGGGTTTTGAATTGGACGACAAAAAATTGCGCAGGGCAGGGCTGGATTATCATGAATGGGTATCGGTAAAAGAGCACGATTCCTTGGCTGGTTTTGTAGACAGCATTAAACCCAAGAGGATTTTCGCCCTGACGACCAAAGGCAAACAGATTTACAGCGATGTGGCTTTTCAGCCTGAGGATGCTTTTTTGTTCGGTCCTGAAACGCGCGGCTTGCCTGCGGACGTGTTAGCGGAGCTGGGTCCCGAGCGCTGCCTGTATTTGCCGATGCAGGCGGAAAGCCGGAGCCTGAATTTGTCCAATACGGTTTCTATTGTCCTTTACGAGGCTTGGCGGCAGATGGGTTTTACGGGCGCGGCGATAAAATAGATATGGATTCACCACGAAGACACGAAGAGCACGAAGTTTTATTCCTTCGTGTTCTCGGCAACTGCTCCTGCATTGCCTACAGGGATGTAGGTTCTTAGCGTGAGCACGACTGTCATGGATGCAGGAGGCAGGCAGAAAATTGCTCCATGCATTTTCTGCATTCGCCACATCCCTGTGGTTTAGCAATGCTGGAGCAATTGCCGAGGAGCAAATATCTGTCCATGCAGTCATTCGTGTCTTCGTGGTGAATAAAATTCCTCTTTATGATTCGGCCTTTAGCCCTCGAGCCAACAGGTTTTGTACGGCCGCTAGCGGAGTCAGGCCTTCATATAAAACCTTATAAGTTTGTTCGGTAATAGGCATGTCTACGCCGTATTTTTTAGCCAGCAGAAAAGTTTCTTTTGCCGCTGAAATGCCTTCAATTTCCTGGCCGATTTCCTTTATGGCGGCATCGGTATCCTTGCCTTGCCCTAAGGCTAAGCCAAAGCGCCGGTTTCTGGATTGGTTGTCGGTGCACGTCAGGATAAGGTCGCCAAGTCCCGCCAATCCCATAAAAGTTTCTTTCTTGCCGCCAAGTTTGACGCCGAGGCGAATGATTTCATTGAGTCCGCGCGTAATCAGTGCTGCCCGGGTGTTTGCGCCAAAGCCTAGCCCGTCGGCAATGCCGGCGGCAATGGCCATCACGTTCTTTACTGCGCCTCCTACTTCGACGCCAATCAGATCCGAGTTGGTGTAGGTCCGAAAACGTTCACTGTGCAGGATGTTAGCCAGAAGGCTTGCAAAATCCGGCTGGAATGAAGCGATAGTAATGGCTGTCGGTAGCTCTGCCGCAACTTCACCCGCAAAACTGGGGCCTGAAAGCAGGGCCACCGGCGTTTGCGCGGAAAATATTTCGGCTACAACTTCATGCAGCAGGGAACCATCATCTGGGTTAAAGCCTTTGGTAGCCCAGGCTATCTGTACGTCATTGGATGAATGCGCCTTAAGCTTAAGAAGCGTATCTCTAAACGCATGGCTGGGCACGGAAACCAGCATGAGGCTGCTAAATCCGGCGACTTCGGCCATGTCCGAAGTCACGGTAAGATTCTCAGGGAAAATCAGGCCGGGCAAATAGCGCTTGTTTTCACGGTCTTGTGCGAGCAATGCCATGTGTTCCGGATTATGGCCCCACAACAGCGTCCGGCAACCATTTCTGGCTGCCAGGATTGCCAGAGCCGTGCCCCATGAACCTGCGCCAAGGACGGCTATTTTTTTATTCATCGAAGGAATTAGTTGATAGCGTCAGAGCCGGGCGTTTGTTGTGCTTGCTGTATATGCTGCGAGTATAAAGCGTCAAAATTTACCGGGGCTAAAAGCATTTGCGGGAAGCCGCCTTTGGTGACGAGGTCGGAAATGGCCTCTCTCGCGTAAGGAAACAGAATGTTGGGGCAGAAGCTGCCAAGCATCGGTCCCATTTCTGCATCCGTGAACCCCGCTAAAGAGAAAATGCCCGCCTGGTTGACTTCAACAAGATAGGCTGTGGCATTCTCGCTTTTTACTGTAATAGTTACCGTAAGGGCCACTTCGTACATTGAATCTTCTAAAGGCGAAACTTGAGTGCCGAGATTAAAGTCGACAGTGGGTTCCCATTTGCCGATAAATATCTTTGGCGAGTTTGGTGTCTCAAAAGACATGTCTTTAATGTAAATCTTTTGTATGGAAAATTGTTTTTCTACTGGTTTGGTTTCTTCAGTCATTATGGATTTCTATGAGTAAGGTTTAATGTAAGAGCTGTTTTTACCGGCGCGGATTTAGTTTTTGTTCTTACCGGCCGATTTTATCGGCAATTTGTACTCGTTTTCCCAGGCTTGCATGCCGCCGGTAATAACGAAAACCTGCTCGAATCCAGCTTTAGTCAATATTTTTCCGGCAGATGCGGAGCGAGTTCCTGTTTGGCAGGCTATCAGGACAGGCTTGTTTTTGTGCGCTTCCAGTTTTGACAGGTGAGCGGGCAGATTGCCCAATGGCGTGTTGATGGCGTTTTCAATATGGCCTTTAAGAAACTCTTCCGGTTCACGCACGTCGATAACAATAGTATCGCTATCGTTCATTTTAGCGACAGCTAGCAATGGAGAAACGGCGCGAAATTTTTTGAATGCGGTATCAAATAATTCCTGGATTAACAAATAAGTTACTACAGCCAGAGCGAGAGATAATACGTAGTGATTTAAAATGAATTCTAGATAGCGGTCCATGGATAGATTTGTAAATTGAATTGAAAAGATGAATTAGTGATTGGGGCAGAAGACTTCCCGCATCATTTTAATGAGCGACAGCATGCGGGCATCGTCAATAAAATAATAAACACGGTTGGCTTGTTTTTTAGAACCGAGAATATTTTTTCCCTTAAGAATTGCCAGATGCTGGGAAATATTGCTCTGACTGGTGCCAACCTGATCGACAATTTGTTGTACGCAGACTGAGTCACTGCCTAGAACGCATAATATCTTCAAGCGTAATGGATGTGACATTGCCTTTAAGCAAAGAGCTGCCTTGGCTATGTCGGTATCGTCATACAAATTGTGCAGATTTTTCATTTTCATAGGTCTGCTTAATGTTTCTGGTTTATCGAATCCGATTAAAAAGAACCCGTGAAGAATTATTTATACACAACTGTTGTCAACGTGTATTAATATAATGACCACTTGATTGGCTGATGCCAATAAAAAAACCAGTGAATCTGGCAAAATAATACATCACTACGCCCATTTTGGGTAATGAAGAATCTAATGAAGTACAAAGTGATTTGTTTGCATAGGAGTCGTGGTGCGGATTTTTTTAGTATCGGAAGATAAATTTAAAGATGGTAAATCGACCAAAGCCGATGGTATTGCTGACTCTTGATGGATTCGGTTACTCGTTGGATAAAGAATGCAATGCCATGGCTAACACATCTTGCCGGGATAAGTTAAAGAAGGATTGTTCCGTGACGCTGCGCCGTTGTTCCGGCAATGCCATCATATGTAATTATGCTAATTGTGGCATAGTAGATCGCATCGGCATAATGGCTATGCCAATTCTGGCTGTAAAAGTGGTTGAGGCCTTATTACAGAGCATAGTTGACGCCTTAAAGTCGGTGAGAGGGCAGATGTTGATAAGCGCTGACCATGACAATATTGAGCAAATGGTTGATAAGGAAAGCGGACAGCCGCATACGGCGCATCCTACAAATCCGGTGTCTTTGCTTTATGCCGGTGGCGACAAGCCATTAGACGCAGGCGGCAGTTTGTCGGATTGGGCTCCAACAGTATTGTCAATGCTGGGGGTTGGGCAACCTGTTGAAATGACGGGTCGTTCGCTTATTAAAGTTGCTTAATTTGAGGATGAGAAAGAAGCTGGTTTTTTGTTTTTTGCTGAGTGCGTTTGTCCATGAGGGGAGGGCGGCATTCTGGGAAAAAAGCGAAGAGTTGGCAGAAGTTCAATCGGGTATTAAAGCGGCTGACCAAAACATGCAGCGCATTCAGCTGCAAAAAAGCACTTTAAACGCGCAGTTGAGTGAAGTTGAAAAGCTCTATGGAAGGACGGCCGCTTTATTGAAGACATTGCAGGTCCAAGTTGAACAAAAACGCCAAAATTTGAGCAAGATTCAACAGGAAAAACAGAAGCTTCAGGATGAGCTCGCTAAACAGAACATTGAATTGGCGGATCAAATGAAGGCTGCCTATGCAATGGGGCAAAAGGAGCAATTAAAACTGCTGCTTAATCAGCAAGATCCTGCATTATCCAGCCGGATGTTGGTGTATTACGACTACCTTAATAAAGCTCGCCTGGCAAAACTGGCCAATATTTCGGAGTCTATGCAGCATCTGGATCGGCTTGGGAGGCAACAGCAGCAGGAAACCGAACTTTTAGAGAAAAGTCTCGCGCAAAAGAAATCGGAACAGATCGCTGCAGACGGCGTTAGAAAAAGAAGAGCTGAATTGCTGACGCAATTAAAAAGCGATTATTCTTCAAATGAACAACAAATAATTCATTTGAGAGAAAGTGAAAATAAGCTGAAAAATCTGGTGTCCTCATTGCAAAGATCGACCAACGATCTTACTTTTGAGGTTGAGCGAACAAAAAAACTGCACAAGACTGCAGAGGTTCCGTCCGAGCCAGTTAATGATTTACCTGATTCTGGAAATAGTTATCCAAAGCTTGAAGGGGATTTTCCTTCACTTAAAGGTCGGTTACCTTGGCCAGTCAAAGGTCGATTGACCAATAAATTTGGCAGTGTGCGGGTTGAGAGTACTGAAAACATTTGGGATGGAGTATTAATTAACGCTAGCGAAGGAACCGAGATTCATGCGATTACCAGCGGAAAAGTGGTTTTTTCTGATTGGCTACGCGGATATGGCTTGTTGGTTATTATTGATCATGGCAAAGGCTACATGACTCTATACGCATTCAATCAAAGCTTATACCGGCAAGTTGGTGAGTGGGTAGATGCTGGCGAAGTCGTTGCTTCAGTGGGGCAAAGCGGTGGTCGTAGCCATCCTGGGTTGTATTTTGGAATACGCAACAATGGTAAGCCGGTTGATCCGCTTGAGTGGTGCCGGAAATAGTCGGGATCAAGTTAATTAGCTGCTTAATGGCCGTGTTTTTAGGAAATCGAGTGTTGGAGTTTTAAGGTACATGTTAAAAAAGAAAAATATTTTCATTTTGTCCTTAGGGATTATGTTGGGTGTTTTTATGGGGATCTGCGGCAGTGTCTTTGCCGAGCGGGATAACCCTGAGCCTGTTGCTGAAACAACGGAAACCCTGCCCTATGAAGACCTGCGCACATTCACGGAAATTTTTGGCCGAATTAAAAGGGATTATGTAGAACCCGTTTCCGACAAAAAGTTACTGGAAGATGCTATTCGCGGCATGCTGAGCGGACTTGACCCCCATTCCGCTTATTTGGTTGCCGAGGAGTATCAGGAGCTCAAAGAAGGCACTACCGGTCAGTTCGGCGGCCTAGGCATCGAAGTTACCATGGAAAATGGCTTTGTCAAAGTGGTCTCCCCGATTGATGATACGCCTGCCCAGAGGGCCGGCATTAAAACCGGAGACCTGATTGTCAGGCTTGATGATCAGCCGGTTAAAGGCATGACCTTGGCCGATGCGGTCAAGCTTATGCGTGGCGAGCCAGGCAGTACGATTTTGCTTACTGTTGTTCGTGAAGGGGTGGAAGCGCCTTTAAAAATAAGCATAACCAGAGACATCATCAAAGTTAAAAGCGTAAAAAGCCGGATGTTGGAAAAAGGCTACGGCTATGTGCGCATTAGCAGTTTCCAATCGGGAACGGGAGAAAGTCTTAAAGAAGCTTTAGCTTCGCTGAAAAAGGAAAACGCTGGCAATTTAAGAGGCTTGGTGCTGGATTTGCGGAATAATCCAGGCGGCGTGTTAAATGCGGCAGTTGAAGTAAGCGACGCCTTTATCAAGAGCGGGCTCATCGTTTATACCGAAGGTCGCATTGAAAACTCGGAAATGCGCTTTAATGCCGCGCCCGATGATCTGATTGATGGTGCGCCGATAGTCGTGTTGATTAACGCCGGTTCTGCGTCAGCCTCGGAGATCGTAGCCGGAGCCTTGCAGGACCAAAAACGCGCAGTGATTATGGGCGAGAAATCGTTCGGCAAAGGCTCGGTGCAAACTATATTGCCAACCAGCGGCGGTTCGGCAATCAAGCTGACCACAGCCAGATACTACACGCCTTCAGGGCGCTCCATCCAGGCGGAAGGTATAGAGCCGGACATCACTTTGGCTCACGTCAAGTTGGAGGAGTTGGAAAAAATGGAGTTCAAGCCGGTCAAGGAAGCCGATTTGTCGCGTCATTTGCAGAATGGTAAAGCGAAACAGAGTCCGGCGGATGTAAAGGAGAAAGAGGCGGAGGCTTTGGAAAAAGATTATCCTTTGTATCAAGCGCTGACCTTGCTGAAAGGCATCAGTATTATGAAAAAATAAGCATTAAGTTGTAGCGGGAAAATAAAAAACCCGGATTCTGGTAGACGTATGTTTGCTGGGATTCGGGTTTTTTTATGGGTTGAATTTGTCGGAACGAGATTGCGATTTTTTGTCGTAGAGACTTTGGATTTCAATAAGATACTGAATTTTTATAATAGTTGGAGACATATATTATGATGGGGCACAAACTCAGCCACCCGGAGCGTGATCTTTATATCGCTGTAGATGAAGTGCTTCATTATATTTGGGATCCAATAGGCGTAGCAGGAGTGCCCCAAGCAAGAGATGAGTACCATGGCTATCTGCCTCAAGTATTTAGTCTGGTTCGGAATGGAGAAAACGAACAAGTCATTGCTGACTATCTTGCATTAACCACGACTAAAAATATGGGGTTATCCATGAATCTGCAGCACGATTTGGAAGTTGCAAGAATTCTTATCGATTGGAAGGAAGCAATTGATGAAAAGTGCGTCTAACAAGTTGGTCAGTGGTGCTTAAAAGCTATGCTTTTGTCGGCCCAATGTTGCGCTTCGGGGTAAGTTAAGTTGCTTTCTACGTTATGAGTAGGATTGGTAGAGTGTAGCGACTCATTAGAGCACGAAGTGAAACCCATCACATGGATGGGTTTAATGATGATGGGTTTCGGCTACCGCTTCAACCCATCCTACACCACTTCGTGCTCTTCGTGTCTTCGTGGTGAATTAATGCGAGTTAGCGTATCGACTTTTGATAATTGACGCTAAAGTCATTCAGGTTGGACAGCGCTACAGGCAGGTCTTCGGTTTTCTCAAGGTTAAACGCATTAACGCCGACGCGCGATAAATAAAACACCTGATCCCGCATGAAATGGCCTGTTGCCCTGATTTCGCCTTGGTAGTTGTAGCGGCCTCTGAGCAGCCAGGCATGAGAAAATAGACGGCCATCGGCGAAAGCAGGAAAATCCAGTTCAACTAATTGGATGTCTTTTAAATCGGCCGCGATGTCTTCAACGGAATCGGCTGGGCCAATTCTGACGCCTATCCTGCCGTTAGCCGCAAGCAGCTGTTGCTTGTCATTTTTCCATCGGGCTAAGGAAACGCTAATGTCGCCATCTTTTAGTTCGGCCTCATCGGCAACGTAGCTCCAGCTGTCGTCAATAATCTGTTTATCTTTAATTACTTGCATAGACTTGTTCTTTGAATGGGTTGAGGCCGACGCGTTTCACCATGTCCAGAAAGGATTCGTCATCCAGGCGTTGCTTGATGTAAACGTCCAATATGGTAGTGACAGCTTTGGTGACTTGGTCTTTAGCAATGGAAGGACCAAGCCGTTCGCCGATAGCCGCTTCGTTTTCCGAGGAGCCGCCCAAAGTCAGCTGGTACCATTCCGCGCCTTTTTTATCGACGCCGAGAATGCCAATATGGCCGACGCTTTGATGCGCGCAGCCGTTCATGCAGCCGGACATGTTGATTTTTACATCGCCGATGTCATGGAGGTAGTCCAAGTCGTCAAGCGCTTCATTGATTTCTTTGGCGACGCTGATTGTGCCGGCGTTTGCGAGCGAGCAAAAGTCGAGGCCGGGGCAGCAGATCATATCGGTTGCAGTGCCGTTATTAGGCGTAGCCAGTTTCAATGCGTTCAGCTGTTGCCACAATTCGAATAAATCGGCCTGTTTGACGTCGGCAAAGACCAGATTTTGCCTGTGCGTGCTTCTGATTTCGCCAAAGCTGTAGCGGTCGGCCAGATCGGCGACGGCATCAAGTTGCGTATCGGTCATGTCGCCTGGAGGCGCGTCCGGCGCTTTTAATGATAAAAATGCGACGCGATAGCCGGGCACTTTGTGATCGGCGGTATTGTATTTGACCCAAGTGGCGAAAGCCTTGTTTTTGAGCTGGTGCTCCGCGAAGCTGGTGTCTTGTGAAGCATCCGCTTCATAGGCAGGCGGTACGAACATGGCTTTGATGGCGTCAATGCGGGCGGCGTCAAGTTCCAGGTTATCCCGGATTAGCTGCCATTCGTTTTCGACCAAAGCGGAGAATTTCTCCATGCCGGTTTCTTTAACCAGAATCTTAATGCGCGCTTTGTATTTATTGTCTCGGCGACCGAATAGATTGTAAATACGCAGTATGGCTTCCAGGTAAGACAGCAGGTGTTTCTTTTCCAGGAAGGGCTTGATGACTTGCCCAATGATGGGTGTGCGTCCCAAGCCGCCACCGACGAAAACTCTAAAACCGATTTCACCAGCGTCATTTTTTACCAGATGCAGGCCGATGTCATGAAGCTGAGTCGCTGCGCGGTCATGCTGTGCGCCGCTAACGGCAATCTTGAATTTGCGCGGCAAGTAAGCGAATTCAGGATGCAGCGTTGTCCATTGCCGAATAATTTCACAATAGGGACGAGGATCTTCAATTTCATCGAGACAAACACCGGCCAGATGGTCCGACGTGGTGTTTCTAAGACAATTGCCGCTGGTTTGGATAGCGTGCATCTGTACGCTGGCCAGTTCCTCAAGAATGTCTGGAACCTGTTCGAGCTTAGGCCAATTAAACTGGATATTTTGGCGGGTCGTAAAATGACAGTAATTTTTGTCGTAAGTACGGGCAATGTGAGCCAGTTTCCTGAGTTGTTTGGAGTTTAGCAAGCCGTAAGGTCCCGCTATCCGCAACATCGGTGCGTGAGTTTGTACATACAGACCATTCATCAAGCGCAATGCGCGAAACTGGTCGTCTGAAATTTCCCCTTTCAAAAAGCTTTCGGTTTGCTTTCTGAATTGGGCTACCCGTTCTTCAATGAGTGTTTGGTCGTCGTTATTATATTGGTACATAAATGAGCGCTGAGCGCCTGTATTGGCAATTAATTACAACCAATAATCATATACTGTGGGTCATAAAATGACAAAGGTTATTGTATGATGCTAAGATTGTCGGTTAAATTTTGGGTGTTTTTTGGTTAGTTTTTGAGATAAAAATTAGGGGGTCATTTTGTTACGGTTATTGTTTGTGGTGTTGTCTCTATTGCTGTTGCCTGAAATAGCAATGGCGGGTGGTTTTGAGAGTCTCGGCTTGACGGGAACAGAGCGGGGTATTTATACCGTTCTGATCTTTATTATTGCTTATGGCTT
>Ga0208392_1000057_pt1 | contig 23947 bp, 19 predicted proteins | sample LakWasMeta3_LOW4_2_FD_183855 | JGI IMG/M metagenome (GOLD analysis project Ga0208392, IMG submission 183855) | Freshwater sediment methanotrophic microbial communities from Lake Washington under simulated oxygen tension - Sediment Metagenome... | ecosystem: Environmental > Aquatic > Freshwater >... | reverse complement strand
GCTTCGATGATAAACCGGCAGATGAGGCCCGAATTCCATCAGCAAACCTGTTGTCCGCCCAACCTACTACACCGGCGGATGGACTTGTCGCCCGTTTCAGCCTTTTGCGCCTGTTCAGCTACACCCTTCGGGAAGGACTGGAACTGCGCCGCGACCCCATCCGCGCTTCGATAGCGCTGTTCGGGACGCTGTTTCTGATGGTCACGTTCGGCTACGGCATCAGCATGGATGTCGAGAACCTGCGCTTCGCCGTGCTCGACCGCGACCAGACCATGATCAGCAGCAACTATGCGCTCGACCTTGGCGGCTCGCGCTACTTCATCGCACGGCCACCCATCACCGACTACGACGAACTCGACAGACGCATGCGCAGCGGTGAACTGAGTCTGGCTTTGGAGATTCCTCCCAACTTCGCACGCGATCTGGAGCGCGGAGACAAGGTCAGGATAGGCGCGTGGATCGACGGGGCTATGCCTTCCCGCGCCGAGAATGTGCTCGGCTATGTGCAAGCCATGCACCAGGGCTGGCTGCTGGAACAGGCGCGCCGCCATTTCACCGGTCGCATACCTGTCGGCCTGATGAGCATAGAGACGCGCTTTCGCTACAACCCCGACGTCAAGAGTCTGCCGGCCATCGTGCCGGCGGTGATCCCGATGCTGCTGATGCTGATTACGGCCATGCTCAGCGCGCTCAGCGTGGTGCGCGAAAAGGAGCTGGGTTCTATCCTGAACCTGTACGTCACACCGGTCACCAGACTGGAGTTTCTCCTAGGCAAGCAACTGCCCTACATCGCTTTGGGCATGGTCAACTTCTTCCTGGTCTCCGCGCTGGCCATTTCCGTTTTCGGCGTGCCGATCAAGGGTAGCTTCCTGCTGCTGACTGTGGCTGCGCTGCTTTATGTGACGGCGGCCACCGGTATCGGCCTGCTGATATCGGCCTTTACCCGCAGCCAGATCGCCGCAATTTTCGCCACATCGATCGCTACCATCATTCCAGCCAAGCAATTTTCCGGCATGATCGACCCGGTGTCGTCGCTGGAGGGCGGAGCGCGCTTCGTCGGCGAGATTTTTCCGTCCACGCATTTCGTGACCATCTGCCGCGGCACCTTTTCCAAGGCGCTGGGTTTCGCCGAGCTGAGTTCCCCGTTGCTGTCCCTCGCCATCGCCATTCCGGTGATCCTCGCCTTGAGCGTCTTGCTGTTGAAAAAACAGGAACGTTAGCCGTGCACACTTGGCTCAACATCTTTCATCTCGGCGTTAAGGAATTGCGTAGCCTCGGGCGCGACACCTTGATGATCGTGCTGATCCTGTTCGCCTTCACCGTTCAGGTATACCTGACCGCGACCGGCCTGCCGGAATCGCTGCACAAAGCGCCGATCGCCATTGTCGACGAAGACCGTTCGCCATTATCGTCGCGCATCGTCAACGCCTTCTATCCCCCCCATTTCCTCACGCCGGTGATCATCGATCAATACGCCATGGATCCCAGCATGGATGTGGGCCTGTACACCTTCGTCCTCGACATCCCGCCCGATTTCCAGCGCGATGTGCTGGCCGGACGCCAGCCGGCGGTCCAGCTTAACGTCGACGCGACGCGCATGTCGCAAGCCTTCATCGGCAACAGTTACATCCAGAGCATCGTCAACGGCGAGGCGGCGGCCTTTGTTCAAGGCCATCGCGAGCTCATCACCTTGCCAGCCGAACTCGAAGTGCGCGCACTCTTCAATCCGAATCTGAGTTCAGTGTGGTTCGGCTCGGTGATGGAACTCATCAACAGCATCACCATGCTGTCCATCATCCTCACCGGCGCGGCGCTGATCCGCGAACGCGAGCACGGTACCATCGAACACTTACTTGTCATGCCGCTAACGCCGTTCGAAATCATGACGGCCAAGGTGTGGGCCATGGGCCTGGTGGTGGTCTTGGTGGCGACGGCGTCGCTTGTCTTCATCGTACAGGGCTTGCTTAAAGTACCGATTGAAGGATCGATCGGGTTGTTCGTCCTGGGGATGTCGCTGCATCTGTTCGCCACCACGTCGATGGGCATTTTTCTCGGCACGGTCGCGCGTTCGATGCCGCAGATGGGCTTGTTGATGATCGTGGTATTGTTGCCGTTGCAGATGTTGTCCGGCGGATACACTCCGCGCGAGAGCATGCCTTTACTGGTGCAAAACATCATGCTGATCGCGCCGACCACGCATTTCGTCTCGCTCGCGCAGGCCATCCTGTATCGTGGCGCTGGCATTAGCATCGTCTGGCCGCAATTTTTTGCCCTAATCGCCATAGGCAGCGTCTTTTTCTTGCTGGCGCTGACCCGCTTTCGCAAGACCATCAGCTCGATGGCCTGATACGGTGGAGACAATGCCAAGCACCGGAATCCCAATAACATCGGCCTACCTAAAACATTAGGCTCGGCTCATAACGTTCTTAGCTTTTTGTTGGTTTACCGTCGCTGAGTGGGAAGATTCATTGAACGAAGAGTTGTAGATATAGCTTTAAGGGAACCTCTATTAATTGCAATTTATGAAGCACAATCGCAATACGGTTAATTTTTTTGTATTTTTTCAAAATCCAGGTGTTTTTGACGTCAGAAGCGCCTCAAAAACCCTGTTTTTAAGGTGATTACCCCGCTTTTATGCCACGATGGGCGCACCTTTCCTGTGATTATCCATCAAGGATCGAATGACAACTTGTTTGTCGCGCTTAATCAGTTGTAACAAGCGCATCATGTTGTAAACCAAATTCATCAAACCAATTTTCACCTTTGCGCGCTGCACACCGATCGTGCGCAGCCAATGCCCACCCATGGCTGCCTGTGCGCCAAAAACATGTTCGACACGGGCGCGTACTTTCGATTTAGTCCGGTTCGATTGCTTTTGGGCATCGGTCAAGGGTTTGTTTCGTGTGCCTTTTTCGCACACTTGGCTTTCAATATTAGCATCCGCCAGGCGCTGTTCCTGAGCCTGTGAACGGTAAGCACTGTCGGCATAAACCGGGCGCTTGTTGCCATCCGCATCTGTCGCTTGGTCGAGCAACTCATCAAAGACTTGACTGTCGTGAACGGCGGCATGCGTCACCGAATAGCTTTGGATCAGCTTGTTGGCTTCATCGGCGTTGATGTGGTTTTTGTAGCCGTAGTGCTTTTCGTTGTTTTTCTTGGTCCAGCGCGCATCGGTGTCTTTCTGCCGGCGCTTGGCCTTGGCTTCCGGTTTACCCCAGGTTTCGGGCACTTGGCCTTCCTTAATCTGGGCATTTTCCTCACGACTATTACGCTGCTTGGGTACTTCGACAAAGGTGGCGTCAATCATTTGTCCTGCCCGAGCGAGGTAACCTTGCTCGGCCAGTTGCTCATGAAATCGCGCAAACAAAGCATCAACTAAGTCTAAACGTTTAAGCCCTTCACGAAACGTCCACACCGTTTTCGAATCCGGTATGCGATCTTCTAATTGCAAACCTAAAAAACGCATGAAGCTGAACCGGTCCCGTATCTGGTATTCAATGCCATCATCCGATAAGCCATTGAGCTGTTGCAACACCAAAATTTTGAACATCAGCACCACATCAAACGGCTTTGCCCCCGCCTGACTTTTTCGTGCTTTGTCATGAACCCGCTTAAGGTCAGGACGAAAGGCTTCCCAGTCAATTCTGGTTTTCAGTCCCACCAATGGGTCTCCCATTGCAGTAAGTTGTGCTGCGCGTTCTTCTACGTCGAATAGTCCAGGTTGGCGTGGGTGTTTCATGGCTTTCTATCAGTTCGTGGGGTTGACGCTATTATCTCATTTCAACACACTGCCATCGACTTCAAATTAACTTTAATGGGGGTATTTTTAGAGATGCCCTGCATTTAGTGTTGTTACTAATTGCATGTAAGTAATCATGACTACATACAGTAATGGCCTGCGCTAAGTGGATAGCCCGTTAAAGGATTTATATCATTTTTTATTCCCCCAAATTTGAGGCTTAAAATCATCTCTGTATTTGGGAGTCAACAAACAAACGAAAACCTTTATAATCGCATACTTAAGAAGTATATGCTTTGAGAGTTACCATAATGCAAAACAACCCAACAAAGCCCTTCGATAATGCAACAGATCCCTATCTGGCTGATTGAGAATTACTGAACTGGCGAAATAAAGGTTGACTTTATGTAAATTATTTGCAATAAATTACCTACATATTCGACCCAAAGCCAATTCTTGTCCCTTACGACTCAAGCAGGGAGATACGTAATGCCTAGCTACCTACATCCTGGCGTCTATATCGAAGAGATTCCCAGCGGCGCTAAACCCATTGAAGGCGTGTCTACCTCGGTGGCCGCGCTAGTCGGCTACGCTATCGAGGGACCCATCGGCGAAGCTACCTTGGTACATAGTTGGGATGAGTACAAGACCGCATTCGGCGAGATTCATTCCGACACCGACTACATGGGCTTGGCCGCCTTCAATTTCTTCCTGAATGGTGGCCGCGATGCCTATATCGCGCGCTTGGCGCAAAATGCCTTGGCATCGTCCCTGCTGGCTGCCAAGGGCCGTGACGGTGCCGCAGCCTCAATGTCCTTGCTATCAGCGCCAACAGCAAGGGGACGTGGGGAGATAAGCTGCGAGTGCAATTCACTCCCGACACTGACGGCTATCACTTCAAGCTAGAAGTCAGTCGATGGAACGGCGAAAGGGACAGGGACAAAAATGAAATCCTGACCCTGCTGGAATCCTTCCCGAATCTCTCGATGGACACTTCCGATGCCGGCTACGTGCTCACCCTAGTCAACGGCAATTCAAACTACATCAAGGTCGATCTTTCCAGTGAACTTAAAAATTACTATCTGAAAGCTACCAGCGTCAGCGGTGATCTTTCCGTGTGGCCTGATGTTAAGGCCGGCATGACTCTCACCCTCAACATCGACAACCTCGGCGCCAAGACCATCACCTTAGGCGCGCCCGGCGACACTTACAACACGGGGACCGACGTAGCGAATGAGATCCAGAAACAGGTAGTTGCCTTAGGCGATGCCTACAAAGACTTCACATGTACGTTTGATTCCAACAAACTGACCCTCTTTTCCGGCAAACAAAGCGCGTCATCTTCGGTCTTGGTGCGTCCCGGCACACTGGCTAGCTTGCTTAAACTGGGCAAGAGCGGAGGCGGCACGGAGACCCACGGGACTCATGACGTGGTTCCCCAAAAGATGGCCGACCCCACAGGCTTAACCGGGGGGAATGATGGCGACCCTCCCGGCCTAGATGACTACACCAGCTTCTTCAACAAACTGAAGAAAGTGCGCGATGTGAACATTGTTTTGCTGCCTGGCCAGTATATGCCGGCGGATGGCACCGGCAGCCAGATCATCGATGCTGCCATCGCTCACTGCGAAGCCACGGGAAGCCGCATGGTGCTGGTGGATCCACCACCCGGACTTGAACTTGACCAGGCATCTAAAGTCAGCGAACTGGGACTACCCACATCCACCTATTCCGTACTCTATTACCCTTGGGTAAAAATCACCAACCCCTTCTACAACCGCGACACCAATCCCAACGTGCCCACCACTCTGACCGTCGCGGCTTCGCCCTTTGCCGCCGGCATTTGGGCGCGTACCGACGGCACCCGCGGGGTCTGGAAGGCGCCCGCTGGGGTGGAAGCCACAGTGCGCGGGCTGGCTGGTCTGGAGTACACCGTCGAGGACGGCGAACAGAATCAGTTGAATCCAGAGGGCGTCAACTGCCTGCGCAAAATGCCAAGTTTCGGCGCCGTGGTATGGGGCGCCCGTACTTTGTCCACCAAAGCGAATCCGGAATGGCGCTACGTTCCGGTTCGGCGCACCGCTATCTTCATCGAGCAGAGCATTTACAACGGCATTCAATGGGCTGTATTTGAGCCCAACGACCATCCCCTGTGGAGTTCGCTGCGCGCCAACATTGGAAACTTTATGAGCGGCCTGTTCCGCGCCGGGGCATTCCAGGGCAAGACCGCTAACGAGGCTTATTTCGTGCGCTGTGGCCTCGGCGATACCATGACCCAAGGCGACATCGATGCCGGGCAAGTAATTGTCATCGTGGGATTCGCACCGCTCAAACCAGCCGAGTTTGTTATTATCAGGATTCAACAGAAAGTCAATCAGCAGTAGCTTCAATTAACCGCTTTTGGGAGACGTAGGTATGGCCGCACCATTATTTCCAGTCAACGCGCACCGATACGATCCTTATCGTACATTCATGTTCCAGGTGATCATCGATGGCCGTCCCGTGGCGGGCCTGCGCAAAATGGGTGCGCTTAAGAAGAAAACTGAGCCGGTCAAGTGGCGCACGGCGGGTGATCCGACCCACGAACGCATCATGCCAGGCGGTACGAGTTATGAGCCGGTGACGCTCGAACAGGGGCTCACGCACGATCCAGTCTTCGAACAATGGGCGAACCTGGTTAACAACATCCAGGGCCCGGGAGGGATGTCACTGAAAAACTTCCGCAAGGATGTGGTAATCAATATATTGAATCTGCAAGGAATAGTGGCGATTTCCTATAAGCTGTTCCGGGCTTGGGTGTCCGATTTCCAGACGCTGCCCGATCTAGATGCCGGAAACATGAATACGATCGGCATCCAAACCATCACCCTACAGCATGAGGGTTGGGAACGCGACACCAGCGTCGTCGAGCCCACTGAGACCTAATGGAACTGCTCGGCGGAGTTTTGTTACAAGGCGAGATCCGACGCAATTACCAATTCCGCCCCTTGGATGGGAAATTGGAATTGGCGATCGCCGAACAATCAGCCGGGGGTTCGAGCGTGTCGGCGCGAGTCACCCATATACTCGCGTCGGCACTTGAACAGTTGGCTGACGAACCGGTAAGTCGGAAAAGTGTCGCGGCGCTGTCGGTCGGCGATCGCCAGTTTCTGATGCGCCAGCTAAGCATTCACCTCGGCCAAGATGGATTGTGGCTGACTACGCACTGCACCGCTTGCGGCAAGCCTTTCGACCTGTATGTGAAGCAATCGAAACTGCCGGTCAAACCTGCCGGCATGGGTTATCCCGCAGTCGAAGTCGATACATCACTGGGTCGCTTGCAATTCCGGGTTCCAGCGGGTACCGATCAGGAGGCGATCGCGTCTATAGCCGAAGAAGACAAGGCCCTGCGCTGCTTGGTTCGACGCTTAGCTTGTGGCCAGGAAGCAGAGGGTCAAGAGTCATCTTCTTTGGATGAGTTGAGCACGGGAGATCTGCGCCTAGTCGAACAGGCCTTAGAAACAGTTGCTCCGGAAGTCGGACTGGCGGTCGTGACCAATTGCCCCGAATGCAGCGCAGCCAATCAGGTGGGAATCCCCCCATACCTTTGCCTCGATCTTGATGCCGGGCAGATTTACGCCGATATCCACGGCTTGGCTTTTCATTACCACTGGAGCGAGCCGCGGATACTGGCTCTACCGCGTGCTCGCCGCAAACTCTATCTCAAACTTATCGATCGCGAACGCGGCCTGTCTAGTAACTTGGAAGGTCCGGTTCGGTCCTCGCATTAACTTGGTGTGTCTATGGGTTACTTATCTAGCATCGTCGCAGATAGCAAGCCTCGGGGAATGCAGACGATGGCTCGGGTGTCCGAGGCCCTCGCCCAGCCGAGAGGAGACCGTTTTGCCGTTGAGCCCGGTGAACGGCCACCTGCGGCGGTGTGGGCGATCACACCACCTTCGGCGCTTTCTATGGTTCAAACGGTGCTTGAGCCTTCCAGTCCAGGCCAGACTGAGGTTCTTGCACATGATAATGACTCAGTGGAATCCAATCACTCACAGAGGGAAGAAGTTTCAATGGTACTAGCTCCGGTCGACAGAACAACCAGCAGGCGACAAAGGCTGCCTGAGACCGGACTCGAAGGAGCAGATTTGTCTACAAATACCAACGAACATACACTTTTCGATCAGGCGATCACCACAGCTCCTCAGAGTATGACAGCCCAGGAATTTCTGAACAAGGAGGGCGACGAAGTCAACAGCACGTATATGGAAACAACTCAGTCCGGAGATACTAGGTCAGAAGTTTTCCGACCGAAGTCTCCCGGCGAGGGATTCTCACCCGATATGAACACCGACGCCCAATCTGCGGCAAACGCAGCCCTTCGGCCTGATCGACGCGAAGTTTCTGGTCCAAGTGAGCACGTGTCTGCCAATCCAGATCCGTTCGTCGAAGCCTATAGACCACTCATAGCGGCAACCCCTCCGAGTACCGTAGTGGCATATCAGGGGTTAAATCAAGCGTTTCTCAACGGCAGGACAGCAAGAACAGCTCCGGCTCAAGACCCAACACCCGTCGTGCGCATCGGCCAGATCGATGTGATCGTCCAGGAGCTTCCACAAAAAATGAGCGCGCCAACTCCGGGTGCGAGTCCATCGTCCCTGGCTAGCCGCCGTTACCTGCGAAGGTTGTAACCATGCTGCCGCCTTCATCTCTCTCGATTGTGTGTTCAAAACTAGCGCAGTTCGTCCACTCCGAAATTGGCGCAGCCGGCAGCAACATCAACGTGATGCTAGGAGCGCCTGCCGACGCAGTCGGCGATTCCTCGCAACAGCGTTTGAACCTGTTCTTTTACCGATTCGAACCTGGCGGTTTTGACAGCGCTGTCCGTCCGGACCAGATGTGGCGGATACGGATGTGGTGCTTGATTACCGGGTTCGGCGTCACAGAAGATAACGTCAGTTCGGGTGAAAACGATTTGCGCATGCTGGGCGAAATCATGCGCATTTTTCACGAAAATCCAGTGCTCACCTTCACTGATATCAATCCGGCAACACAATTACAGGTGGTGTTCGCGCCGCTCAGCGACGATCAGATCAACCAGATCTGGTCGACGCAGGGAGAAGCCAACTATCGTCCATCAGTGGCCTACGAGATGGCACTCACGCCAATTGTTCCCAGGGAGACTTATACCGCACCGCCACGGGTCGGTAGTCTTGGTGCTGCCGCCTATGCCGAACCAGTTGGGCGCCATCGTGCATTTGATGGCGCTCCTTTCACCCCTCCGGTGCAAAGGTACCAAGCCGATCTCGAAAACCCCGACTGGATACCGGGCTTATGCCTTATTTATCAAGGAGTGTGCCGGCAAACTTTGGCGCTCGACGTCACCAATGCCGACTTCGCGAATTTCACCCTGTTAGTTTGGTTGGCGGGCAATCTCTCATCAACCGTGACACTGCAATGGGAAACCTGGCGCCCGGAGGAGGGCTGGGTCAGCGCAGGGAAATTGACGGCTCAACCGCATGGATCAACCATCGATCCTGGGACAATGCCTCCCACCTCGTCCGACTTTCCGCTAAGGCTGAGCTTGCCGGTTAGTCTTGCGATCAATCAACGTGCTGTGCAGGCGTTGCTCTACGCGGTGCGGACAGACAACCCGCCAAGCGTGAGTCCACGCACTTTGCGAAGCAACCCAGTTCTTATCAGTCTCTACCGCACCCCTTAGGAAACGGTTATGTCCGTCCCATTACCGACTCAGCTGATGTGCGATTCCTTGGATCATGAATGGGAGCGTATCGAACTTCTGGGGCAGAGTTTGGTTAGCGCTCGTAACGGACAACCGGTGGGCGAGGCGATGTTAGAACGGCTGACATTCCTGCAGCACCAGGTGGTATTTATGCGCGATGCGCAGAGTCCTTGGCGCCGTTTACCCGTCGATGGTCTGTCGGCCCTGGAAATGGATATCCTGGCTTGCGCCTTAGCACCAGAAATCTGGCCGCGGCTCAGCTGGCTATACATTGCTTTACAGAACGGATGCTCCCAACCATACCCCACACCGGCCATGCTGCAATCTTTGTTCGACTTGAAGGGTTCGGAACTGGGTCATCTGTACATGGCGCTGGCGCCGGAAGGCGAGCTTCACCGTCGGCGCTTGATCAAGGTAGATCGCTATGGCTCCTTAGAACCGATTCATCCCGGGGGCGATATATTGGCCCGGTTACTCGATGTGCCTGTGCATCATGCACTGCCAGGCGCCTACCGGATTGAACTAGACTCTGACTGGGGCGATCTGGTCTTGCCCGCTGACCGGATTCGCATGTTGCAGGAGTTCATACTCTGGATCAAGCATCGTCAAGTCGTGGAGGGACAGTGGGGTGGCGAGCGCACTGGGGGGCCAGTCGCTTTGTTCTCGGGCCCTTCGGGAACCGGAAAGACCTTTGCCGCAGCGGTTATCGCCAATCAGTTGGGCTGGCCGCTATACCGTGTTGACTTGGGTTGTCTCGTCAGCAAGTATATTGGCGAAACGGAGAAAAACATCAACCGGCTTTTCGACGCTGCTCACGAACAATCCATTGTGCTTCAATTCGACGAAGCCGACAGCGTGATGGGCAAACGCGGCGAAATCAACGAGGCACGGGACCGTTGGTCCAATCTGCAGGTTAGCCACTTGCTGGCGCGTATTGAAGCTCATCGAGGCCCCTGTATTTTGACTACCAACCTCCGAGATCAACTGGATCCAGCCTTTTTTCGTCGATTTCAGCTGGTGGTCGAGTTTCCCCGGCCAGACCTGCACTCCCGTAGTGAATTATGGCGGCGCCTATTGCCGCCCCGCGCGCCCTTGGCGCCCGAGGTTTCGACGGTCTTTCTTGCCCAGGCCGTTAGCCTAACCGGCGGACATATCCGCAATGCCGCTCTACACGCAGCCTATTTGGCCGTAGAGGCTGACGAGCCGATCGACTTGTCTCATATTGCAGTAGGGATCTGGCGTGAGTTCGCTAAGGATAGCCGCCCTTTGCAGCGTGGTGATTTAGGAGGTCTGGCTTCCTATCTCCCACCGAGCGTGTTACCTTAACTAACCCATCAGGACCAAGGATTAAAGACGATGCCGCGACCGGACTTACTGATTGAACGAATGCAATTGAATCTTCCATCCGATCAGTTGCATCAGGCCAGGGCAATTGCACGTGAAGTTACCGAACAATTGGCAGCGCTGCCTTTGTCTGGATCAGCGATCATCGACAGGCTAGTCGTTCCAGCGCTCAACCTGTCGCCGACAGCGAGTCCTTCGTCCATAGCCGCGCACATCGCGGCCAGCATCGGCGGACAGCTAGGCCTGCGTCAAACGGACGGAGGCGGCGATGCTTAATGTCACCAAGGGATTTCTTGTTGAATATGGCTTGTCGAGACCACCCCTGTCGTTGGTGTTCGAATTCAACCCGGAGAGCATCACTCGTAATCGAACAATCCGCCTGCAAACCGGCAATGCGCCAGGCACCCAGGGAGGCTACGACTTCAACCTGCCAACCGACACGCCACGTGTGGCACAAGGTGTGAGCGTCGAGCCCGAACAGTTCAGCCTGGATATCTTACTGGATGCCACTGATCGCATGGATCAAGGAGACCTTGTCGCTACTCAGTATGGCATAGAGCCCGAATTGGATACTCTGCGCAGCATGGTCGAGCCAAAGACTCAAGGGCCGGATGGCGTGCAGTTGCTCGCCAGTCTTGGGCAGGGAGAACCTCGGGCCTTTCAGCGTAGCGAAAGTGCTTCAGTATTGCTGCTGGTTTGGGGTTCACACATCCTCCCGGTATTTCTTACCAGCTTGCGCGTCGAGGAAAAAGCGCACATGCCGAATCTTGTGCCGTATCGCGCAAATGCCAACTTGAGCTTCCAGGTCATAGAAAGCAACAACCCCTTCTACAAATTGGAAAAAATGCGACAAGTGGCAGGCGCAGCCCGTAACCTGAACTTGGGGATGTCCGTTTCAGTGTCGGCTTCTTTCGGAGCACCCTTTTAATGTTAATTGCAAAATCACGTTACCAGCCTCCTTCACCGTTTCAGGCCGATGCCACCGGCAAGGCGTTCCCCGGCATCCGTCCACGGGATATTGGCCCGGCTACCGGTGTTCTGGAACACACGGTACAGACCGATAACCGCCTCGATTTGCTAGCCCGCCACTATTACAACAACGACCGAGCATGGTGGCGTATCGTCGACGCGAATCCCGATATCCTATTCGCAGGGCTGATGTTCACCTCGGAGATGGAAGGTCGATCCATTCTCATCCCACGGATTAAGGATTAACTAATGCTCACGAACCTGTTCAGCAACAAGAAACGCGAGCCTGCAGAATGCCTGATCACCATAAGCGGGGAAGAGATGGTTCGTCTTTACCCATACCTGACTTTGGTGGAGGTGGACACTAGCCGACATGAAGCGGCTGAAGCGCGCCTGACCTTCGAAAGTCGCCGCGGCGAGGCTGGCCGTTGGGAAGTGCAGGATGCCCCGCAGTTGCAAACCTGGGCGGAAGTGCTGGTTGAAGCAGCTTTCGGTGACTACAAGGAGGAAATCATGCGGGGTTACATCCGGCAGATCGACGCCGGCTACCCGCAAGACCCCGGCAGCACCACAGTAACCCTGCATTGCCAGGATTCCTCGTTGGCGCTGGATAGGGAACAACGGCGCCGCAGTTGGGGCGCGGATGCGCCCACTACTGACCGCGTCATCGTGCAGACCATTGTCGCCGACTATCAACCCATGCGCTTGACCGCCGACAGCGCCAGCGGCAGCAATAGTGTTATCGCCCACCAGGACAGCACCGACATCCGCTTTCTCCAGCAACGTGCAGAGGCAGTCGGCTACGAGTTGCTGTTCTGGAAGGATACTGTGTACTTCGGTCCGCCCCGCCTCGGTAGCATGGAACCACAACCCCCTATCTGCGTTTATGCTGGTCTGAATACCAATTGCATCCGCTTCGACATGCGAGACGATGGGCACCTGCCCGATCAGGTGCAATTTACTGTAGCGGCGACAACAGGAGAACAATCAGTAACGGAGACTTTGACACCCAGCCTCCCGGCCCTTGGCCCCCAGTCGACGGGCAGCAGCGGCGCAGGGTTACGTCCGTTTGTTTGGACCCTGAGCCGCGAAGGTCTGAGTCAGCCGGACGAGGCTCGCCTAAGGGCGCAACAGTTAGCCAATGAAAACTCTCTCAAGGTCAGAGCCGAGGGTGAACTCGACGGTTCCCTCTATGGACACGTCTTGCGAGTCGGCGAGCCGGTGGGCGTGGACGGCGTTGGCGAGCGTTACGGTGGAATTTACTACGTCGATGAAGTAAAGCACCGCTTCGACGCGAGCGGTTACCGGCAGACTTTCGTGCTGCTGCGTAACGCCTACGGCGACAACCTGCCGAGTCGTTCCGACCCGCTGGCCGGTGTGTTGTAGAGGATAGTAACGATGCAAGACACACTTACCCAAGTTGCACGTCAGAACCAGCAGCATTATTACGGAAAGTTCCGAGGCTTCGTGGTGGACAACCAAGACCCCGAACAGCGCGGACGCTTGCGGGTGCGCGTCCCATCGGTCTTGGCCGATGCGGTAACTGGCTGGGCGTTGCCCTGTTTGCCGTTCGGTGGACTGGCCAATCAAGGGCTTTTCTTTGTGCCGGAGGTGGGGGCACAGATCTGGGTGGAATTCGAGGAGGGCAACCTGGACCGACCTTTGTGGGTTGGTGTATTCTGGCAGCAACTTGGTGATATTCCTCAAGAGGGGCAAAAAACCCCACCCACGACTCGAGTGTTGCGCACCCCCTCGGGGCACGTGCTGCAGTTCGACGATGCGGCCGGCGCCGAGCAGTTCCATTTGTATCATCCGACTGGCGCCGAACTGAGCATCGATGCGCAGGGCAGCATGGTGCTGAGTAATCCCCGTGGCGCCAGACTGGCCCTGGATGTCGACGGCAATAAGGTGGTGCTGGAGGATACCAACGGTAATAGCATGACCCTGGATGCCACCGGCACCGTCGTCCAAGACTCAAGCGGTAACCGGATCGAAATGGCGGCGATCGGCATTTCGGTCAAGGGGCAGTTGATCACCATAGAGGGCAGCCAGGTCGCCATCGGTGGCCCTGGCGGTGAGCCGCTGATCAAGGGCATGAGCTTCCTCACTCTGTTCGCGACTCATATACACACATGTACGGCCCCCGGCTCACCCTCTTCACCGCCGATACCGCAGGGAGAGATAAGCACGCTCACCACCTGCACCACCGCCAAATAGTAGGTCATGATGTCGATGCTCAATCAACAGGACTATCTCCAATTTCCGCTGCATATCGGGGGAGAAGGCGGTGTCAACAGCGACCGCATCGCACACGTGCGTGAACAAATTGAGCAGGTATTGTTCACCCATCCTGGTGAACGCTGGTACCGACCGGATTTCGGCGCGGGGGTCAGCGCATTGGTGTTCGAGATCAACAACCCGGCGCTGTGGGAAGTGGCGAAGAAGTGTCTGGTGGCGTCGCTCAGCGAAACTCTGGCGGGCGAGGTGGATCCGAAGAGTCTTCAAGTGGACGTCGCCGAAGACGAAAGCAACGCAGAGCAACTGGTCATCGTGGTGCGCTACAACTTGGCAGCGCTGAACCACTCCGAAACCCAACGCTTTTTAGTTGGTCCCAGAGGCGCTCATGGCTGATCAACCTGAGTTCCAAATTCAGTATGTCGAGAAGGGCTGCCCCGATTGCGGGAAGCGTGTAGTGGAGTTGCCCGTGCCTCTGCCCGCCGTCGGCGATGATTTCGATTGGCTGGTGCGCGACTACGATGGCTTCCGGTTGTTCATGCTGGAACAACTGGCCGCACGGTTTCCCGAGCGCAGTCGCTGGACGCCCGCCGACATGGAAGTGGTGCTTGTGGAAACTCTGGCTGTGGTCCTGGATCAACTATCCGACATGCTCGACCGGGTTCAGTCCGAGGCTTCCCTGCAAACCGCGCGAGATCCTCGGTCAGTGCGGCGGCTACTCAAAATGATTGGCTATGATGCAGTACAGGAGGCCGGCAAGCTCATCGATCCGCTCGATTTAACGGAACGGGGTGAAAAAACGCTCGATCTGGAACGCGAATGGCTGTTGCAGCCGCGGCTCATGGAACAGGCACGGCAGGAAGGACCGGCGCGTATTCACACTCAACGCCGCATGATTACCTTGCAGGACTATGCCGAGCGACTGGAAGAACACCCGCTGGTCCTCCGTACCTCAGTCTATAGCCGCTGGACTGGATCATGGCAAACGATCTACGTGGCGACGATCCTTGTCGACAACAACGAATTGGACTCCACCGTTCCGGATGATGCAGAAGGTTTACGCCAGAGGATTGAATCCTTCCATAAACAGCTGAGTTTGCCGCAGCCGTTCTGGAGCGACCAAACGACAATCCGGAGCGTGTTGGATATTTATCTCGACGCTTACCGTATGGCCGGCCAGGAGGTGCTGTTGGTGAATGTGGAGCCGGTTGGCATCGCCATCGATCTGTCATTGCGCGTCGGAGATACTTATTTCCAGTCTGAAGTACGCTGCGCCACAGAGTCTGCCCTCGGTAACAAGCTGGGCGGTTTTTTCCAGCCTGGCCGGTTGCGCTTCGGCGAGGACGTGAACGCTGGCGACATAATGCAGCAAGTCTTGCAGTTGGACGGAGTGGAGGCGGCGTGTCTCAATCGCTTCAAACGAGTCGGCAAGCGCTATCCCGATCAAACGCAAAGCGGTCGCATTACCCTCGATGGCTTGGAGATAGCAGTTTGCGACAACGACCCGCAACACCCTGAGCACGGCCGTTTTCGTCTTACCCTGCACGGGGGGCAGCCGGGATGACAGAAGGCTCAACGCGCCCGGATCTGACCCGCTGGAACCGCGCCGGACTCAGCCGCTTCCGCTACGTGGACGGCAACGCCGTCACCTTTCTCGAGACCCTGCGTCGTGCACTCCTCCAGGCACCCGTCGATCCGGCGACAGATCCTTCTGCTTGGGAAGCCTGGCTGGAGAAAAATGATCCAAGTCCCGGCGAGACGCCGCTACAGGCTCAAGAGCGACTGCTCGCCCAGTACCAGGACCAGCGTCGCGATTACGCTTGGGAGATTTTACGGGCGTTTGCGCGCAGCACGCATATCCTGACTGAATATCTGGACGCCTATGCGAACGAAGGTTTTCTGGGTACAGCGACCCAATGGGAATACATACGGCGTTTGGTGGACATGCTGGGGTATCGCCCAGCGCCACCCGCTTCCGCTAGCACCTGGTTAGCGTTGTACGCCAAAGTCGGCAAGCATGGGCTGATTTATGCGGGGGTTCAGGTCAAGAACGAACCTCAGGACGGCAGCGCGTCAATCATTTTCGAGACGCTAACGGATTTGGAAGTGGACGAGCGCTTGAACACGCTGCGCATAAAGGACTGGAACCGCTCGCAAAGTTGGTTCGACTGCAAGCATGCCCAAGCGGGGTCTAAAATCCAGAGTTTCGAATTCCCGTTGGCCAAGCCAGAGGACAATCTCTCGGTGGGGAGCATCGGCGTGTTGCTGATCGATATCGATCAAGCCGATGGCTCCACTACAACCGCCGGTATCGCCGTGCGCCTGACTGGAGTCAACACCAATCAGATCACGTTACAAGGCCTGATTCGGCCGACTGAGGTATCTTTTCCAGTGAGGCTTCACCAGGTGAGGTTGCTGGTGAAGCCTAAGCTAGCCCAAGCCCCTCTCCTGGCGGGCGCATATGTCTTGGAACTGTCTCCCAGCCATGGTCTGGTCACAGAAAGTGCTGTGGCTTGGAAGTGCGACGACGGGAACTGGTACGTCGGCAAGATCGTTGAGTCCGGCGGCGATCGCGTGCGGCTCGCGACCAACGTGACAGCAGCCCACATACCCCAAAGAGGCGACATCTATCGCCTAACAAAAGCCAGGGCTCAGCGCTTCACTCCGAACTCTAATGTAGGCGAAGTCAACGCTGTGGTCTTGCCATTGCAACGGGAGGTGCGTACAGTCTGGAGCGACAGGGATCTCCAAGCTTTGTGGTTTCAAACCGTTAAGGAGAATGGGACGCCTGTTTATGACTACGTAGTCGAAAGCGAGGTCTATTTCCTGCCAAAAGATTCCAAGGCCGTTGCCTCCATCAGGCAGGCGGCGCCCACTGCTTTGGAACTGGATGGTTCACCAGGGCCCTTGACCAGTGGACAGTGGGTCGTTTGGAATTCCGATGCGAGCGATGCTTCTGCGCTCAAGGCGATGACGGTCCAGTCGGTCGCTAGGCAAGAAAGACGCTATTGCCTAGAGCTGGCGGAGTCGGTATCAACCTCAACCGCCAGGGGTATCCTGATCGCGGGCTTTGAAAAAACCCTCTATCCAAGAGATTACGACCGTAATGAAACCTCCGTCGATGAGGATCTTGCATCTATCCTACAGAGTCGGCTGACACTGGCAGTACAGCTAGGGGACTTGCCCGGAACCCTAGCGAAGGGACGCAGGGTGCTCGTCAAGAATGATCGTTTTGCGCACTCGGCCGTCATTACGGCGTTGGAAGAGGCAGAATGGGGTCTCGCGCAAATTACGATCCAACCAGCCTTACCGAAGCAAACTAAAGGCGACATTTTCAATCGCCACGACACCGTCGTATGCGCCAATGTAGTTTCGGCCAGCCACGGCGAATCCCAACCCGAGCGTGTACTGGGAAGCGGCGATGCCACGCGCCCTTTACAAGCCTTTCGTTTCGACGTTCGAAATATTGCGTTCGTACTCGATCAGACCCAACCCACCGGAGTCGCCGCAGCCATCAAGGTCCTGGTCGATGGCATCGCTTGGCAGCAAGTCGGCGATTTGCGGAATGCCGAACCCGAAGACGCCGCATACACGATTCATATCGAGGAAGACGGTGCGCTGCTGATCCAGTTCGGTGATGGCAGGCACGGACGGCTGTTGCCAAGCGGACGCAACAACGTTCGCGTCCTCTACCGCACCGGCAAAGGCTTGGCGGGAAACCTGGCCGTCAGTAGCATCAGAAAGCTCGTAGCTCCGCATCCCCTGCTCGACAAAGTGGAGCAACCGCTGGCTGCAAGCGGCGGCAATGAGATGGAGGGCACCGAGTCGATTCGGCAGTGCGCTCCGGCGAGTGTATTGACCCTGGGACGAGCGGTGTCGATCGAGGATTTTGCCCATCTGGCGGAATCCCACAGCAGCGTGTGGCAAGTCAGTGCGAATCGTATACCTCCGGGACCTGGACGTCGGGAAAAAGTGGAGGTGATAGTCGTTCCGTCCGGTGGGGAGTTGCAGGCCGAACTCGCCAACACTCTCCAGGGGTTTCTACTGCAGAACGCCCCACCTGGAATCGACGTCAAGGTGCTTCCTTTTGAAAAAATTCCGCTGCAGCTAGACATCGCGGTTCAGGCCAAACTGGCCGAGGTTGATGCGGAGAGCTTGAGAAAGTCCATCGAAGATGCGGTGAAGTCGGCATTTTCCCTGCAACAGCGGCGGCTCGGGCAACCCTTTTATCAGAGTGAACTCTACCTGGTCGTGGAAAATGTGTCGGGCGTGCAGAATAGTGTTTGCGAGATTCTGAGCACGACCGTCGATATGGCCGATTCGGTGAACCGACCCAGTTACGCCAAGGTGCGTGGCGGCGGGTCTATCAGCGTAGTGTTCGCCAGCCCAGCACAACTGATCTACCTTGACCCGGATCACTCCGTGATGACGGTGACCGTAACGTCTTTTAGCCTATGAGAGAAGCCACCCATGCCTTTGACTAATATCGACTTTCGCAAGGAACTGTTGAATATCCTGCCAGCCATCTATCGCTATCGGGATAGCCAGGACCTGGATCGGTACTTGTCGGGCTGCGCCGTACTGTTGGATCAGACCTACCACACTCTGGTGCAGTTGCGAGCCGATCATTTCCCTGACGATCCCGCCGAGGACGGGTTGAAGGACGGGGAACTTACATGCCAGGGCTGGCTGCTGCCTTATTTCGCTCAGTTGCTCGATGTAAAGTTGGTGTCCCCTTCGGTGCAGGCGAGACGGGCCGAAGTCAGCCATGCTATCGCATGGCGTCAGCGCAAGGGCACAGTCACGGTCATTGAACAGATCGCCGAGGCCATCGCCCAGACCGAAGTAGTGGTACAGGAAGGCTGGCGACGCATTGCGATGACCCCCCGCCTGGAGCGTGGCGCTTATCTCGAAAAACTGAAAGGCGTCGCCCTGAAGTCTCCTTACCAGTACCGCCCTTTGCTGCCGGCTCGCAGCTTCGGTTACACCGGCGAGCCGTCGCCTTACCCGGGTTTGATGGCCCGCCACCCGGCGTTGCCCGCGGTGACTGTGGATTTCCGTTGCCCCTCCCGGAGGGTGTCGGTAGATGGCGCTGCCCACGGCGTAGAGGCGTCTCGACAGAACAGCCGGCATGGTATTCCATGCTTCCCGGATAGTAACGAAGACGTATCGCGGCGCACGGTGGATTTTCGCAATCCAGATTGGCGGCGGGGCTACGCCCACCCCAGACGAATCACCCTTTACTCACCACCACCCACTGGCTTTTTTGCGGACGGACGGATAGTCAGTATCCGATGGAGCCCCCCTTCTGGATTGAGTGAGCATGTAGAGACGTTACAAGACCCAAGCACCCCGGACGTCACCCTGTACCGGCCCAAGGGATATGATCCTGCTTGCCCTCTGCCCCTTCCCATCCGTATCAGTGGCAAGATACTCCTGGACTCTGGAGAAGCCGATACGGGCAACAGGCACATGTTCCGTTTCATCGGACTGGCCGCTGACTCAATAACCGTGAAACGTGGTCGACTAGAATTGGAAAAATGTGCGGTGCGCGACGTTTGGGTCCAGTCTAAAGATTTAGACAAGCCTGTACTCGTTGCCCGCGATTGCCTGTTGCGAACCTTGCGGGCTCCAAGCGGCCTAAGCCAACTGGAGTATTGCACGGTATTCAGTAAAGTCGTCAGCGAATCCCTGCGAGCGAGCGACTGCATCTTTCTGGGCCCCTTGCAACGGAATATCAACTCATCTCTCCCGCCCTTCGGCTGCCTTCGATATAGCCGGATAGAGCAGTCACAATTACTTATTCGCACACTATCAGTGCACCGGATTACCCGCGACGCAGTCATCATGCACAACAAGACCTTTGGCCAATCGATAAGCGACGCTTTCGGCGAAACGTGTGAAGGTGTCCTGCATCCGGCAACCTCCGAAACCGTTTGCTTCGGTGCAGAGGATGGCGGCGAGATGGGCGCCTACCACGATCAGCACCACTGTCTCTCGCGCCGCGCCGTTTGCGAAAAGCTGAAAGAATTCCTGCCGCTAGGTATGGAGCCGATTTGGATCACGGATCGCCGATTACTGGAAGATCCACTCAGAATTTAAGGCCTCACTATGAAAACACAGATTTCCCGCGACAGCTTCGACCGGACTAAACGGTATTCCACCGTTTTCCAGCAAATGGGTCGGATGCTGACCGACGACGACTGGAATATCCTTGCGCAAATGGTCAAGGAAAGGCTGGACGATGTCTTGCGTGACATCATCGGCAGCGGTTCACCCGCCCGGCGAGGAATCCTGAAAAAGCAACCGGATGGAACTCAAGTTCTACAGTGGGGCTATGCCTACGTAGACGGGGTGGTGGCTGAGGTCCGCCCCGATCCTGCAGGGGACTTGGTAGATCCGAAAGACCTCATTTATCCAGGCAATTACGACAAGCAGATCGATTTCCCGGATGCGCCTGCGATTCCTCTGCTGGTCCGGGATTACCTGCTCTATCTCGACGTGTGGGAACGGTCCGTCACCGTACTGGAAGATGACTCCTTGCGCGATCCCGGCCTGCACGGCGCCGACACCTGCACGCGCAGCCAAACGATGGCGCAGGTGAAGTGGTGTCCGGTTGCCGTTAACGGCGTTAAAGTTAACCCGGAAGACCCCTCGCAAAATCCTGGTAAAGGTAATGCGCTGCTCACGCTTATGCTACGCCAAGGCAATACCGACCTTGATCCCTGCGATCCCTGCGCGGACGAGCTTAAATTACAGGAACGGGTGGGCAATTACCTGTTCCGTGTGGAAGTACACGATGTGATCTACGATACGAAAGGATTACCGCAAGAGGTCACTTTGAAGTGGTCAAGCGAAAACGGTGCAGAGCAGTATGAAGCTGCCGACCTCCCTCCAGGGTTTGCCTCCTCCCAGTGGACCTACGAGCTCTTCAGCTTTACCACTGAAAAGCATTTGGGGAAACACCTCCACAACAACACCAACTGGTCCCCGAGCCGCGCCAATCTATCCAGCGGTTACCCCGTCAACTTGCCTGGAGATAAGCCATTCGTACGCCGCTGGGACGGCTACTGCGTGTTGGTGCGGGAAAGCCTTTCTGGAGTTTGGGCGCTCAAAAATGTAGGCTCGGACCGCGGCATTCGCCTATCCGCCACCAATAGCGCCGATGCGCATGGACACGTCACCGAGGGCGCGAGCGTAACTATCAATCTGGATGCGATCACGCTTCAGTTGGATCTACAGGATAAGCAGCTTCTTGCCGGTGATTTTTGGTACGCGCCGGTGCGTGAAGCAGTCGACCAGGCGGGTAAGGTGCTCCTAAACAACGCCGAGCCCCATGGTATTCTTCACCGGTACCTTACTCTTGCCCTAGTAAATTCTGGCAGTATTACTGCAGTAAATGCCAATAGCTGCCGGCAGATGGGTTTCCCTCCACTGACCGATTTGAAGGCGGAGGACGTGTGTTATGACAACCACGCCTGTCAAATGCCCAATGTCGCGACGGTGCAGGCGGCCCTCGATTATCTCTGCCGCCAAAAGCACGAGTGTTGCTCCATCGTGGCTGAGCCTGGAGAAGATTTGCAATCCGTGTTCGATAAACTTCCCTCAAATGGAGGCGCCCATCTGTGCTTCCGACCGGGTGATTATCCCCCTCTCATGTCCACGGTAGTCATCAATAGCAAGGGACCCTTGAAAATTACCGGAGCTGGACCAGCGACCCGTTTGGTAGCCAAAGGGGTAGAGAGCGTGTTAGTCTTCGAGAACTGCGTTGCGGTTTCGATTAGCGATATCGTGGTGGCGACTATCCCATTCGATGACGACAAACTGGACACTACCGCGAATTCGAATGGTTTGAACGGTGCGCTGACCTTTCGCAACTGTCCCGATGTCGCTCTGGAACGGGTAACCGTGGAATGTGCGAGCGCCGCAAGGCGTCAGCGTTCCTGTTTAAGTTTCTTCGGCACGAGCGGCCAGCCCTCCGGGGTTAACATTCAAAACAGTCGGTTCCTCGTTGGCATGCAGCAAATTGGCATCCTCCTCGTCAATGTCGGTCGCATTACTCTCAGGGACAACCTGTTTACGGGTGTGGCAAGTTCTCCTGCGCTGACCATGCCGAAGTTGCTCGAAGACAAATTTTTCCGGGCAGGCACCAGGCGCCTCTTGCTTGCCGGCCTCGTTTTCAATCCCAAGGTTCCCAGCAAGGAGCCGTTCACTGTGTCGCTTAACTTTGGGCCAACCGCCGTTCAGTTTCGAACCCATCCGCTGGTCGCGAAACATTGGGATGCGTTGCTTCAAGCTTTTCCGACCCCGGCGGCGGCGAGCACCAGCGAAATCTCGAAACATCTGAAGTCCTTAGTTAACCGTGTTCTTTTAGAGAAGGGCAGGTTGTTAGGCAGGGCCAGCGGTTTCGTGGAATTTTCGAAGCTATTGCTGGACACCGGCAACGCGGGCGCGCAAGGAATCACCATCGGCGGTACTCTGTCCGAAGAGGTGACCATAGAAAACAACACCATCGATGGGTTCATGCAGGGTATCCATCTGGGCTTAAGCCATGGTTCCGCACCCCGCACGCCGGAAGGAGCCAATTATTTCAGGAGAGTAGTGATACAGAACAACACACTGCACATCAAGCCTGTCCCCGGCGCGACCACGGATTGTCAGGCTATTTTCGTCGGCAACTGCAAGAGCCTTCTCATCCGCGAAAATTACGCCGACCTCCAGCGCACGCTGATCATGGAAAACCTGGCTGTGGAAGGGATTCGAGTCTTTGGATATCTCGGACGCATGATCCAGATCCGGGAGAACCACCTGGATGGTTTTACGATCGGCATTAGGGTCCACCGGCCGCCTGGGATCTACAAGAATGCCAAGGTAATGTGGATTGTTGCGGATAATCTGACTGCGGGGGCCGCACAACCAGTAAAGGCCCCGTGGCCGCTGCCCGTTGTGGCAATGAACAACATCCCTTGACAGTGCCGCGCAAGGGGAGTAACGTTAGCTTTGTGGCGCACAAACTACTGGTGTAGGCAAGTCAACGGCGGAGTAGTAAGTAAGTGAGAGCAATCTCGCCCAAAGCAAAAAGTCTGCGAGGAGCAGGGTTCGAGTCCAGTGCGTTGCAAAACGGGGGCAAGGCCAAAATCTTGCCCTTCGTTTTTTGCGAAGTGTAGTCCCTGAAATAAGGAGGGCCATCGTGAAAGCCGTTTCCCATGCTCACAATAGCGACAACCGGATCGCCAGCGCGACAGCCAGCCCGATTCACACTGCCCGCCCCTGGCAGGCTCACTTACCCCAAGTCCGCTCGCTCCTCCGTTCCCCCACCATCCAGCCCAAGCTCACCCTCGGCGCCCCCAACGACGTTTACGAAAAGGAAGCTGACCGCGTCGCCGATCAGGTGATGCGGATGAGCGACGAGGAAGTCAGGACCTCGCCCGCCCCGCCCTCCGTGCAACGGCTCTGTTCCGAGTGCGAAGAGGAACTGCGCGCCAAACCGGCGAACGGCAGCCCCAACCCCGCTGCCGTTGTTCCTCCCATTGTTCATGAGGTGCTGCGATCACCCGGCCAACCGTTGGATGCGGAGACAAGAAGCTTTTTCGAGCCCCGGTTCGGACAGGATTTCGGCGACGTACGTTTGCATACTGATGCACGGGCGGCAGAATCGGCTCGGCGGTTACAGGCGTTGGCCTATACGGTAGGCCGAAACGTCGTTTTTGGCGCCGGAGCTTACGCTTCCTGTACGCCGAGCATCCAAAAGCTCTTGGCTCATGAACTCGCCCACGTTGTCCAACAGACAGGGAGTCAGTCATTGGGGGTACAGTATCGGGACGAAGACGGGGGAATGGTTATCCAACGGCTCTCTGATGAAGAATCGGCCCAACAGGAGAGTTGCGAGCCCGGTGCCACCAGACCCGAGGAAGGCTTGGTGTGTGACGACTCGG
>Ga0208392_1000055_pt1 | contig 24103 bp, 20 predicted proteins | sample LakWasMeta3_LOW4_2_FD_183855 | JGI IMG/M metagenome (GOLD analysis project Ga0208392, IMG submission 183855) | Freshwater sediment methanotrophic microbial communities from Lake Washington under simulated oxygen tension - Sediment Metagenome... | ecosystem: Environmental > Aquatic > Freshwater >... | reverse complement strand
AAAAAACTACATATTCCTCGGGTCTTGATTTGCCAAGAAGGATGCCAATTACATTATTAGCTGCTTTCCCTTTGGCAACAAATTCTTGTCGGTATTTATTTAAATCCTTATAATAAGTAAGATCAATTTTTTTAAATTCATTTTCAATAAAAGCAGAAGCCGAATCAATTCCCGGTGTAAAAATCGCTCTTCCTTGCATTTTATCCGAGGCCAATTCAGTTTCAATTCGCACGATTTCCTGTTGTTGAATCATCGGCTTATATTGCGCTTGAACTAAAAGTCCAAGAAAGAGGAAAAATAAAATACCGCTGTTTTTTATAAATTTATTTGACATAGTTTTGATTGATTCTTGTAATTACTTCCTAATTTATTTATTCGAAACAGGTAATTTAACTGCTTCCGAAAGCCACTTTTTCCCTTCAGAAATTCGAGTGACCATCATTGCGGCAACCAAATCACCATTGGCATTCAACAAAGTCGCCATTGGATCAACCAAAGTCCCGACAATCATTGCAGCCGGCAAGGCTTGCTCCATTGGCAATCCGTAAACTGTAATTGCCAAAACTTCGCCAATATAACCACCATTTGGAATTCCGCCTTCGACAACGGAGACGATAACCGTAATTCCCAATGCCAAAAGCAAAGTGCTTGGTTCCGTAAAATCTTTGCCAAACATCGTAAAAAGAACTGCTATTTTTATAATTGACGCCGTTGACGAACCGTCTTTGTGCAAAGGTGCGCCAAGCGGAATTACGATATTGCTAATGTGATTCGGGATTTTCATTTCCTCGGCAGCTTCCAGATTTGCTGGGATTGTGGCAATGCTACTACAGGTTCCCAAGGCAGTTAATGAAGGAGCTATATTGTTTTTCCAGAAAATGGTAAGTCCATTTTTTCCTCCAGCCATAAAGGCATACAAGCTAAAAAATACCACAAAGTAGAAAGCACAAACGGCATAATAAAGTCCTAATGGTTTGGCGTAAGTACCAAATAATTGCGGGCCAAAAATCCCAACCTGATAAGCAAAATAAGCGCCCAAACCTATTGGAGCCGTTTTCATAATGATGTGCAATAATTGCTTCATCACTTCGTCTCCGGATTTTAGAAAACTTTTAAAATTATGTCCTTTTTCACCCGATTGTAAAGTGGCAAATCCTACTAAAAAAGAGAATAGTATCAAAGCAAGCATACTTTTTCTGGACAACAATTCCGAAAAATCATTTACGGTAAGCAATTGGGTTATTTGTGTACCAACGTTGCTTTGTTGAATCGTTTCCAATGGGATTTTCGAGATGATAATGTCTTGATGAATTGGAAAAAGCAAAACGCCGAGAATCATAATGATGGCAGAAATAAGAACGGTTCCTAAAAAAACACCTATCATTATGGTGAATAATTTCCCAAGTTTCTCCGTTTTTTCTAAAGTGGCAATCGAAGACGCAATCGTAAAGAAAATCAAAGGAATAATTGCCGTAAACAACAAGTTTAAAAAAATATCGCCCAAAGGTTTTATCACTTCGACTCCTTTTCCAAAAACTAATCCTAAAATGCTTCCTACCAGAATTCCTCCCAAAAGCAATAAAATGCTTTTGTAGTTTTTCAAGAAACTGCCCGATGATGTGTTTTGTGTCTCCATTTTTATAAAGTTTACGGTAAATATAAAAATCTAATTGAATTATTCCCAAATAAAAAAGCATCCGTAAAAACGAATGCTTTTGTAGAACTTTATAAAACTGATGTTTTAGAAGTTTTTTGATATACCAATGCTAAATGCTTGTCCAAAACTAAAATTAAAATTTTGAGTGTCATTTGCTGAATTATTATAATTTAGAGTATTATATCCAATACTTCCTAGATTAAAATTTAAACCAAAACCTTTATTGATGTTTAAAAATAAAGCCGGTGTTACTCCTACATAAAAACCGTTTCCCTTAATTGTTGATGTATATGGATTTATACCTCCATTATATTGTGTTTGCTCTGCATTATGATAACCAGTTCCTAAATCAGCATAAGCAGAAAAAATCCCTCCTATTGGTTTTGAATAGCGAACAAACCCTCCCACAGAAAACCCATTCGATTTGTATTCTCCTGAGGTATAAGTGCTTTTTGAATTTGCAATGGAAGATTCAACACCTACAGTCCAGTTATCATTGTATTGATAACCCACTTTTGGAGAGAAATTAAAACTGTTTTGTGTTGGTGAAATTCCCAACGAAACATCTGATTTTTGGGAATAATATCCCACATTTCCAGAAACTAAAATGGTTCCTTTTTGAGCATTTGCAAAGCTAAACATAGTCAGTGCAAGAATTAGTAATGATTTTTTCATTTTTAATTTGTTTAAAATTTATCTTACAAAGAGAAGCCATACCGTTTAATTTTAATTGCCCTTTAACATTAATTTAAGCGTTAAAAAAATTATAATTTTTTAAGTTAAAAAAACGGATGCAAAGAATTCTCCTTTTTCTGTTTACTTTTGCTACAAATAAAAAATAATGTCAATAGAAGTAAATAACATATCGAAAAGTTATGGTGCTCAAAAAGCATTGGACAACATTTCGTTTGCTGTCAAAAAAGGAGAAATCGTTGGTTTTTTGGGTCCAAATGGTGCCGGAAAATCGACTTTGATGAAAATATTGACCACGTACATTGCTGCCGATGAAGGTTCTGCTTCCGTAAATGGGTTTGATGTCAACTCGCAAGCTAAAGCCGTTCAGCAATCTATTGGTTATTTGCCGGAACACAATCCGTTGTATTTGGATTTGTACGTGCGGGAATATTTGGCCTTCAATGCTGATGTTTATAAAGTAGCCAAATCCCGAATTGAAGAAGTGATTCAATTGACTGGTTTATCCAATGAAAGCCACAAGAAAATAGGACAATTATCCAAAGGTTTTCGTCAGCGTGTAGGACTTGCCAACGCTTTATTACACAATCCCGATGTTTTAATTCTGGATGAACCAACAACAGGTTTAGACCCAAATCAATTGGTCGAAATTAGAAACGTGATTAAAAACGTAGGCAAAGACAAAACTGTTTTCCTTTCGACGCATATTATGCAGGAAGTCGAAGCGATTTGCGACCGAGTAATTATTATTGACAAAGGAAAAATTGTAGCTGATAAAAAATTAGACAATTTAATTTCCGAGGACAAGGAACAAGTTATAGAAGTCGAATTTGACTATAAAGTCGAAGAACAATTGATTGCCAAAATCGAAAATCTGACTTCCTTCAAGAACACCCATGATATGATTTGGGAATTGACTTTCAACGCTGATAAAGATATGCGCCCCGCAGTTTTTGATTTTGCCAATGCCAATGGTTTGAAAACACTACAACTTAATCAGAAGAACAAGAATCTGGAGGCGGTTTTTAGGGAAATTACAAAATAAGTTCTAAAAAAAAGCTTCCAGCCTTTGAAAGACTGGAAGCTTTAAATATAGTTTTGTTTTCTTTTTAAAAAACCTTACTCGCTATCTGTCTAATATTTTCTGATTTTCCCATAGAATAATAATGTAAAACAGGAACGCCGGCAGCTTTCAATTCTAACGATTGTTGGATTGCCCATTCCACGCCCACTTGCCTCACATCGGCTGGAGTTTTACATTTTTCAACAGCATTTATCAAATCTTCCGGCAAGTCGATTCGGAAAATTTGTGGCAAAATTTGTAAATGTCTTTTCACGGCAATTGGTTTTATTCCCGGAATAATTGGAACCGTGATTCCTATTTCTCTGGCTTTGGCAACAAAATCAAAGTATTTTGCATTGTCAAAAAACATTTGGGTAACCACATAATCCGCACCGGCATCCACTTTTTCTTTCAGTCTTTTTAAGTCTGAAATCAAAGAAGGAGATTCTAAATGTTTCTCCGGATAACCTGCAACGCCAATACAAAAATCAGCCTTGTTGTCAATATGCATTACATCGTGCAAATACTTCCCTTGATTCAATTGGTGGATTTGTTTTACCAAGTCAACCGCATAATTATTACCGCCTTCTTTTGCTACAAAAGATTGCTCATCTTTCATAGCATCGCCACGCAAAGCCATTACATTGTTGATTCCTAAATAATGACAATCTACCAGTAAATACTCGGTTTCCTCTTTTGTAAATCCTCCGCAAAGCACGTGAGGAACAGTATCAACAGAATATTTATGTTTTATGGAAGCGCAAATTCCTAAAGTTCCGGGACGCATTCTGGTCAATTTCTTATCTAATAATCCGTTGCCTTTATCCACATAAATATATTCTTCACGCGAAGTTGTCACGTCTATAAAAGGTGGTTTGAACTCCATCAACGGATCAATATTGTCGTATAATTCCTGGATGCTTTTCCCTTTTTGCGGCGGAATAATTTCGAAAGAAAACAATGTTTTCCCTTTTGCTTCTTCTATATGTTCTGTTACTTTCATTATTTATGTCTTAAAGTTTGAAAGTCGAAGGTCGAAAGTCACGCTCTTTGAGACTTTATGACTTTTAACTTTTGACTAAATTTAATCTGCTATATTAGGATTTAACCATTTCGCAGCTGTTTCCGTTGGAATATTTCTTCGTTTGGCATAATCTACAACTTGGTCTTCTTTTATTTTTCCAAGTCCAAAATACTTGCTTTCAGGGTTTCCAAAATAATATCCAGAAACCGAAGAAGCTGGCCACATTGCCATACTTTCGGTCAAAGTTACGCCAATTTCTTGTTCGACATTCAGCAATTTCCAAATCGTTGGTTTTTCTAAATGGTCTGGACAAGCCGGATAACCTGGTGCTGGACGAATTCCTTTGTAGATTTCTTCAATTAAAGCTTCGGTTGAAAAAACCTCGTCTGCGGAGTAACCCCAAATTTCTTTGCGCACTTTTTCGTGCAAATATTCAGCGAATGCTTCAGCAAATCTATCCGCCAATGCTTTGACCATAATCGAATTATAATCATCCAAATCTTTTTGGAATTCTGCTGCCCATTCGTCAACACCAAAACCGGTTGTTACACAAAACGCACCCATATAATCGGTTTTTCCGCTTTCTTTTGGCGCAATAAAATCTGCCAGCGCTATATTTGGCGCTCCTTTTGTTTTTTGGGCCTGCTGACGCAAAGTCAAGAATTTCTCCAATAATTTTCCGCTTTCATCACGAACTTCTATATCATCATCATTGACCTGATTCACCGGAAAAATTCCGTAAATCCCTTTGGCAGTCAATTTCTTATCTTTCAAAATAACCTTCAACATTTCCTGAGCATCGTGGAAAACAGAGCGTGCTTGTTCACCCACAACAGGATCAGTCAGAATCGCAGGATATTTCCCGAATAATTCCCAAGTTCTAAAAAACGGCGTCCAGTCAATATACGGAACCAACACATCCAAATCGACTTCGATGGTTTTTGTTCCAATAAAATTAGGTTTCGTTGGAGTATAATTTTCCCAATCCAATTTTAATTTATTTACTCTTGCTTGTTCAATCGTCAAGAAATTCTTGTCTCGCGAACGGTTCAAAAACGTTTCTCTGAAAGCATCATATTCGGCTCGAATATCGCTTGCATATATTTTTCGATTGTGATCCAATAAATTTCCAGCCACAGTAACCGCTCTTGAAGCATCGTTTACGTGAATCACGGTTTCTCTATATTGAGGCGCAATTTTCACTGCTGTGTGAGCTCTTGAAGTCGTCGCACCACCAATCATTATTGGAATTTTGACGTTTTGCTTGTCCAATTCTTTGGCCAAATAAACCATTTCGTCCAATGACGGCGTGATTAATCCACTTAAACCAATAATATCTACATTGTGTTCAATGGCAGCAGCAATAATTTTTTCAGGCGGAACCATTACACCAAGGTCAATGATTTCATAATTGTTGCAAGCCAAAACTACTGAAACAATATTTTTTCCAATGTCGTGAACATCGCCTTTTACGGTGGCCATCAGGATTTTTCCGTTCCCTTGCTTGTCGCCAACTTGTTTGGAGGCTTCAATAAATGGAAGTAAATATGCCACGGCTTTTTTCATCACCCGTGCCGATTTTACCACTTGTGGCAAAAACATTTTTCCACTTCCGAATAAATCTCCAACGACATTCATTCCTGTCATCAAATTAATTTCGATAACTTCAATAGGTTTTTCAGCTGCTAATCGGGCTTCTTCAATATCTAATTCTATAAATTCGTCAATTCCTCTTACCAAAGAATGCGTTAATCGTTCTTGAATGGTACCTGAACGCCATTCCTGAACGGCTTTTTCATTGACTTTCGCACCGCCTTTTACATTCTCGGCGAAGTCTAATAATCGTTCCGTGGCATCTTCTCTTCGATTCAACAAAACATCTTCGACGTGTTCCAAAAGATCTTTTGGAATTTCGTCATAAATAGACAACATTTCGGGATTCACAATTCCCATTGTCATTCCGTTTTTGATGGCGTGGTACAAGAAAGCCGAATGCATCGCTTCACGAACGGTATCATTTCCTCTAAAAGAGAACGAAACGTTACTTACACCGCCAGAAACGTGAGCATAAGGAAGATTTTCTTTAATCCATTTTGTGGCTCGGAAGAAATCTAAAGCGTTTAATTTATGCTCGTCCATTCCTGTAGCAACAGGAAAAATATTAGGGTCAAATATGATGTCTTCAGCTGGAAAACCAACTTTATTCACCAAAATATCATAGGAACGTTTGCAAATTTCGATACGTCTTTCGTAGTTATCGGCTTGCCCTTTTTCGTCGAAAGCCATAACAATTACGGCAGCTCCGTAACGTTTTACCAATTTGGCGTGATGAATAAATCGTTCTTCTCCTTCTTTCAAAGAAATAGAATTCACTACACTTTTACCTTGAGCCACTTTCAAACCGGCTTCGATAATTTCCCATTTCGAACTGTCGATCATCAAGGGAACACGAGAAATATCCGGTTCGGCAGCGATTAAATTCAAGAAAGTGGTCATTGCATAAACGCCATCGAGCATTCCTTCATCCATATTAATATCGATGATTTGTGCACCACCTTCTACTTGGTCACGAGCCACAGCAAGTGCTTCGGCGTATTTTTCTTCTTTTATAAGACGCAAAAATTTTCGGGAACCGGTTACATTCGTTCTTTCACCAACGTTTACGAAGTTGGTTTCTGGCGTAATGATTAACGGTTCAAGACCTGATAATTTTAAATATTTATTAGTTTTTGACATATTCGTTTTTGTAATCCTGCATGGTTTTTGAAATCTTGCAGATTTGAACCTATTTATTTCTACCTTTTTTTAAAACGTATAGTCCGTTTTTGCTAAATCCATTGTTGTAAAATGTGTCGTTCCTATGAAACTAAATCGGTTTGAACTTATCTTTTAATTCAATAAATAGTATTTTACTGTGACTAACTTTAAAGAATTAATCTTACCCAATTCTAACGAAGATTCCGCATCAAAAGTAAAGACACAACTTGATTTAGCATCTATCTGATTACAAGTAGAAATTGCTCCTTTTAAATAAGGCGCAGAAGATTCTACTCCATCAATATTAACAGTGAAAATTGGATATCCTTTTATAACAAAATTATTTGCGTTATTCAATTTAATTTCGAATTGTAATCTGGAAGTTTTTTTACCTGTGTCTGGTGTAAAATTAAAACTCAAAACTTCATAAGAAAAATTATCAATAGCCTTCGGTTCTCCAATTGGAGTAATTACATAGTCACAAGGTACTACCATTTGCCAGTCTGGGTTAACAGATGTTCCACTTGGAGTAACTAATGTAGAACCGGGTATGGTAATTGTTTTTGTGCAATTTTTATCTGCAGAACATCCACAAATAAAAATACTTCCAATTAATAAAAATAATAATTTTGAAAACTTTGACATCTTTTTTTATTTGTTTAAATCCAATAACAAGGATTTTTAATCCGTGCCAATTCCTAATTTTTACATCGTCACCGAAGAAACCCTCGGTTTATAATCCTTCGCCACTTCAGCTATTAATCTGATGTGGTCTGGGTTTGTACCGCAACAACCTCCAATAATATTGATTAAATTTTCGTCTAAATACTCCTTGATTTGCACTTGCATTTCTTTTGGTGTTTCGTCGTACTGTCCAAAAGCGTTTGGCAATCCTGCATTAGGATGCGCCGACACATTGAAAGACGTATTTTGTGATAATTGTTTCAAATACGGTTTCAGTTGGTGCGCTCCAAGAGCACAATTGAATCCTACGCTCAACAACGGAATATGCGAAATCGAAATCAAGAAAGCTTCCACGGTTTGACCTGAAAGTGTTCTTCCCGAAGCATCGGTAATCGTTCCTGAAACCATTATTGGAATATCAATTTTGCGCTCGTCTTTGACTTCTTCAATGGCAAAAAGTGCCGCTTTTGCATTTAAAGTATCGAAAATCGTTTCGACCAAAAGTAAATCTACGCCACCATCAAGTAGCGCTTCAACTTGTTGTTTGTAAGCAATTCGTAAATCGTCGAAAGTTACAGCTCTGTAACCGGGATCGTTTACATCTGGCGACATACTTGCCGTTCTGTTTGTTGGCCCGATGGAACCGGCAACAAAACGTGGTTTTTCTGGATTTTTTGCCGTGAATTCATCGGCTACTTCGCGAGCGATTTTTGCCGATTGAAAGTTCAATTCGTAAACAATATCTTCGAGATGATAATCGGCCATACCGATTGTGGTGCTCGAAAAAGTATTGGTTTCGACAATATCAGCTCCGGCTTCGAAATATTGCGCGTGAATGTCTTTTATAGCTTGAGGTTGCGTTATGGACAACAAATCGTTATTCCCTTTTAAGGAATACGGAAAGTCTTTGAAACGTTCTCCTCGGAAATCTTCTTCGGAAAAATTATAGCGTTGCAACATCGTTCCCATTGCTCCGTCGAGTACGAGAATTCGTTTTTTGATTTCTTCTTGAATGTTTGGCATATCTAATTTAATTAGCAAAAACGCCGAGGCGTGAAGCTTATTTTATTAATTATTGTGTTTTTTATTTTTTGATTAGCCTAAAAATGAACCGTTTCGGCACAATTTATTGCTATAAAATAATCGCTGCAAAGTAAAGACATAGCGCGATTAATCGCAAACATAAGGAGTGTTTATTGTTTGCCTTTTAAAGATTTGGTAATTTCGTTCATTTTATCGACTTTTTCCTGAAAATCACCTTTTAGGGTTTTGCGATATTCGTTCAGGTTTTCGACCATTGAGTTGATGTCGTCCGGGATTATTTCTTCGAAAAATTCGCGTAATCTTTTGGCCGTTGTGGGTGATTTTCCATTGGTAGAAATGGCAATTTTCACGTTTCCTTTGGTCACGATTCCGCCTAAATAATAGTCACATAATGGCGGCGTATCGGCAATGTTGCAAATCAAGTATCTTTTTTTGGATAAATCGTACACTCGCTTGTTGACTTTCAAATCATCGGTGCAAGCGATAACCATATGTCGTTTGCGAAGCATCCAGCGATTGAATTTTTTAGGAGTCAATTTTACCGATGGATGTTTTTGTGCCAATGCTTCTAATTCGGGCAAGAACTTTGGGGCAACTACCTCAACATTGGCATTTGGGCTGGATTTCAACATAAACGAAAGTTTTTCCAAACCCACGTTTCCTCCGCCAACAATAAGTACATTGAGTTGGTGTAGTTTTAAAAAAATGGGGTAAAGTTCATTCCTTTCCATTATTCTCTTGCGCAAACTTTATTGGAAGCAAATTTTTTGTTAAAATTTTTCAACTTGTTACTTTGTCTTACTACCTCGCCAATTACAATAATCGCAGGTGAACTTAAATTATTGTCTTTTACAACTTGTGAAATAGAATTTATCGTTCCAATACCTATTTTTTCGTTGGGCATCGTTCCATTTTGGATAATTGCAACTGGTACTTCGCCTTTGGATTCGTTTTGGAATAACGCCACGATTTGTTCGAGTTTACTCATTCCCATCAAAATCACGACCGTTGCCGATGATTGTGCTGCGAGAGCAACATCTTTGGACAATTTTCTATCCGAAGTTGTGCCTGTGATAACCCAAAAACTTTCGGAAACACCTCTTTTTGTCAACGAAATTCCCTGATTTGCAGGAACGGCAATAGAAGAGGAAATTCCGGGAACAGCAGATGTAGGAATCCCAAAGTTTTCAATGTAATCGATTTCTTCGCTTCCTCGACCAAAAATAAATGGATCACCACCTTTTAGTCGCACCACATTTCCGTAAGTCAGCGCATTGTCAACAATCAATTGGTTGATTTGATCTTGCGAATATTCGTGGCAGCCTTTTCTTTTTCCAACAAAAATCTTGATGGATTTTTTGGGCGCATAGGCCAATATTTCTTCGTTTGCCAAAGCATCATACAAAACCACATTCGCATCAGCAAGCGCTTTTGCTCCTTTGATGGTAAGCAAATCCGGATCGCCTGGACCTGCACCCACTAATGTTACTTTTGGTTTTACAATTTTATGCATTTGCTAAATCTTTGGCTCTGTATAATTCTATTGCTTCAAAAAATGCTTCTGCATCTTGAATGTAACTTTTTGCAAAGGCTTCCGAAGGTTCGTTTTGGTTAATTTGGTAAACTAAATCCCTGAAAGTCGATTTCAATTCGATTTTGTTTGTTGCTGTAAAAACAGTGTCGAACAAATCGATGATTCCTGCGTGATGATTGGTTTTTTCGTTTTCGGCAAGCAATAACGCTTTGGCGCCATTTACAAAACCTGCATAAGCCAAGTAAATCGCATCGGACCATTTTTTATCGGCGAAAGCTTCTTCTGCGAAAGTCATTTTATCTTTGGCTTCGAATATCAATGTGGCAACTAAATCAATTACAACACCGGCACATTCGCCCACACCAATGGCTTTCACATAATTATCGGCATTTCCCCAATCTACAAAATCTTCTTCTGTTAGATTCGTAATATCCGAAAGTGGTTTCAATAATTCGAAGAAATAATTTTCGCCTTTGGCATCGTAATACTCCAAAAAGGATTGTCCGTTGGCATTGGCTTCGAAATCATTCAAAATAGAACGCAAGGCTTCCGGACCACGACGACTAGGAATTTTGATTACTTTATCAGCAAATCTACCTTCGCCATTTCCTAAATTTCCACCGCCCAATAAGACTTGAAGTGCCGGAGCTACTAATTTTCCTGAATTGATTGACATTCCTTGAAAACCAATGTGCGCCATATTGTGTTGCCCGCAAGCATTCATACAACCACTGATTTTTATGACAACTTCTTTGTTATTATTGTATTGTGGATATTCGGCAGCCAAAACTCTTTCTAGTTCCGTAGCGATTCCTGTGCTGCTTGCAATTCCTAAATTACAAGTGTCTGTTCCTGGACAAGCCGTGATATCGGCAGTGGAATTATATCCTAAATCCACAAAATTCAATTTGGCTAATTCTTGGTAAAAAAAGACTAAATTGTCTTCTTTTATGTTACGAATAAGAATGTTTTGTCTTAATGAAAAACGCAACTCATTCGCTCCATAATTTTTAATCAAATCGGCCAACAATCTGGCTTTATCCGTGTAAAAATCTCCTACAGGAACTTTGATTCCAATGGCAACATATCCTGCTTGTTTTTGTTGTATTACATTCGATTTTTTCCAAGCTTCGAAAGCGGCAACATCTGCGATTTCTACTTTTGGAGCAACCAATAATGGTTCTGGAATTGGAGCATCGAATGCGGTTGTATCTATTTCGAAAGATTTACAAGACAAGGCTTTTTTCTCTTCTTCGACCAATTTTAAAAAGGCTTCTGCTCCTAAATCTTTGATTAAAAATTTCATACGCGCTTTCAAACGTCTGGATCTTTCACCAAAACGGTCAAATACTCTCAGAATCCCTTCAGTTGTTGGGATAATTTGGTTTACCGGAATAAATTCCGATAATAATTCGGCGTGGTGTGGCTGAGAACCTAATCCGCCACCAAGCATTATTTTGAATCCTCTTTCTCCATTGACAATTTTTGGAATAAATCCTAAATCGTGTAAATAACTCAAAGCAGTGTCTTCGTCAGAAGAGGAAAATGATATTTTAAATTTTCGTCCCATTTCCTGACAAACTGGATTTCTCAAAAGAAACTGGAACAAAGCGTGAGCATAAGGAGAAACGTCAAAAGGTTCGTCAACATCGATTCCTGCTGTTTCGCTAGCCGTAATATTTCGAACGGTGTTTCCGCAAGCTTCACGAAGTGTGATGTCACTTTTTTCTAATTCGGCCCAAAGTTCAGGAGTTCTGTCCAAACTTACAAAATGGATTTGGATGTCCTGACGGGTTGTGATATGCAAACGTCCTCTAGAATATTCATCCGAAACATCTGAAATTCGCACTAATTGCTCGCTCGATACTTTGCCAAAAGGTAATTTGATACGAATCATTTGAACGCCTTCCTGACGCTGACCATAAACTCCTCTAGCCAAACGTAAGCTTCGGAAACGTTCCTCGTCAATTTTTCCGTCACGGAATAAAGCAATTTTTCTCTCTAAATCGATAATGTCTTTTTGTACAATCGGATCTTCTATTTCGGTTCTAAAACTCTTCATATTTTCTGTTTGTGTTTGTAGTTTATAGTTGTGTTGAACTTCGAACTATTAACTATTTTATAAATCCAACTCCTGCGGTTGTATTCGTTGCCACATCAATCAAGATAAAAGCACCGTTTGATTTGTTATGATTGTAAGCGTCAAAATACAAAGCTTTGCTTAACTTGATATTGACTTCACCGATTTCATTAATTGCCAATTGAGTGGCTTCTTTTGTTCCTGAATAATCAGTAGAAATCGTATTTTTTATGCTATCTATTTTGGCCAAAACACGATTCGTGTTATGCTGAACGATATATTTCGTTCCAGCAACCAATTTTTTACTGTCCATCCAACAAATTGTGGTATTAATATCTTTTTCGATTCTTGGCAATTCTCCTGATTTTACAATCATATCACCACGAGTGACATTAATATCATTTTCCAACTCTAAAACTATGGAAGAACCTGCCGTGGCTTCGTCAAATTGTTGGTCGAAAAAGTGAATTTTCGAAACTTTAGATTCGGTCAATGAAGGAAGTACCGTTACGGCATCACCAACTTTGATATTGTTCCCATATAATTTTCCGGCGTATCCTCTAAAATCGTGGTATTCTTCGGTCTTTGGTCGAATCACCGTTTGAACCGGGAAACGAACTTCTCCTTTTTCGAAAACATCTTTTGGCTCCAAACCTTCTAAATGTTCCAAAACAGTTTGTCCGGTGTACCAAGGCATATTTTTGGATTTATCCACCACATTTCCGCCATTGATAGCGCTTAACGGAATGTAACTTACCACTTGTTCCTTGAAGATGCTTTTTGCATTCAATGCCTGAAAATCGGCTTTGATTTTGTCGTACACTTCCTCAGAATAATCAACCAAATCCATTTTGTTTACGGCAACAATCACTTCTTTTACACGCAATAAATTATTAATAAAAAAGTGACGGTAGGTTTGCTCAATAACTCCTTTTCGAGCATCAATCAAAATGATGGAAACTTGTGAAGTCGAAGCTCCGGTAACCATATTTCTCGTATATTCTACGTGACCTGGCGTATCAGCAATGATGTAACTTTTCTTGACAGTCGAAAAATAAATATGCGCCACGTCAATCGTAATTCCTTGTTCTCTTTCGGCAACCAAACCATCGGTAGCCAAAGAAAAATCGAGATAATCATATCCTTTTTGCTTGCTGCTTCTTTCTATCGCTTCAATTTTATCGGTCGTCAACGATTTTGTGTCGTATAATAATCTCCCGATTAATGTGCTCTTTCCGTCATCTACACTTCCTGCTGTTGCTATTTTTAAAACTTCCATCAGTTTTTTGTTATTTTAAATTATAAATTTTGAATTTTAAATGCTGTTGATTATTTTAAATTTTAATGTCACTTTCATTCATTTAAAATTTAAAATTCAACATTTAAAATAATTCTAAAAGTATCCTTGTTGTTTTCTTTTCTCCATTGCGGCTTCAGATCTTTTGTCGTCAATTCTGGCACCTCTTTCGGAGATTGTCGAAGTTCTGATTTCGCCAACCACTTCTGCAATTGTTGCAGCATACGATTCAACTGCAGCGGTACAACTCATATCACCAACGGTTCTGAAACGAACAATTCTTTCTTCGACAGCTTCTTCCTCTTCTTGGTAAACAAATGGAGAATGTGACCAAATCATACCATCTCTCAAAAATACTTTACGCTTGTGTGAAAAATATATTGATGGAATTTCGATTCCTTCTTGTTCTATATAACTCCAAACGTCTAATTCTGTCCAATTCGAAATTGGAAAAACACGAACGTTTTGTCCGTTCTCGATTTTACCGTTCAATAAATCAAATAATTCCGGACGTTGATTTTTTTCGTCCCATTGTCCAAAATCATCACGAACCGAAAAAATACGTTCTTTGGCTCTAGCTTTTTCTTCGTCCCGTCGAGCGCCACCAATGCAAGCATCAAATTTGAATTCTTCAATTGCATCCAAAAGCGTTGTGGTTTGCAACATATTTCGGCTTGAATAACGGCCTGTTTCTTCGATTACTTTTCCTTCATCGATTGAATCTTGTACATTACGAACAATTAATTCCAAACCTAATTCAGCAACCAATTTATCTCTAAATTCAATTGTTTCCGGAAAATTGTGTCCAGTGTCAACGTGTAACAATGGAAACGGAATTTTTGCAGGAAAAAAAGCTTTTTGCGCCAAACGCACCAATGTAATTGAATCTTTTCCACCTGAGAAAAGCAAAACTGGTTTGTCAAACTGAGAAATTACTTCTCTGAAAATGTAAATTGCTTCGCTTTCTAAAGCATTTGTTTTTAATATGGAACTCATTATTATTTGGTAATTTGTTTATTTGTTTATTCGGTTAAACGATTAAGCACATAAACGATTAAACTTTTTATTTTTGATGCAAACCGCATTCTTTATGGCTTGATTCCCACCACCATCTTCCGGCTCTAATATCTTCGTCAGGTGTTATTGCTCTCGTACAAGGTGCACATCCTATGCTTACAAATCCTTGTTTATGAAGGGCATTTTGCGGAACATTGTTTTTTTCTAAATAGTCTTCCACTTCTTTCAAAGTCCATTTTAGCAATGGATTGAATTTTATTAATTCGAATTTTTCGTCGTATTCAAAAAGTGCCAAATCATTTCTGTTTTCGGATTGTTCAGCTCTTAAACCTGTAATCCAAATGGCATTTCCTTTCAAAGCTTTGGTCAAAGGCGCTACTTTTCGAATGAAACAACATTCTTTTCTGTTTTCAACTGAATCGTAGAAACTGTTTGGTCCTTTTTCTTCGAGTAATTTCTCCACTGCTAAAGCTTCCGGGAAATAAACCTTGATTTCTTTCTTGTATTTTTTCAATGTCTTGTGAAAAACATCGTAGGTTTCCTGAAACAATCTACCTGTGTCCAAAGTAAAAATAGTAATCGGCAAATCATTTTTGGCGATTAAAGCTGTAATCACTTGGTCTTCCTGTCCGAAAGAAGTTGAAAAAACGACTTTCCCTTTGTATTCATTGGCCAAAAAAGACAAAGTTTCTTCGATGGAAAATCCTTTGGTTTTTTCTGATAACGTATTTGCAATTGTTGCGCTCATTATAATAATTTTGATAATGTTCTTAAACTCAAAATAATAATCAAGATTCCTACAGCGATCATCATTGGTTTTCTTTGAATTTTATTCACCAAAAAAGCAGCAAGAGGAGCAGCAATAACGCCTCCCAAAATCAATCCTATAATCACTTGCCATCCGCTTATTCCTCCAAAAATCATAAATGTAACCCCACTGGCAAAAGAAACTGCAAACTCAGCTGCATTTACCGAACCAATAGTATAGCGAGGATTTCTGCCACGTCCTAACAAAGTAGAAGTTACAATTGGTCCCCAACCACCACCGCCAACAGAATCCATAAAACCACCAAAAGAAGCTAAAAGATCTAATCTTTTTGTTTTCTTTTTTACGATATTTTTTACCAATGCTTTTTTGATAATGATAAACGCCAGAACAATCATATAGACCGCGATAAAAGGCTTAATCACATCTCCATCAATTACATCCGACAATAAATAAGCACCTGTAATCGACCCTAAAACTCCAGGAATTAAAAGATGTTTTACCAGTTTTTTATTGATATTTCCAAATTTATGATGAGAAACTGCAGAAGCTCCAGTTGTAAACATTTCGGCAACGTGAACACCCGTACTACTGACTGCCGGCGGAATGCCATAAGCTAGCAAAAACGAAGTAGAAGTTGCGCCATAACCCATTCCTAAAGTTCCATCGACCAATTGGGCAAAAATACCAATGGCAAAAAACACTAAAAACTCTTGGTTAAATCCAGCGACAAAGTTACTCCAAGTAAAATCCGCATAATGATTGTATATCAAAACTGTCAATAATACCACGATCAAAAACACGGGAACAAAAACCCAAAGCCGCTTGGCAAAAGAACTATTCTGCATTACACCTACGGTGCCATTAAAATTTTTTACAAATCTTTTAATCATTGTTTCATTTTGTTTTATTTATAAATCCATTACCCCATCGGGATAGTAGATTAAGTTTGCAAAAATACTATTTTTTGGTAAACTACAAAATTTATCAGTCCTGAATTCACGAATTTTTTTGATTTTTAATTCCGAAATTGTTTTAGTATGTCTTTTCTCCTACATAGAAATGAAAAGATTGAGGAAAATTTGTTTCTAAAATGAAATATCTGCCAGAGAGTTATTTTCCAATATCATCAGGGTATTGTCCCGAACTTCGGTCATCAGTTTATGAACTGAACATTTCGCTTCATCGACACAATCATCGCATTTTTCGTAAAAATTATGGCTCACGCAAGGCAATAAAGCTATTGGCCCTTCGAGAATGCGGTACACATCGGCCATATTGATGTCTTTAGGATCTTTTATTAAATAATAGCCTCCGCCTTTTCCTTTTTTGGCTCCAAGAAAACCAGAATGGCGCAAGAGCAACAAAATACTTTCTAGAAACTTGATCGAAATGTTTTCGCTTTTTGCAATTTCAGCAATTTGCACAGGGGTTTTGTCTTCTTGGTGAGCCAAGAAAGTCAGTGCTTTTATTCCGTATTTTGTTTTTTTTGAGAGCATTTTTTATGTATAAGAATTTTGAGTTTTTAACTGAATCTAAAATCGTTAATCATAGTTTAAAATCAAATATCGCAAATATTATTAAATTTCTGCTAATACTTTTTTCATTTGTTCAATTGCGATTTCAATATCATTTTCGGTGGTGCGCCAGTTTACAAATGCAGCTCGAATTCCTTTTTTTCCGTTATACACTGTTGATGTCATAAACACTTGTCCAGTTTGGTTTAATTTCGTCAAAAATGCTTGAACCTTTTCTTGGTTTTTTTCCCCGCTCAACGTAAAACAAACATTGTTTAATCTTGTAGGCGCAAGCAGCTCAAAAGCCTCACTTTGCGCAATAAATTGATCGAAAGTTTGCGCTAATTGAACACAATTTTCGACAATATTTTTATAACCCTCTTTTCCGTAAGCCGTCAAAGTAAACCAAGCAGGCAATGCTTTCAATCGTCTTGAATTTTCAGGCAAGAAATTCAAATAGTTGAAATTCTCGAGAGGATTTCCTAAATAAGGTGCATTTGAATTTTGAAAAGTTTCTACCTGTAGGGTTTTGTGTTCTTCTTTTATCAAATAAATAGCACTTTCATAGGGAACATTCAACCATTTATGACAATCGACCGTTATGCTATCCGAAAATTCCCAACCTTCAACCAAATGTTTACACTTTTCTGAACAAGCAGCAAATCCACCAAATGCAGCATCAATATGCCACCAAAAATTATATTTTTCTTTTAGTTTTGAAATTGATTTAAAATTGTCAAAATCTACAGTGTTTACAGTTCCTCCACTCGAAATCAGGATAAAAGGCTCTCCGTTTAATACTGTGATTTTATTTTCTAAATCGGCTACATCAATTGCCTCCCTGTTCCCTTCCAGAGTATTGACTTTTATGATATTCCCACTTCCAATACCCAACAATGAAAGCGATTTTATGGAAGAAGAATGAGGAGTAGCCGTTAGAATATTAATTTTTTTTGAAATTCCTTCTTTCGCAAAATCTTTCCCATACACTTTCCCAATCCATTGTCTTGCAACCGCTAGACAACTAAAATTAGACATTGTTGCACCCGTTACAAAACCTCCTAAAAATGTTTTTGGCAAATTGAAAAGATCTAAAAGCAAATCGATAGTTTCTATTTCAATATTAGCCGAAATATCTCCCTGCCCCTTAAGTGCTTGTGTGTTTTGATCGTAAATAGTTGACAACCAATCACCTACTATCGATGCAGGCGTAGAACCACCCGTTACAAATCCCCAAAATCGTGGACCAGAAGAGGCAACAATTGTTGGTTCAAATCGGTCATTAAATTGCTTTAAAGTTTCAAGAGTTCCTAATCCCTCTTGAGGCAATTTGTCGATTCTTTCTACAGAAAACTGACTAGATGTTGGTCTGTTTTCAATCGTATTTAGATATTCCAACCCTTGCTCTTTAACTTTTTCAAGTAAAATATCGAGTTGGTTCAAATCATTTTGCAAAATATTGTTCATTGGTAATGATTTAAGATAAAGCCTGCTCTAAATCAGCAATTACATCTTTCACGGTTTCCAATCCTACCGAAACTCGAACCAAACCATCGGTAATACTTACTGCCAAACGTTCTTCGACAGATAATTTACTATGAGTTGTTGATGCTGGATGCGTTACAATGGTTCTGGTATCACCCAAATTTGGCGATAGCGAACATAGTTTTATTTTATCCAAAAAGTTTCGTCCAGCTTCTAATCCTCCTTTTATTTCGAAAGCAACTATATTTCCGCCCAATTTCATTTGTTTTTGGGCAATTTCATATTGAGGATGAGATTTTAAGAAGGGATATTTTACCTTATTTACATTTGGATGCTGTTCTAAAAACTCAGCTACTTTCAAGGCATTTTCACAATGTCTATCCAAACGGATTGCCAACGTTTCTAAGCTTTTCGACAATACCCAAGCATTAAATGGCGATAACGAAGGCCCTGTAAGTCGAGAAAATAAATAGATTTTTTGAATCAATTCGGTTTCACCAACTGTAATTCCACCCAAGACTCTACCTTGACCATCCATTAACTTTGTAGCAGAATGAACCACCAAATGTGCTCCCCATTTTATAGGTTGTTGCAAATATGGTGTTGCAAAACAGTTGTCAATTATCAAAATCAAATTATGCTTTTTGGCAATTGTCCCTAATAATTCCAGATCTATTATATCTACCGCTGGATTTGTTGGCGATTCGGCAAAAAGAATTTTGGTGTTTGGTTTGATAAAACTTTCAATAGTTTCCGGTTTATCAATGTCAAAATACGAAGTTTCTATTCCCCATTTAGGAAAATAATTAATAAACAAGGAGTGTGTTGCTCCAAAAACGCTTCCTGCCGAAACAATATGATCTCCTGAATTCAACAAAGCTGCCAGGGTTGAATATACCGCAGCCATTCCAGAGGCGAATGCAAAACCAGCCACTGCACCTTCCATTTGGCAAACTTTATCCACAAACTCGTTAGTGTTTGGATTGCTGTATCGGCTATAAATATTGCGCTCTTTCTCTTCGGCAAATGAGGCACGCATATCTTCGGCATCTTCAAAGACAAAACTAGAAGTTAAGTACAAGGGCACGGAATGCTCTAAATATTGAGTGCGTTCTAATTGGGTTCGTATGGCTTGGGTTTCAAAACCAAATTCTTGATCGTTCATTCTATTTTTGTTTAAAGTTTAAAGTTTAAAGTTGTTGGAATAATAGTATTTCAACACTCAATCCTTAAACGAATAATTTTTAACTATTTATATTTTCGCTAATTCCACTCCGTTCAAAACTACTTTATAGTGTATGGTTGCCGTTGGTTCCAATGTTTTGGAAACCGAACAGTATTTTTCAAAAGAAAGTTGGGCAGCTTTTGCTGCTTTATCTTCTTTGATATTTCCTTCCAGATAAAAAACCACATAAATATCTTTGAATGGTTTTGCTTCGCCCACTTGTATGCGTTCGCCTTCTACCTCAGCTTTGAAAGAAGTGATTTCCTGACGTTGTTTTTTTAGAATCGAAATCATATCAATTCCGCTGCAACCTGCAACTCCCATTAAGATTAATTCCATTGGGCTTGGCCCCATATCGTTGCCTCCAAAATCAGGTCTGGCATCTACATTTACTATGTGTCCACGTTCGTTTTTTAATTCGAAGTGGAAGTTTTCGTTTACTCTGTTTAATGTTATTTTCATTGTTTTATTTTTTTGGACGCGGATTCAACGAATTTCAAACGCGGATTCAACGAATTTTTTTATTTGTTTTCGATTTCTAAACTATTATTTCCAGCTGTATAATCCTCAATTATTTTTTTGGCTTCATCAAAATCTACTTCATCAACTTGTAACTTTACAGGATTTAAACCTCCTGAAGTGACAACCCAAGGCTCAATACTTGACATATATTCATTTTGTATGAAAACTGTAATTTCTTTTTCTTCCAATAAATTTCTAACATTCATTGCTTCTGAATACGAACCACTAAAAACTGTTATCATAACTATTGTTTATTTTTTTTATTCAAAATCTGAAATCTGAAATCTAAATTCTGCAATCTAAAATCCCTACCCTTTCTCCGACAATCTCAAAATATCTCCAAAAACGCCTCTTGCCGTCACTGCAGAACCTGCGCCAGCTCCTTGAATTACGATGGGTCTGTCGCCATACGATTCGGTATAAATTTCGAAGAAGGAATCAGAACCTTTTAATCCGCCCAGCGCCGTATCCGAAGGTACGGAAACTAATTTTACTTCGAGGTTTCCTTTGTCATTTTGTAAATCACCCGACAATTCGCCAATGTATCTCAAGACGTGATTTGGTTCTTGGGTTTCTTTCATTTTGGCGTAAATTGGATCAAATTCTCTTAATTTGGTCAGAAATTCCGAAGCATTTCCTTCTCTTAAATGTTCCGGAATCAGGTTTTGAATGTTGATTTCTTCGAATTCGTTTTGCAAGTCTAATTCTCTTGCCAAAATTAATAATTTTCTGCCCACATCGTTTCCGCATAAATCTTCTCTTGGATCGGGTTCCGTGTAACCGTTATCAATAGCTTCTTTCAAAACTTCGCTAAAAGGAACGTCTTTGGCCGAGAAATTATTGAATAAATAACTCAAAGTTCCGGAGAAAACCCCTTTGATTTTGGTGATATTTTCACCTGAAAGATGCAATAATTTTATAGTGTCAATCAATGGTAATCCTGCGCCAACATTGGTTTCATACAAATAAGACTTTTGGTTTTCAGCCAATACTTTTCGCAAGTCTTTGTAAAATTTATAACTCAAGGTATTCGCCACTTTATTGGAAGAAATCAAGTCGAAACTGCTTTCGGCCAATGTAACATAATTCTCCACAAACGTAGCACTTGCCGTATTGTCAATCGCGATTAAATTTTCCAGATTATTGGCAGTGGCATAATCAATAACATCATCAATTGTATAGGAAAATCCGTTGTTTTGAATCTCGTTTTTCCAATTTTGTGAAACTCCATTTTTGTTCAAAAGCAAGTTCTTGGAATTGGCAATCGCAAAAATATTTAGCTTTATATCCTTACGTTTTTCAATAGCTGCAGCCGATTCCAGAATTTGGTTAATCAAAGTTCCGCCAACTAATCCGTGACCAAAAATGGCAATATTTATTTTCTTTGAAACTCCAAAAATCTCACCGTGAATAACATTCAACGCTTTGTTTAATTGGGATTTTTTGACCACTAAACTCACATTTTTTCCCGTTACTGTATTGTTGAAAAGAATCGGGATGACTTTGTTTTTAATCAAGGCTGTATAAGGTTTGTGAAAAGTACTCAAGTCCTGACCAATGATTGAAATCACCGAAACATCATCCGTAATCGAGATTTTATTCACGTCTTTCGAATAAAAATCATTTTCGAATTCTTTCTCCAATTCAATCATTGCTTTGGTAGCTTGATTTGAATTCACTACAAGCCCAATTCCTCGTTCAGAAGAACCTTGCGAAATGATGCTCACGCTAATATCATTGTCGCCCATTACTCTAAAAATTCGGGCATCGACTCCTGTTTTTCCTAACAACCCTCTTCCTTCTAAGTTGACCAAAGCCACATTTTCAAGAACGGAAAGTGTTTTGATTCCTTCTTTATTTGATTTTGAAGTGATTAATGTTCCTTGATTTTCGTGGTTGAACGTGTTTAAAATTCGAAGCGGAATATTTTTTTCCAAAAGTGGAATAATCGTTTTGGCGTGCAAAATCGTTGCTCCAAAATTGGCAATTTCGTTCGCTTCATTAAAAGACAAACGATCAATTTTTTTGGCATCAGGAACTAAATCCGGGTTTGCAGTGTAAATTCCGTCAACGTGGGTATAGTTTTGAAGCTCTTCGGCGTCAAGATAATTTGCAATCAGGGAAGCAGTGTAATTACTGCCATTTCTGCCTAAAGTCGTAGTGTCGTTGTTGTTGTTAGAACCAATAAAACCAGTGATTATGTTTATGGTGTCGTTATTTTTCTTGAAATATTGAACTACATTTTTCCTGGAAACTTGTTCCAATGGCTGGGCATCGCCAAAATTAGAATCCGTTTTTATCAATTCTCTTGAATCGGTAAAACGAGCAGCAATTCCCTTTTCTTGCAAAACAGCGGTTATTAATTTTGCCGCAAGCAATTCGCCTTGGGCCAATACTTGGTCTTTAATTTTTTCGCTGTAATCGCCAATCAAACTTACACCTTCAAAAAGTTTGTCCAATATTGCAAACTCTTCCGATAAATCGACATTAGTATAAATATCTTGTTGATAGCTTTTGAAACTTTCTAACAAAGGTCTGTAATTGCCGTTTTTAGCAGCAATAGTCAAAATATCTTCTAATTCGTCAGTTGCATTTCCTCGTGCCGAAACAACAACTGCTATATTTTCGTCTTTGCTTTTTTTATCGATAATAATATCCAAGACTTTATTTATTCCTTCTCCGTTGGCCAATGATTTTCCGCCAAATTTTAATATTTTCATTTTATTTTTTTTGTTTTTAAAAACAACATCCAGTAAATTGTTTAATTGATCGTATTCCATTAAAAAAGCATCGTGTCCGTGTTGCGAATCAATTTCGCTATAGAAAACATTTTGTTTGAATTTTTTTATTTCTTGGTAGGTTTCCCTGTTTTCATTTGCCGTAAAAAACAAATCCGAATTGATTCCAATAATATAAATATTGGCATCCACTTCAGAAATTATTTTTTCAAATGAAGTTCTGCCTCTAGTAATATCAATGGTTTTAAGCAATTGATTCATCATTTTATAAGCCGAAAGCTGAAACCTTTTTTGCAGTTTTTCTCCGTGATGATTCAGCCAACTTTCCACTTGAAACGACTCGAAAGAATCAGTTGACGTTCTTTGGAATTTTTCTTTGAAAGATTCCGGTGTTCGATAACACAACATTGCGTGAATACGGGCATCTTCAATAGGTTTCGAAGAATTATTCAGAATTTTTTCTTGCAAATAACAATTGGCAATCAACCAATCTGTAGATTTCCAATCGGAAGCAATCGGAATAAAATTATGCGTTAATTTAGGCTCTAAAGCTACCATTTCCCAAGCAATTCCACCTCCTACAGAACCGCCAATAATAGCAAATATTTCTTTTATCTTCAAAAACCGAAGGCCTTCCAGAAAAAGTCTGGCGATGTCTCTTGCATTAAAATCCAGGTACTTTTCAATGTAAGTCTTGTCGTAACCATTTCCCGGAACGTTGAAAGCTAATATGGTGTATTTATTGGTGTTGATTGTTTTGTTTTCGCCAATGAGACTATTCCACCAACCGTTTTCACCGATAACCTGGGAGTTTCCCGTCAAGGCGTGATTCACCAAAACAATAGGAGCGGTATTCAATGTTTTTCCAAAAACCTGAAAACTTAAGTTTAAGGATGCATAAAATGCGCCACTTTCGGTGGTGAAATTTTTTAATGTAATTGATGTTGGTTTATTTTCCAATTTTCAAATCTTTTATGATTTTTTGATTTGTGTCTGGAAA
>Ga0208392_1000054_pt1 | contig 24122 bp, 21 predicted proteins | sample LakWasMeta3_LOW4_2_FD_183855 | JGI IMG/M metagenome (GOLD analysis project Ga0208392, IMG submission 183855) | Freshwater sediment methanotrophic microbial communities from Lake Washington under simulated oxygen tension - Sediment Metagenome... | ecosystem: Environmental > Aquatic > Freshwater >... | reverse complement strand
AATCACGACACCCATGCCGTGGTCGATAAATACACGGCGGCCAATCGTAGCGCCCGGGTGGATTTCAATGCCGGTGAGCCAGCGACCCAGGTGTGAAAAAAAGCGGCCAAACCAGTAAAAATCATGCTTCCATAACCAATGGCTGAAGCGATGCATCAGCAATGCATGTACGCCAGGGTAAGTGGTTAAAATCTCCCAGTGTGTACGTGCCGCAGGGTCGCGTTCGAACACAATGGAGATATCTTCTTTTATATGGTTAAACATAACGATATTATGCCACAGAACTAATGTTGACTAAAATGGTTGGGATTAATATTTGCTGTGCTTTTTAGGGGTCACAGATAAAGTTAATATGCCTCTAAGCAAGTTGACTTCTTCTTTTTCCAGTTTGGCCCGTGCATAAATGCGGCGTATGCGTTCACTTAGCTTCTTGGGCGCGCTGGGGTTGAGGTAGCCGATTTTAACCAGGGTATCTTCAAGGTGTGTATAGAACCCCTCCAGCGCCTCATTGGTGGCGAGCTCGGTCGCGTTGGCATCAACTTCCAATGCACCTTCGGTAATTGCCATGCGAATCTCGTAGCTCATGACCTGCACCGCAGCGGCCAGGTTGAGTGATGAATATTCCGGGTTGGCAGGAATCATCGCCAGCAGCTGGCAGCAGTCAAGCTCTGCGTTGGATAAGCCACTCATCTCTGTGCCGAACACCAGCGCGATAGGTTGGCTGGCTGCAATTTTTACGGCACGTGATGCTGCTTCACGCACGTTCACCAGCTCGTGGGAAATCTGCCTTTTACGGGCGCTCATGCCGATGGCGAACGCGCAGCCGGTGAGCGCTTCTGACAGGCTGCTGCAAACGGTAGCACTTTCGAGCAGGTCGGCCGCGCCGGTTGACAGCGATGTTGCCTGCGGGTCGGGGAAGTGCAGCGGGTTTACCAGGTACAGGTGCTGCAAACCCATGGTTTTCATGGCGCGGGCGGCTGAGCCTATATTTCCTGGGTGGCTGGTTTGGCATAGCACTACGCGGATGTTGTTGAAAATGTTTTGTTTGTCCAATTGGGCGGCCTGACGCATTTGACGATTCTTAACACTTGATTTGGTATTAAGGTCAATAAAAGTTAAAATAGCATTTTATCAGTTCTTTAAGAAAATCCAGTCATGCATCCAATGCTAATCATCGCAGTCAAAGCCGCCCGTGAAGCCGGCCGTATTATCAACCGTGCATCCCAGGATGTTGGGTCACTCAAGGTTCAATCAAAAACCTATAACGATTTTGTAAGCGATGTTGACCGCGCTGCCGAGCAGGCGATTATCGATATCCTTAAAGATGCTTACCCTGACCATGGTTTTATGGGTGAGGAGAGCGGCGAGAGCAATCAGGATGCGGATAACATCTGGATCATCGACCCACTGGACGGCACCACTAATTTCCTGCACAGCTTTCCGCAATACTGTATTTCAATCGCATTGCAGCAAAAAGGTGTGCTGACACAGGCGGTGATTTATGACCCGGTGCGTAATGACCTGTTTACCGCGACCAAAGGCCGCGGCGCATTCTTGAACGACAAGCGTATCCGCGTGACCAGCCGCAGCAAGTTGCAGGATTCACTGATTTCTACCGGTTTCCCGTTCCGTGACTTTACGCATCTTGATACTTACCTTGATATGTTGAAAGACATGATCAAGAAAACCACAGGCATTCGCCGCCCGGGTTCAGCTGCGCTTGATCTGGCTTATGTAGCAGCCGGCTGGGTAGATGGTTTCTTTGAAATCAACCTGTCAACCTGGGACATCGCTGCCGGTGGCTTGCTGGTGCAGGAAGCAGGCGGTATCGTAGGTGATTTTGAAGGCAATGAAAGCTGGTTGAAAACCGGCAATATCGTTGCCGGCAACCCGAAAGTGTTTGCACAGATGCTGCAGACTTTGAGCCCGCACCTGACTGATAGCCTGAAAACGCCTAAATAACGAGCGGTCTGGCAGCCAGCATTGTTGCGTTAATTTTTTGCATTAAATCAGCGCCTGTCCTTCAGCGGCAGGCGCTACAATCCTTACTGAATATTTCTTGAATTTTTAATACCACGATTACTTCAGGGCGCAGGCACGCCGAAGCGCAAGCGCATCAGGCTCAAGGTTTTAAAAATTTCCCGGTTTTTAAGTGGTTTTCAACGTTGATCTTAAAAGCAAAGACTAGGATGCAAACAAAGAATATGACCAAGACTGTAACTAATAACGCCAATGCGATAGAGCAGGTTTTTGAAAGGTACGCGAGCCAGCACAACTATGCGCCGCAATTCATTGCTGACCTTGTTGCCGAAGTCAGGCCGCCTAAGCCGCAACAGGCCGATGTTGCCGTAAAAGCAATCCAGGCACTTTGTTATTTGCTGCATACCGACCATGAAAAAGCTCGCTTGCTGCGCGAAGCTTTTCTGCAGCTCCTGAGCGAGCACAAGCCTATTTCATTGTTTTTGATTTCGCGCCATTCGCTATTCAGCGGTTTTTTTTCCGAAATGCGCAGGCGCATTGCCCATAAGCTGCTGCCCGAGGCGATTGATAGCGCCTATTTGATTGACCTGTTTGCCCTGTTTTTTAACAAGTCAGGTGACGAGCTATGGGTGGATGCCGTGCCGGACAGCGTATGGGCTGAGCTGATTGCCGCCATGCGTTTCGACCTGGCTGATAAAACACTGGCTGCCTCGTGCGAGCAGAACCTGTTTGCAGCAACGCAGGTCTTGTCTTACCGCATTGCAGCATTGGGCCTGGAGCCTGAACTGCTGCGCAACCATCCTGAGCTGGAACAGCACACATCACCTTTTGTAATGCAGCAAAGCGAGCTGGCCGAGCTCTTGACCTTGCAGGCCGCTGAAGAAGGGCAGATTGATATCAAGCATGTTCTGGTGATGCTGGACCAGTGCAAGGAGATTGTCGCCAAAATCAGGCGTAACAGTGTGCAGTCCGGCACCAGTATCAACCTTACACAGCTCTTGCTGCGCATATTGAAACAGGTGTCGCGGCTGGAAGACTTGCTCAATATCCTGAATCATTTTCAGCAGGGTGAACCGGCAGCGGTTGAAATCGTGCAGTTATTTAAAGCGCTGGTGTACAGCGAGTGCCATAAGAATGACTTGCACGAGCACTGGCAGGAGAGCATGGAAATGATGGCAGTGCGTGTGACCGAGAATGCAAGCCGCACCGGTGAACACTACATCACGGAGAATCGCAGCGAGTATTTTGCCCTGATGCGTTCAGCGATGGGCGCAGGGGTGGTCATTGGCATTATGGCCATGATCAAGATTTTACTTGCCCGGCAGCATTTTGCCCCACTGACCGAAGGCATTTTCTTTGCCTTGAATTATGGGCTGGGCTTTATTTTGATTCATATCCTGCACTTTACCGTGGCTACCAAGCAGCCGGCAATGACGGCCGCCGCAATTGCCGCCACCATAGACAATGCTTCTGATAGCAAATCCAAAGAAATGGATAACCTGATAGCCATGATTGCAAATACCATGCGTAGCCAGTTTATTGCGATATTTGGCAACGTGGTGGTTGTCGTGCCTGTCGCCATGCTGCTGGCATGGGCGGCATCACGCTACACCGGCCAGCCGTTTGTAAATGAAGACAAGGCGTATCAGCTATTGGCAAGCATCGACCCGGTACATAGCGGCTCACTGATCTATGCGGCAATTGCCGGTGTGTGCCTGTTTCTGGCGGGCCTGATTGCGGGTTACCATGACAATCTGGCGGTTTACAATAAGATTCCGCAGCGGCTGCGCGCTGTTAAATGGCTGCAGAAACTGCTGGGCGTTGCGCGGCTGGATCGCGCAGCCAATTACATAGAGAATAATCTTGGTGCGCTGGCAGGCAATTTCTACTTTGGCTGCCTGCTGGGCGGCATGAGTGCGCTTGGCGTGCTGCTTGGCTTGCCGATTGATATCCGCCATATTACGTTTTCTTCTGCGTTTGTCGGCTTTGCCAGTATCAGCCTGGATTTTATGCTGAGCTGGCAGGCGGCCGCTTATGCTGCGCTGGGCCTAATGCTGATTGGCATGATTAACCTTGCCGTGAGTTTTGGCCTGGCTTTGTATGTGGCCATGAAGTCGCGCAAGGTGCAATTCAATCAGTGGCGCACACTGGTGGTGAGCCTGGCGAAAAGGCTGAATGAACACCCGGCAGAATTCATCATGCCGCCTAAAAAAAGCAGCGAGCTAGACGCGCCCTAAATTACTTTTTGCACTAAGCTAATACCCAATAGTTATTATTTGATACGCTTGATGTTTGATAAAGTATTGTCTTTGGCTTGATTGAACATTCAACATCAAAGCCCAAGGCAAAATAATAAGGATTCCATATGGCAAACTGGTTTGAAGACAACGCCCAATCAATAGGCAACACCCCTTTAATTAAATTGAACCGCATTACCGATGGTGCGGGTGCTACCGTGCTGGCGAAAATTGAAGGCCGCAACCCGGCTTACTCGGTCAAGTGCCGCATTGGCGCCGCCATGATCTGGGATGCCGAGCAGCGTGGCTTGCTGGGCCCCGGCAAGGAAATCGTGGAGCCTACCAGCGGCAATACCGGCATTGCGCTGGCTTTTGTGGCTGCGGCACGCGGCATTCCGCTCACGCTGACCATGCCGGAAACCATGAGTATCGAGCGCCGCAAGCTGCTGGTGGCTTATGGTGCAAAGCTGGTGCTGACTGAAGGCGCTAAAGGCATGAGCGGTGCGATTGCCAAGGCTGAGGAGATTGCAGCATCAGACCCAAATCGCTATGTATTGCTGCAGCAATTTAAAAATCCGGCTAACCCTGCTATTCATGAAAAAACCACTGGCCCTGAAATCTGGGACGCAACCGATGGCAATGTGGATATTTTTGTCGCCGGTGTAGGTACTGGCGGCACCATAACCGGCGTATCGCGCTACCTTAAAAACACCAAGGGCAAACAAGTGCTGACGGTTGCGGTAGAGCCTGCCGCCAGCCCGGTGTTAAGCCAGAAACGTGCGGGTGAAGAACTGAAGCCAGCGCCGCACAAGATTCAGGGTATCGGCGCCGGTTTTGTGCCGGATACGCTGGATTTATCAGTGGTGGATGACATTGCCCAGGTGAGCAATGAAGATGCGGTGCTCTATGCACAGCGCTTGGCGCGTGAAGAAGGCATACTCGCCGGTATTTCATGTGGTGCAGCGGTTGCTGTTGCCGTGCGCTATGCACAGCGCCCTGAACATGCAGGCAAGACCATCGTGGTGATTCTGCCGGATTCTGGCGAGCGCTACTTGAGCTCAATCCTGTTTGAAGGCCTGTTTGATGCGCAGGGTATTGCTGTTTAGCGCTGATATTTTAGTATCAAGTTTCAGTATCAGTTTTTAAATCCTAACCACGTAGCTTGGTGTAAGCTTGCGTGGTTTTGTATTTTAAAGGGGCTGCCAGATGAGTGCGGAGTTGGTTCTTGTGTTTTTAGCGCTAGGCGCATTTGTCGGCTTTATGGCGGGCTTGCTTGGCATTGGCGGTGGCGGCATATTGGTGCCATTGCTTACGGCTATCTTTATTCACCAGGGGTTTGACATGGATAACGTAGTGCATATCGCGCTTGGCAGTTCCATGGCATGCATCATGGTCACGTCGTTCTCAAGCCTGCGTGCGCACCATGCGAATGGCGCTGTGCTGTGGCCGCAGGTCAAGGCGATGGCGCCAGCCATTATTATCGGTACTTTTTTGGCGACATTCGTTGCGGCACAGATCAGTTCCAAAGGCCTGGCAATTTTCTTTTCTGTCTTTATGGCCTATGTCGCATCGCAGATGTTCCGCAGTAAAAAAATACAGGCATCCGGCACCAGTGCCGGCAAGGCTGAATTAAGCCTGGTTGCGTTCGCTATTGGCGCTATATCGGCCCTGGTGTCTATCGGCGGCGGTTCACTCACTGTGCCTTACCTGACATGGCGTAACTTTGATATTCGTAAAGCAATCGGCACTTCTGCCGCCTTGGGTTTTCCTATCGCTGTGACCGGCACGCTTGGTTACCTCATTAACGGTATCGCTGCTGCCGGCTCGCATCCGCAATACACGCTGGGTTTTATTTATCTCCCTGCAGTACTGCTGGTGACCGTCACCGGCTATTTCACAGCGCCGATAGGTGCCAGGATGACGCAGACTTTGCCCGTACCGGCGTTGAAGAAGATATTTGGCGTGCTGCTCATCATATTAAGTTTGAAGATGCTGTTTTCTTTGCTGTAAAAGTGCGTGCTTTATTTTAATGCTGCATATGGCATCCTGATGATGCATCAGGTTTAACTGGGTTAAAATAACGGCACTTTTGGCCTACATTAAGACGACTTGAATAATCATGACGCAAACCAATAATGACGCGGCAGAATCAACCGTGAACATTGAAAATCACACGCCTATGATGCGTCAGTACCTGGGCCTGAAAGCGCAGCATCCTGACATGCTGCTGTTTTACCGCATGGGTGACTTTTATGAGCTGTTTTTTGAGGATGCTGAAAAAGCTTCCAGGCTGCTCGGCATCACCCTGACCCAGCGTGGCAGCAGTAATGGCCAGCCGATTAAAATGGCAGGCGTGCCGTACCATGCGGCAGAGCAGTATCTGGCAAAGCTTGCCAAGCTGGGTGAAGCGGTTGCCATTTGCGAGCAGGTGGGCGACCCGGCCACCAGCAAGGGCCCGGTGGCACGTGAAGTGGCTCGCATTCTTACGCCCGGCACGCTGACTGATACGGCGCTGCTTGATGAATCGCGTGACAATCAATTACTCAGTATCTTTCAAGCAGAAGGCGTGCTGGGCCTGGCGCGCCTGAATCTTGCATCCGGCAGTTTTGTGCTGAGTGAGATTGCGGTTGGCCTGCTGGCGCAGGAGATCGAGCGCATTGCACCGAGCGAGATTTTATTTGCAGATGATTTTCAGCATGCGGCTATCAGCCTCAGCAAAGTGGCCAAAAAACGTTTAAGCCCATGGCAGTTTGATTTTGACAGTGCGTTCAGCACCCTGACCAAGCAGTTCAATACCTATGACCTCAATGGCTTCGGCTGTGCCGATTTAAAGCCTGCCATCTGCGCAGCAGGTGCGCTGCTGGATTATGTGAAACATACCCAGCGCACAACCCTGCCACATATCAATGCGATCAGCGTTGAAGCCACCAGTGCATACATCCAGCTTGATGCGGCAACACGCCGCAATCTGGAAATCGATATTACCTTGCGCGGCGAGGCTACTCCCACGCTTTATTCACTGCTAAACACCACGCAGACGGCAATGGGTGCGCGCCTGCTGCGGCATTGGCTGCATCATCCGCTACAGGACCGAACCTTAAGCATGAAGCGGCATGAGGCAATTGCCGACCTGATACAAAGCGGGCGCCATGCCGAGTTAAGGCAGGCACTGAGGCCGATAGGCGACATAGAGCGCATCACGGCGCGCATTGCTTTAAAAACCGCGCGCCCAAGAGACTTATCAGGCTTGGCTGCCAGTTTGCAGCAATTGCCGTTATTGCAGGTGCCGCTGCAACAACATGCGTCCGGTTTGCTACAAACGCTGCATGAAAACTTACCTGCTCCGCATGCCGTTGTTAACCTTTTGACCACTGCTATCAAGGCAGAGCCCAGCGTGGTATTGCGCGAGGGCGGCGTGATTGCTGATGGCTATGATGCTGAGCTGGATGAATTGCGTGCGATTCAGACCAACCACGGCGACTTTCTGCTGCAATTTGAAGCGGCTGAAAAAGAACGTACCGGTATTTCCAATTTAAAAGTCGAGTACAACAGCGTGCATGGTTTCTATATCGAAATGAGCCGCACGCAGGCCGAGAGTGCACCGGCTGAATACCGCCGCCGCCAGACGCTGAAAAATGTAGAACGCTTTATCACGCCGGAACTGAAAACGTTTGAAGACAAAGTGCTGAGCGCCAACGACCGGGCACTGGCACGAGAGAAAATGCTTTATGAGCAGGTGCTGGATGGCTTGAGCCATTATATTGCCGCACTGCAGACCAATGCGGCTGCGGTAGCGAGTTTGGATGTGTTGTGCTGCTTTGCCGAACGTGCAATCAGCTTGAATTATGTGGCCCCGCAATTTACGACAGAGGCCGGTATTGAAATCATTAACGGCCGCCATCCGGTGGTGGAGCAGATTTCGGTGCAGACTTCCGGCCAGCCTTTTATTGCCAATGATGCGGTGCTGAACCCATACCGCCAGCTGCTCTTGATTACCGGGCCCAACATGGGCGGTAAATCTACCTTCATGCGGCAGACCGCGCTGATTGTACTGCTGGCGAACTGCGGCTGTTATGTGCCTGCGACCATGGCGAAAATTGGTGAAATTGACCGCATCATGACGCGCATCGGCGCATCGGATGATTTGGCGGGCGGGCGTTCAACCTTTATGGTGGAAATGACCGAAACCGCTAATATCCTGCATAACGCCACCGATAAAACATTGGTGCTGCTGGATGAAATCGGCCGCGGTACTTCAACCTTTGATGGCTTGAGCCTGGCCTGGGCAGTGGCTAAGCAACTGCTTGAAAAGAACCGTTCTTACACTTTATTTGCCACGCATTATTTTGAGCTGACGCGTATTGTGGATGAGTTCAAATATGCGGCGAATGTACACCTTGATGCGGTAGAGCACGGCAGCAATATCGTGTTCATGCATAAGGTGGAAGAAGGCGCCGCGAACCAGAGCTACGGCTTGCAGGTGGCACAGCTGGCGGGCATCCCGCGCAGCGTGGTAGCTGCCGCGAAACGCAAACTAACGCAGCTGGAAAACAGCCAGGTGGCAGTCAGTGCCGGGCAGCCCGATATGTTTGCGGTAGACGTGCTGCCTAAAGAGGCGGCATTGCACCCGGCGGTTGCCGAGCTGGATCTGGTGCAGCCAGATGACCTGACGCCAAGGCAGGCTTTGGAAGTGTTATATAAGCTGAAAAACCTGCTTGCTGACGCGACTTAGAACGCAATTATTTAAATTGCATTCAGAAGTGCGCCAGCAATAAGGAACTATTAAGGTGCTTACCTTAATTAGTGATGGTGGCCACCGGCACCGTGAACGTGCTGATGTGTGATTTCTTCTTTGTTGGCAGAACGAACGTCAGTGATTGTTGCCGTGAACACTACGCGCTCACCGGCCCATGGGTGGTTGCCGTCAACGATAACTTTACCGTCAGCGATTTCTGTCACAGTGTACAAAATTACGTCGCCGGTTTCATCTTCACCTTCAAATTGCATGCCGACTTTCAGTTCAGCAGCCGGGAAAGCACTAGCTGGCTCAATTTGCACTAATTCTTCGTCATACTCACCGAAAGCGTCAGCTGGCAGCAAGTCTACAATCACTATATCGCCTACGTTTTTGCCGTGCATGGCTTCTTCAACTTTAGGGAAAATATTGTCGTAGCCGCCATGCAGGTAAGCGACTGGCTCGTTGCTTGATTCAAGCACATTGCCATCGGCATCTTTTAATTCATAGGTCATTGATACTACGGTGTTCATTGCGATTTGCATGGTGGGGTCCTCAAACTGAGCCTTCAGAAAATAAAGCTCTAAAAAATTAAGTGTAGGATTTTAAACTATATTTCGAAATAGCTTAAATTTTTATGTATAAGTTTTTACTTATGAGCTATAAAAAATTTTTGAATTTCGTCATTCCCGCGCAGGCGGGAATCTAGGCAAATAAAAATCGCAAACTGGATTCCCGTTTGCACGGGAATGACGTATGTGCGATGTATTGGCGAAGATTTAATTTTTTTAAACTCTTTTTAGCTGGTTAAAGCTTGTGATGTTTGGTAATCAATCTATCCAGTGCGCCCGCAAATGCCTGGCGGTCACCCTGGTTAAATGTGGATGGCCCGCTGATATCTACACCGTTACTGCGCAGCTCTTCCATCAGGTTGCGCATGGCCAGGCGTTCTTTGATATTGGCCATGGTATAAAGCTCGCCACGCGGGTTCAGCGCAAAGCCGCCTTTTTCAACCACCTGTGCAGCCAATGGAATGTCAGCGGTAATGATTAAATCACCGGCATCCATTTCAAGCACTATCCTGTTGTCTGCCACATCAAAACCGCTTGGCACCTGCATGGTTTTGATGAAAGCCGATGGCGGCGTGCGCAGGAACTGGTTAGCCACAAGCGTGGTGCAGATTTCTGCGCGTATCGCGGCTCTGAACAGAATCTCTTTGATGACGACAGGGCAAGCGTCAGCATCTACCCAGATTTTCATATGCGGTGAATAGGCGAAACTGAATATTAATTGCGGATGCCGCGTTTAACGGCCTCTGCCGCCGCTTCTGTGCTGGCTGTTTGGGTTGCCTGCTGTCCTGCCAGTGCCACTTTTAAAGCCGCCGCCATTCGGGCGCGCAGCACCAGTGCCGCTGTTCTGGCGTGGCCTGCCATTAGGGCTGGCTGGTGGGCTAAACAATGCTGATTGCGGCATGGCCTGATGGCGCGCCGCTTCAGACATTGGCTTGTTGGGTGTTTTTGGAGCGTTCCGGTTTACTTGTCTTTCCTGTGCCGGTTTGCTGTTGCTAGCTTGCTGGCTGTTATTGGCCTGCTGAGCATTATTCTGCGGTTTGCGCTTCTGGCCATGCTGTGGGCGCGGTGCGCGTGGCGCTTCCGGTTCTGGGTTGGCTGCCGGTGTAAAGCCTTCAACCGGAACTCTTGGAATATCGCGCTTGATCAGCTTTTCAATGTCTTTCAGCAGCTTGATTTCTTCGCGGTCTACCAAAGAAACGGCTGCGCCGCTGCTGCCGGCACGGCCGGTACGGCCAATGCGGTGCACGTAATCTTCCGGCACATTCGGTAATTCAAAGTTCACCACTTGCGGCAGCTGGTCAATATCCAGGCCGCGTGCTGCAATGTCGGTGGCTACCAGTACGCGCACAGAGCCATCTTTAAAGTTGGCAAGGGCTTTGGTGCGGGCGCCCTGGCTCTTATTGCCGTGAATCGCGGCGGCTTCGATGCCATCTTTGACCAGTTTCTCTGCCAGGCGGTTGGCGCCGTGCTTGGTGCGTGTGAATACCAGTACCTGTTTCCAGTCATTTGTTTTAACCAGATGGCTGACCAAATCACGTTTATGCGCCTGCGGCACCATGTGTACGGTTTGCTCAACTAGCTCGGATGCGGTGTTGCGGCGTGCCACTTCAACAAAACCCGGGTTATGCAGCAGGCCATCGGCCAATGTTTTGATTTCATCCGAGAACGTTGCCGAGAACAGCAGGTTTTGGCGTTGTTTAGGCAATAAAGCCAGAATCTTTTTAATGTCGCGGATAAAGCCCATGTCCAGCATGCGGTCGGCTTCATCCAGCACCAGTATCTCAACCCCTGATAAATCTATGGTTTTCTGACCCGCATGGTCCAGCAGGCGGCCAGGTGTGGCTACCAGAATATCCAGCGGCTTTTTCAGGCGGCTGATTTGCGGGTTGATATTCACGCCGCCGAAAATCACGGTAGAAGTAAGGGTTAAGTGTTTGCCGTAGGTCTGTACGGATTCTTCAATCTGTGCAGCCAGTTCGCGTGTCGGTGTCAGCATCAGGCAGCGCGGGCGGCCTTTTGCAACTTCTGCGAGCGGTTTCTGGCTTAACAGATGCAAAATAGGCAGCGTGAAGCCTGCTGTTTTACCGGTACCGGTCTGCGCGCCTGCAAGCAGGTCACCGCCGTTCAATACCAGCGGAATCGCCTTCGCTTGTATCGGTGTCGGGTTGGTGTAGCCGGTATCGCTGATTGCGCGCAAAATAGGTTCGGATAAACCCAGCTCATTAAAGCTCAGCGAGCTTTTTTCAATGGTTAAATCAGGCTTGATGGCCTCAGGTTGTACGCCGTCAAAAGACGAAGTTGTTGTGTTTGTGTTTGAATGTGTTGTCAAGGTAGTGCTCCAGCTTTGAATTTAAGCCGACCCATTACTTATGAAGCAACACCAATCGAGGTCTAGGCATATATAGTTATCGTTCAATATTTGATATAGAGACGATAATCAGGGTAAGAGACCGCTGCGCTGATTGGTTGGCGCAGGGTAAATGAATTGCCGGCGATTATACGGTAGATTGCAATTAATGCCAGCAATACTTTTAATGGGCTCTTGCAGTCTGCCTCAGATGATGGCCTGCGTGGTCTTGGCGCTAATGGCTTTGGTGCGTCGGCGGATATGCATCCTGATGCAGATGACGCCATACCCAGGGCGGCACAGGGTTGTCTGCATTCCAAAGCCCGATTTTATTTTTGCGTGCCATAGCAGCTGCATTTTTGATAGATGTGCTGTCTGAATATTTTGCGTTAAACCAAGCATGGCCTTGTTCCGCCATGTACAGGCTGGCGTCGGTGCCATTGCATTGCAGCCTGCCCAAGTGTCTATTGTATTTATCCATGCCGGTGAGTTCGACATCAACCTTGATGCTGCTGCCTTTGCACAGCATGATTAATGCGCGCCTGGCTTTTTGGCCATAGTCCTGATTGCGTTCAGGTGCGTCGATATCGGCAAGGCGTAATTTAATATCACCTTCGCTGCCCGCCAGTTTTACCGTATCTCCGTCATATATGTAAGCGACTGAAAATTCTGGTGCAGCATTGGCTGTTACAGCAAGCATGAGTAATGCCGCCGTTAACAAAAAATGTATTGCCAATGTCGCTATAGCTGGGGTTTTCATTGCCTTACCTGTTAATTTCAAGGTTGGTGGATTGTACTCTTAAACCTTTCATTTGCCGTTCAGGTTCTATGCTTATTCGTACGTGTTGCGCGCCGCTGGCAGTCGTGCTATCGTGGTGAAAATATGGAAAAATTACCCATATATGTGTCCGCATAATAGATATTGTTGTTTGTATTTTGATGCAATTAACAATGCTGGGGCGGCAAAAGTGAGGTGCAGATTATGAGCATTGATAATGTTGGCAGGCGCGATCGGGAGTCAGTGCTTGTAGCGCAGTTTTATACAGCCAATTCCCGTGGTTCATTGCCAATCACCTCACATTCATATATTGCAGGTTTGCTTGCTGTTAATAGTGTAAATTCTAGCAATTCGATAACGAGTGAGCTTGTAAGGCATCTGTTTGATGCTGATAGTCCGCCGCTTGCAATTGCCGTTAGTGATAGCGCATATTCTTTACAGGCGACAGTTGATACTGTTCAGCTTACTGCTACTGGCTGGCCTAGCTATATGCCCAATGATACGCAGGAAAGTGGTTTTAATATTAATCGGTTTTTCTTTGAAATTGATGGCGATATGTTAAACGTTTCTGCGCTTAAAAAAGACTCGGGCCCGATCAGTGGTGGTGGCTTTGGCGGTACGGGCCATGAGCCTGTCGTCATCGCCAGCAAGGCGGCGGATGGCGGTATTGTAGGTACCGGAAATACTGGTGGTTCTGCGGATGGCGGTATGGCAGGGACGGGCAATGCACCCGTCAGTTCAGGTGAGAGCGCTTCGCGTAGTAAGGTAGCTGCCGGTAATGTGCTTTCGCCAGATACTGACTCTGAGAAGTCTGCCGGTGATGTTGCTGACGCTGAAACGGTTACAAGCTCCCCAGCCGAAAGTGATAGTAGCAAGGGGGCTGATGCAGGCAGTGTTTTAGCGCAGGTAGCCGAAAGGGCTGGAGAAAATTCTGAAACCAGCCATATGCAAGGCATATGGCACGAGACTGCTGATTCGGCAGAGCATCTGTCAGGTAGTTATTGGATGGCGCATATCACTTACACGCCGGTTGATTGCGCTACATTGGTGGGTGAAATATTTCCTGTCTAGTTCAGGTTGTCGGGGTTTTAGTTAATGGTCGTGCCCGTGCCCGCCGTCCAACAGGCTGTAATAGTTTGATGGCTCAAGTACGGTAGGAATCGGGTCCGGGTCGGTGTTGGGGTGATCCTTGCTGTAGTGCAGGCCGCGGCTTTCCTTGCGCTCCATTGCGCTGCGTACAATCAATTCCGCTACTTGCAGCAGGTTACGCAGTTCGATTAAATCGTTACTGATTTTAAAGTTGCTGTAAAACTCATGCACCTCGTCGCGTAGCATGTGTATGCGATGCAGGGCTCGGCTTAGGCGCTTGTCTGTACGCACAATGCCCACATAGTTCCACATGGAGCGGCGCAGTTCATCCCAGGTGTGTGAAATAAGCACTTCTTCATCTGCATCGGTGACGCGACTTTCATCCCAGTAAGGCAGTGTTGGAATCGAGATATCCGGCTGGCTTAAGATGTCTTCAGCGGCGGACTGGCCAAATACCAGGCATTCGAGCAGTGAGTTGCTTGCAAGGCGATTAGCGCCATGCAAGCCGGTGCAGGCGGTTTCGCCGATAGCATACAGGCGATGAATGTCAGTGCGACCCACATCGTCCGTCATTACACCACCGCACATGAAGTGTACGGCTGGCACCACCGGAATCGGTGTTTTGCTGATGTCGATGCCTAGCTCCAGGCAGCGGCGATAAATATTGGGGAAGTGTTCCTGAATAAACTCCAGAGACCGATGTGAAATATCGAGATACACGCAGTCCAGCCCACGTTTTTTCATTTCAAAGTCAATGGCGCGGGCAACCACATCGCGCGGCGCCAGTTCTGCCCGGGCGTCATGCTCAGGCATGAAGCGAGTGCCGTCAGGTAATTTTAAAATGCCACCTTCACCGCGCACGACTTCTGAAATTAAAAATGATTTTGCATGCGGATGAAACAGGCAGGTTGGGTGGAATTGAATAAACTCCATATTGGCAACGCGACAGCCTGCGCGCCAAGCCATTGCCATACCATCACCAGTGCTCACATCCGGGTTGGTGGTGTAAAGGTAAACCTTACCTGCACCGCCGGTAGCCAATATGGTGTTCTGTGCACCTATGGTGATGACTTTGCCGGTAGTGTTATCCAGCACGTAAGCGCCCAGGCAAGTGTTGCTGTCGGCGAGTAATCCATCATTGGTTTTTACTTTTTGCGTGGTGATTAGATCTACCGCGATGTGATTTTCAAGCAGGGTAATGTTCGGATGCTGCCGCACTTTTTCTGCCAGTGTTATTTGTACAGCATGCCCGGTGGCATCGGCCGAATGAATGATGCGGCGTTGGCTATGCCCGCCTTCACGGGTTAAGTGATAACCGCTGTCATCGGCTTCGCGCGTGAAACTCACGCCTTGTTCAATCAGCCACTCCACGGTTTCTTTGCCATGCTCGACTACTTTTTTGGTCACGGCTATGTCGCATAAGCCGGCGCCGGCCGTGAGCGTGTCTTGAATGTGCGCTTCGATTGAGTCTTCGTTGTTCAGAACTGCGGCAATTCCGCCTTGTGCCCAGTTACTGGCAGAGTCGTTGATTGTACGCTTGCTGACCAGGCATATTTTTTTGTTATTCGCCGTGCGTAGCGCAAGTGATAAACCGGCCAAACCACTGCCGATGATGAGTACGTCGAATTGCTGCATATTTTTATGTCAATGAGAGTTGGTGGGTGGTGAGGTATAAGGAACTTATGAGAGTGTATCGCGGTCTTCATAAAAGGCAATAGCAATAGTTGGGCAGGGTTAAAAAAGTGATCGTACAGATATTCAATTTGCAGAATAGTGAGGGGATAGGCAATGATACAGGCCGGTAAGATACAAGAATTAGCACAATTAAGCTTTATGCAAGCAGCCACGCAGAGTTATACTACTGCGGGTGACAAACACAACAATAAAACTCAGCATGAGTCTACAGGGAACCTAACCTTAGTGGCTATTACACCAGCGTCCGGTAATCGGGAGATTGATCATGAGCTTGTATTGCGCGCGCAGCGTGGAGACAAGCGCGCCTTTGGCATGCTGGTGGATAAATACCAGCGCAAGTTAGCTCGCCTGCTGTCCCGCATGATTCGTGACCAGTCAGAGATTGAAGACGTGGTGCAGGAATCTTTCATTAAAGCCTATAGGGCTTTACCTAATTTTCGTGGTGATAGTGCCTTTTATACCTGGCTGTATCGTATTGGCATCAATACCGCTAAAAATTACCTGGTTTCTCTCGGCCGCAGGCCAACGGTAAGCACCGACATCGAAATCGAGGATGCCGAGAATTTTGATAGCGGAGATGAACTTCGCACGACTGAAACCCCCGAATCTTCAATGATGACCAAGCAGATTGCACAGACCGTAAATGATACTGTTGAGGGCCTGCCGGAAGAGTTGCGTACAGCCATCACGCTGCGGGAGATTGAAGGTTTAAGTTATGAAGAGATTGCAACGATTATGAATTGCCCGATTGGCACAGTGCGATCCCGTATTTTTAGAGCGCGTGAAACTATCGCACTCAAGTTAAGGCCATTGTTGGATACGCCTGATAATAAGCGCTGGTAATAACATGGTCTGTAGAAGTGTAAGTATTAGGAGCAAAAAATGAGTGAACAAATATCCGCATTAATGGATGATGAGATTGAGCTGGAAGATGCGCTGCATGTGGTAGCCTCATTGCATGCCAGCAAGCATAATGCCGAAGCCTGGAGCTGCTATCATCTGATTGGTGATTCCATGCGTGGCGATGCGTTGTTGGGAGCAGATTTCAAGCACAACCTAATGCATAGAATCGAGCAGGAGCCTACTGTGCTGGCGCCCAACGCGACACAGGCCAGCGGTGGCAAGATGGCCGGGTTGAAAGACAGGCTGCCCGCTACCTGGTCAATAGCCGCATCGTTCGCGGCAGTAATGGTAGTTGGCTGGATGGCAATGCATCAGCAGGTGCAGCCTGATAATGCGATGCCGGCTATGGAAGTGGCGCAAGCCGATGCTGCCGAGCAGCCGATTCCCAGTGAATATTTAATGGCACATCGTTCATCAGTGCCATCAACAAGTTCTTACTACATTCAAACAGTGAATTACGCGCAATGATGTTAGCAAAACGTTTTGTGCTGGCAAGAGACTTTGCCAGCGCGACTTTGGTTGCGGTTTCCTTTGGGGCCGCAATGATATTCGGCAGTTCTGGAGTGCAGGCTTCAGATGCAGATACCTCATGGCAGGCGCTGCAGAAAGCTGCAGCCGCTGCGCGTGCATTAAGCTATAAGGGAATCTTTGTTTGCCAGAGTGGCAAGCAAATGAAATCTGTTCAAATCACCCACCTTTTTGACGGCACCAATGAATTTGCACGCAATGTGATTCTGGATGGCTCCCCGCGCGAGGTGCTGAGCCAGAGCGGTAATGTTGTTATCTACAATCCGCAGAATGAGAAGATCATCATAGAGAAGCGTCGCGGTCAGAATATGTTTCCGGCTGTGCTTCCCTTGAATCTGGAATCAATCAAGGCCAGTTATACACTGCGACCTGCTGTGGATGAACGTGTTGCCGGGCGTCAGGCACAAGTGCTGGTTCTCGAGCCTAAGGATGGCCTGCGTTACAGCTATAAGTTCTGGATAGATAGCGAGTACGGTTTGCTGCTGAAATCCGTGATGTTTAATAATCGCAACGAGGTTATGGAAAGCATCGCCTTTAATCAGGTTGAACTGATAAAGACGGTTGAGCTGGACTGGTTTAAGCCGAAAATCGATCACAATAAGAATTATGTGATGGAGGATGAACAAGTGGTGATTGCTGATGACCACTTGCCCGTAGATTGGGAAATAAAAGAGCTGCCTGCTGGCTACCATAAAGTAGACCAGATGATGCGCAAGGTGCCAGGTAAAATGGGCCCGATTGTACATGTTATATTTTCAGATGGTCTGGCTTCAGTATCTCTGTTCATAGAGCATATCGCCAGAACCGATAAATCTAAAGCAATACCTAAAAGCACTTTGACTACTGCGGGCAATACCAGTTTTTACGCAAACGTAAATAACGGGCATCTGGTAACCGTGGTAGGCGAGGTGCCGGAAGCGACAGTGGTTCAGATCGGTAATGCAGTAATTTTTAAAAAATAATTGATAAGTAGTTTTGAGTCGCCATGATTGAAGAATTTGCAGTAATTACCAAGCGCCTGGATGACCATGTGATGCTTGAGATTGAAAGGCGCACGGCATGTGGCTTGTGTGGCCAGAAGCGTGGCTGTGGCAACGCTACCTGGGGCAGGTTGCTCGGGCATGAAAGCCATGAATTTGCCGCTGATAATGCGATTGGTGCCAATGTGGGCGATAGCGTGGTTGTCGGCATTGATGAAAATGTGGTGCTGAGTTCTGCGTTTTATCTCTATGTTGTGCCGCTTTTAACCATGCTGGTAGGTGCAGTGTTGGCAGATACGCTGCTTGATAATGAGTTTTATGTGATATTGGCCGCAGCTCTTGGCCTGTTGTTGGGCTTTGCCTGGGTAAAAGGTCACTTGGTCGGCTATGGCAATCATAAAAAGCTGTATGCCAAAAAATATAGAGCAGTAGTGCTTCGTCATGCTGATGAAACAGTTTCATGTAAAAGTGCTGACCGGCATGATGCCGGTAATAGTAATTTGTAAGTGAAAATAAATTGATATGTTCAAATTTCAATCTGAATGAGGTGAATGGATAATGAAGAATTGGTTTGCCGCAGTTGCTTTTAGTTTGATCTCTGTGGTTCAGTCTAGCGCTTATGCGAAAGATCTGCCTGACTTTACCGAACTGGCAGAAAAGCAAGGTCCGGCTGTAGTGAATATCAGTATCACGCAAAATATGCGTGCAGATACGGTGCCTTTTCCCGGCATGCAGGGCGATGAACAGATGCAGGAGTTTTTCAAGCGTTTCGGCATCCCTTTTCCTGGCCAGGTGCCCGGCCCCAATGGCGCGCCGCCACCAGAATACAAATCCCAGTCTCTGGGTTCAGGTTTTATTATCAGTAGTGATGGTTATATTCTCACCAATGCGCATGTGGTTGCAGAAGCCGATGAGGTAATCGTCAAGCTGTACGACAAGCGTGAATTCAAAGCCAAAATCATCGGTGCTGATAAGCGTACCGATGTGGCACTAGTGAAAATCGACGCCACTGGCTTGCCTAAAGTGACTACGGGTGACCCTGCCAAATTGAAGGTGGGTGAATGGGTAGCTGCAATCGGTTCGCCTTTCGGGCTTGAGAACACAATGACAGCCGGCATCGTGAGTGCCAAAGGTCGGGCATTGCCACAGGAGAATTTTGTGCCATTCATTCAAACCGATGTGGCCATCAATCCTGGTAACTCCGGCGGCCCATTGTTCAACCTGGCCGGTGAAGTGGTTGGTATCAATTCGCAGATTTACAGTCGAAGCGGCGGCTCTATGGGGCTTTCATTCAGCATACCGATTGATGTGGCGCTTGATGTTTCCAACCAGCTGAAGGCCACCGGTAAAATCACACGTGGCTGGCTGGGTATTGTGATTCAGGAGCTGAGCAAAGAGCTTGCCGAATCATTCGGCATGAAAAATACCAATGGCGCACTGGTTGCCGCGGTTGAAAAGAGCGGCCCGGCAGACAAAGGCGGCCTGGAAGCGGGCGATGTGATTACCAAGTTTGACGGTAAACCGATTGTGGCATCTTCAGACTTGCCGCGCGCGGTTGGTGCAACCAAGCCTGGCCGTGCTGCAACGGTTGAAGTGCTGCGCAAGGGCAGCGTAAAAACTTTAAATATCGTGGTGGGTGAGATGCCTGCAGAAGGTGTTGAAGCAGCGCAAACAAGCAAGCCGGCGGCAAAGCCAGAGCCAGACCGTATTGGCCTGGTGTTGAAAGAGGCGACAGCCCAGCAGCGTAAGAAACTCAATGGCAAAAACGGCCTGATTGTTATGGATGCCCAAGGCGCTGTAGCACAGGCGGGCGTGCGCCGCGGCGATGTGATACTCGGTTTGAATAATACCGAAGTGCAGAGCCTGGAGCAGTTCAGCAAGCAGCTGGCAGGCTTTGCTCCCGGTAAAACTGTAGCGCTGCTGGTGCTGCGTGGTGAAAACACGCTTTATGTGCCGGTGAAGATACCTGCGGCGAAATAAGCTGTGTTCGGTGCCTGCGGTAATCAGTAGATGTTAATACTTTGAATTTGCTGTAAAATCCGAGCTGTTCGGTTTAATGACAAGGGCGCCTAGAGCGCCCTTGTCATTAAAAGGTATATAAGCGGCTGGAACCCATGCTGTTGCATGCCTGAAAGCCAAGTTTTAAACCTGAAGCCAGTTATTGAAATAGCCATAGTTAAAAATACATCATGAAAAATATTCGTAATTTCTCCATCATCGCTCATATCGATCACGGCAAGTCTACTTTGGCTGACCGTATCATTCATCTTTGCGGCGGCCTGGCTGACCGTGAGATGGAGGCGCAGGTGCTGGACTCTATGGATATCGAACGCGAGCGCGGCATTACCATCAAGGCGCAGACCGCCGCGCTGAATTACAAGGCAGATGACGGCCAGATTTATCATTTGAACCTGATTGACACCCCGGGCCACGTTGACTTCAGCTACGAAGTATCACGTTCGCTTTCTGCCTGTGAGGGTGCGCTGCTGGTGGTTGATGCCAGCCAGGGCGTTGAGGCGCAGAGTGTGGCTAACTGCTATACGGCGCTTGACCTGGGCGTTGAGGTAACAGCCGTATTGAATAAAATCGACCTGCCTTCAGCAGACCCTGACCGCGTGATTCAGGAAATCGAAGATGTCATCGGTGTTGATGCGAGCGATGCCGTGCGCTGCTCAGCCAAAACCGGTGAAGGTGTGCGTGATGTGCTGGAGGCCGTGATTGCGAAAGTGCCGCCGCCTAAAGGTGACCCGGCCAAGCCGCTGAAAGCTTTGGTGATTGATGCCTGGTTTGATAATTACGTAGGGGTCGTGATGCTGGTGCGTGTGATGGATGGCGTGCTGAAACCGAAAGAAAAAATCCGCCTGATGGCGACCGGTGCCGAATACCTGTGTGAACAGGTTGGTGTGTTTACGCCTAAGTCGTTGCAGAAAACAGCGTTATCTGCCGGTGAAGTAGGTTTTGTGATTGCAGGCATTAAAGAATTGGCCGCTGCAAAAGTGGGCGATACCGTGACTTTAGCCGGTAAGCCGGCAACAGAGGCATTGCCGGGCTTTAAAGAAGTAAAACCACAGGTGTTTGCCGGCTTGTACCCGGTAGAGTCTAACCAGTTTGAAGCATTGCGTACCGCGCTTGAAAAACTAAGCCTGAACGATGCCAGTCTGCTATTTGAACCTGAAAACTCAACAGCCCTGGGCTTTGGCTTCCGCTGCGGCTTTCTCGGCTTGCTGCACATGGAAATTGTACAGGAGCGTTTAGAGCGCGAGTACGATATGGATCTGATTACGACTGCGCCTACCGTTGTGTACGAGTTGCTGCTTAAGAATGGTGACGTGGTTCAGATTGAGAACCCATCACGCTTGCCTGAAATCTCACGCATAGAAGAAACCCGCGAGCCGGTGATTACAGTCAACCTGCTGATGCCGCAGGATTATGTCGGACCGGTGATGACGCTCTGTAACAACAAGCGCGGCATACAGAAAAACATGCAGTATATGGGCCGGCAAGTGATGCTGAGCTATGAAATGCCGCTGAATGAAGTGGTGCTGGATTTCTTTGATAAATTAAAATCCGTGTCACGCGGTTACGCCAGTATGGATTACGAGTTCCTGGAATTCCGTGCGGCAGACCTGGTCAAGCTCGATATTATGGTCAACGGCGAGCGTGTGGATGCGCTTAGTATGATTGTGCACCGCTCAACCAGCGTGCACCGTGGGCGTGAAGTGGCTGCAAAAATGCGCGAGCTGATTCCGCGCCAGATGTTTGATGTGGCGATTCAGGCTTCAATCGGCGCTAATATCATTGCCCGCGAAACTGTTAAAGCGATGCGTAAAAACGTGATTGCCAAATGTTATGGCGGTGACGTTTCACGTAAGCGCAAGTTGCTGGATAAGCAAAAAGAAGGTAAAAAGCGCATGAAGCAAGTAGGTAACGTAGAAATTCCGCAAGAGGCGTTTTTAGCGATTTTAAGAGTTGAAGACAAGTAATAGCCGCAGACTAAGCCATTAAACACCAACAGAAAAGTTAGGGTAAAAAAACCATGATGTTCGCATTGTTCATGATAATCATACTGATAGTAACTGGCTTTATCTGGTTGCTGGATATTCTTGTTTTGAGAAAGAAACGTGCCGCAGGCGCTGTTGAGCCGATTCTGGTGGAGTATGCCAAAAGCTTTTTCCCGGTGATTCTGGTGGTGTTTTTTGTACGCTCATTTATTGTAGAGCCGTTCAAAATCCCATCTGGCTCAATGATGCCGACTTTGCTGGCAGGTGATTTTATTCTGGTGAATAAATTTACCTATGGCTTGCGTGTGCCTATCATCAATAACGTATTTTTAGAGATGAACAAGCCAAAACGCGGCGATGTGATTGTATTCCATTATCCACCTGCACCGTCTGTTGACTATATTAAGCGCGTAATCGGGCTGCCTGGCGACAGAATCAGGTACCAGGATAAAAAGCTGACGATCAATGGCGAGCCGTTAAAGCTGGAATTTGCCGGCGATTATGAATATGTGATGTCTGGCTTGAATATCATACAGGCCAAGCAGTACAAAGAGCAGTTGGGTAGTGTTGAGCATGACATTCTGATTCATGATGTGACTGGTAATTACGACCCGGAATCTATAGGCGGAAAATTCTCGAACGGTGATGAAATTGTTGTCCCTGATGGACATTATCTGGCGATGGGTGATAATCGTGATAACAGTTCTGATAGCCGTGTATGGGGTTTTGTGCCGGACAGGAATCTGGTAGGTAAAGCCTTTTTTATCTGGATGAATTTTGATCTGGGTTCTAGAATAGGCAACTCGATTAAATAGCGGTTGGCTGTGTGGTTTCTAATAATTAATCAATCAGGGGGGAATATGGCAAAGAATCTAACACATAACAGTTTCGGTCAGAATAAACAGCGTGGCATTACCTTTGTAGGCATGCTCTTTGTGGGTGCTTTGCTTGTGTTTGCCGCACTCCTGGTGATGAATATTGCTCCGGCATATGGCGAATTCATGTCTATTAAAAAGATACTGCATGTGATGGATCAGGATGAATCCTTAACCGGCATGAGCGAAAAAAAAGTCAGGGAGGCGTTTGATAAACGCGCCTCGATTGATTATGTTACCGCTGTTAAAGGCTCGGATCTGACAATTGAAAAGGGTGAAGGCGGTAAGCCGCTTATTTCAGTTGACTACCAGGTGGTTAAACCTATTGTTGCCAATGTCAGTGTGCTGCTGGATTTTTCAGCAAGTAGCGATGATAAATAACTGTATGCAATTTAAACATCAATAATGATTCATCAGGACCTGTCGAAGCGCTTATCGCATCAGTTTGTTAACGCCAATCTGTTAACGCAGGCTTTAACGCACCGCAGCTTTGGTGCGCATAACAACGAGCGCCTGGAGTTCCTGGGCGATGGCGCGCTCAATTTCATTATTGCCAATCAGCTCTATCAGCGTTTTCCAAAATTGGCAGAAGGCGATTTAAGCCGCCTGCGGGCGCAGTTGGTGAAAGAAGCGACTTTAAGCGAGATTGCCACCACGCTTAACCTGGGCGATGCGCTTAAGCTGGGCGAGGGCGAGTTGAAGAGTGCCGGCTGGCGCAGGCCTTCAATTCTGGCAGACGCGCTTGAGGCTATTATCGGCGCGGTGTACCTTGATAGTGGTTTTGAGGCGACAGAGAGTTTTGTGCTAGGGCTTTACAGCAGCAAGCTGGAGACGATAGATCCCAGCGTGATTGCCAAAGACCCTAAATCCCTGCTGCAGGAATTGCTGCAAGGCCGCAAAATTGCAGTGCCGGAATATACCGTAACACTCACCAGCGGCGAGGCCCATGCCCAACGATTTGTTGTTGAATGCTTTATCGAAAAGCACAATATACGCACCGTAGGCGAGGGCACTAGCCGCCGTCTGGCAGAGCAGCAGGCTGCACAGCTTGCCTTGCTGGAATTTAAAAAAATACATACTGGAAAAACTAAAAAATGACAGATCACGATTCCGAATTAGATTCTGCTGAGTTATCAGCTTTTAAATGCGGGACAGTGGCGATTGTCGGTCGTCCTAACGTGGGTAAATCTACCCTGTTAAACCATATTCTCGGTATGAAGCTGGCCATTACTTCGCGCAAGGCACAGACTACGCGCCATCGTTTGCTGGGTATTCATACCACGGATGATACGCAGTATCTGTTTGTAGATACGCCAGGTTTTCAGCAAAAACACCTGAATGCCCTGAATAAAGGCCTTAACAAAACGGTAACGCAGGTGCTGACAGAAGTGGATGTGGTTCT
>Ga0208392_1000052_pt1 | contig 24768 bp, 19 predicted proteins | sample LakWasMeta3_LOW4_2_FD_183855 | JGI IMG/M metagenome (GOLD analysis project Ga0208392, IMG submission 183855) | Freshwater sediment methanotrophic microbial communities from Lake Washington under simulated oxygen tension - Sediment Metagenome... | ecosystem: Environmental > Aquatic > Freshwater >... | reverse complement strand
CATAAACTTGATCCTATGTATGAATAATAAAACCCACCAACTGAGCCCACTTGCCTTGTGCATACAGGGTCAACGCCCTTGGCTACCGTTCAGTGTCTTCGCTGGCATCAGAAGCGAGACAGAAGGCTTGATCTACGAGGCAAGGTTGATCCTTAAGGGTACGCCCAAGCTCTTTCTGTCTCTGTGCCAGAGTAGCTAACCATGGCGGCTCTTAAGATACAAGGGTACGCATCGCGTACCTTAAGGATTGAACCAAACGAAAATGGTACGCGATGCGTACCCTACGGTGTTTACTGACTTAGAGGTATTTTCACATCCTTGTTTTTATGCGCAAAATAGAACATTCCCGCCCCGATCAAGATCATCGGCGTTGACAATATCTGTCCCATAGTCAGCCAATCCAGAGCGATATAGCCTAATTGCACGTCCGGCATCCGGAAAAATTCGACAAAGAATCTGAAGCAACCGTAAAAAAACAGCGCCAGTCCGGTTGCAGCCATCGTCGGCCTGGGTTTGCTGGTATAGACCCAGAGAATGACGAAAAGCACCACGCCTTCCAAAAAAGCTTCGTACAGCTGTGACGGATGGCGGGCTAACGGGCCGCCGTTAGGAAACACCATCGCCCAGGGCACATCGGTAGGCCGGCCCCATAATTCGGAATTGATGAAATTGCCGATACGGCCTGCACCCAAACCGATAGGCGCCAGAGGGGCGATTATGTCGGTCAGTTGCAGCATGCTGCATTGCTGCTTTTTAGCAAACAACCACATCGCGATAAAGACGCCCAACGTGCCGCCATGAAACGACATGCCGCCCTGCCAGATTTTAAACAGCACCAGCGGATTTTCGAGGAAACCGGGAAAATTATAAAACAGGATATAACCGATCCTGCCGCCCAGCACTACGCCGAATGCGCCGTAAGTCACAAGGTCTTCTATAGCTTCCGGCTTGATCGGCGACCAAGGTTGCTCCGCGCGTTTTTGCCCTAAAAACCAAACGGCGGCAAAACCGATCAGGTACATCAGGCCGTACCAGTGGATTTTTATCGGGCCTAGACTTACAGCGATGGGATCAATTTGTGGGAAATTCAGCATAATTGTCGAATGAATAATTTATTGGAAAGATGATTTTTAACAGGTAAGTTCTTCTTCAGCTTTAGTGTGATGCGCAAAATGTCATCTCGTCATAAAAGCATCCTGCTGCCATGCCGTTAATTGCAAAAAGTTTCTGTGCGTCTAGCGGCACAGATTATTGGCTGTTACCCAAACTCGTGTTGTATTGTATCTTTAGGCACATCTACCAGCCTAATAAGATTTATTTCTTAAGCCTTATTATGAGCCTGTTCCGGAATACTTTTTTGCCCAAATTCAATTTCACGGCCAATTTATAAAACTGTAAATTTACATAAAACAGGGCATTATTGTTTTTACATTCACAATTTACATGAGCGGGACTATGTTGAATACTGTTAAAACAGCCGTTTCTACCAGCAATCCGGGCATGCAGTCATCCGGCTGTGCCGCTGATAGCCAAATCCGTTTCGCTATCGGCGAATGTTCGCTGGGCTCGATTCTGGTGGCGATCAGCGAACGCGGCGTCTGTGCTATCGCTTTGGCTGATAATCCGGAAATTCTAGTGCGGAATTTACAAGATAGATTTCCGCAAGCCGAACCCATCGGCGCCGATCCTGATGTCGAGCAGCTGATCGCCAAAGTGGTGGATTTTATCGAAAACCCGGCTTTGGCACTGGTTTTGCCGCTGGATGTGCGCGGCACGGCTTTTCAGCAACGAGTGTGGCAGGCTTTACGGGACATTCCAGCCGGTACGACGATCAGCTATACCGAGATTGCGCGGCGCATCGGTGCACCTAAAGCGATACGGGCAGTGGCTGGCGCTTGCGCGGCCAATATCTTGGCCGTCGCAATACCCTGTCATCGAGTGGTCAGAACAGACGGCAGCTTGTCCGGCTATCGCTGGGGTGTCCAGCGTAAAGCGGAATTGCTGCGCAGGGAAAAACAGTCATAATGGCCGATACCGTTTTGGCATGTTCTCTGGAGCTGCCGCAACATTACCGCACCGAAGATATTCTGGCTTTCCATAAGCGTGATGCGTTGGCTATTGCGGAGTCGGTTGACGATCATAGCCTGCGCAAAGGTTTGGTCTGGAACAATCAGGCCGCCTGCCTGACCATCCGTTTTAATCAAAACAGCGCTGATGCCGAACTGGTTATCGATGGTACAGCCAATGCAAACGATGCCGATGAGTTTTGCGGCATCGTGCGGCGCATGCTGGGTTTGAATCAACAGGTTGAAGACTTCGAGCGAATCTACCGGCATCACCCGCAGCTCGGTCTACTGATCGCGCAGCAGCCGGGCTTGCGCGTGCCAACGACAGCGACTATTTTTGAAGCCTTGAGTTGGGCAATCACCGCCCAGCAAATCAGCGTTAAGGCGGCAATCTCAATACGCCGCAAATTGATTCAGACAGCAGGGCTACAGCATTCCAGCGGACTGTTTTGCTATCCGGATGCCAAACAGCTTGTACGGCTCAATGACAGCGATTTGCGCCAAATAGGATTCTCGAAAACCAAAGCACAAACCTTACTGGCGGTCAGCCTAATGATCGAAGATGATGAGGATATCCGTTTAAAAAACGAGGTTAATGCAGCGGATGTAGAGGACATTCGCGAAAAACTATTACAGATACGCGGCATCGGCCCGTGGACTGTCAATTATGCCTTGCTGCGCGGCTTCGGTTGGCTGGATGGATCGTTGCACGGGGATATTGCAGTACGAGGCGGTTTACAAGCGCTGCTGGGCAGTGAAGACAAAATCACCGAACAGCAAGCTCAGCAGTGGCTATCGCAATTTTCGCCTTGGCGGGCACTGGTTGCAGCCCATCTTTGGGCGTTTTTTATTCGTCATGCCCAAGAGCAACGCCTTAATTCACCTACAAAAAACCGGGTTTAATCCTCGAAATGTTTCTGCTTAGATCGATGGAAATTGCTACTTCGGACAAGGCCATTGTTGGGCAAGTGCGGCTTTCACGAGCGCCTCGCCGCTAGAGTCCCATGCATCCGGATGCTCGTTCAGATATTTAGTCACAACATTCGCGGCCTGGTCCGACGATATGTTTTGCGGGCAAAACAAGCCCGAGCCGATATTCGAGTCGATAACACCCATGATGTAATACAAATAAGCCGCTGCATCGTACAGGTCGGCATCGTCGATATCGCCGCTTTTATAAGCCCCAGACTTATCGTGAAGCTTATGCCCATTGATAAACGCATTAAAACCGGCATTTGCCGACATGGGTATCAGCATTGCGGCGATCAGGATTAATTTTGCGACTTTCATTCTTACACTCCATAGGTTTATGTTTATTAAACAGTTTATGCCGTCAGTCAGACGGATGCAGCACATTTCAGCGCTTAGCCAGCTAACGGTCGTTATTTTCCGATTATCAACAGGTATTTTTGGCTTAATGTACTTTAAGACGTTGGTTTAATAAACGGTATATTGTACGGTTGGAAATTTTTAATGAGGATATCGCTGATTATCCAATAAGTTCAGCATGATGATTAACACCAGTTAGGGCTGCTTGCGTATTTTGTTCCTCCGATTACGCTTCGCTAATCGGAGCTACGCTGGCTTGAAACAACCAGAATCAGAGTAAGTTTAAACTAAGTTTACTCTGACCAGTTATTTCGGCCAACTGCTGTCGGACGTACTCACCGTTCAGCTGTCGCCTGAACGACTGCTGCACTTCGAAACCTGCCGGAAGGGAAATTCCGGCTCGCCGACCGTAGCAGACGTTCAGCGTGCTGATCAGATATGTTTACTCAAGGTTGGCAACCGGCCGTTGGCTAGGCATTTTCATTCCACCAATATTCAGGAACTACTAATTCTTTTCTTTTTTGCAGCTGATATGCGTGCCGATTTATCCTGAGGTCGGTGATACAGCGAAACAATCATAGTCCGAATTGTTAAATCGGTTCCAGAGCCTTCGAGTTTGTGGGTCGAAAAGAAAGCTAACTTATTTTTATTGCAGTCTAAGCAGGTGTTCCCCGCATCAGTAAGCTTAGTGCGCCAACCATTAAGCTTTCCAAGAGCATCCGACGATTGAATGATGTAGAAGATAAGACCACCGTGATCATGGGCGTAGTTACCGGAGGCTTGCACATACCTGGTGGTGAGTTGCAAGAAACCTTCTTGGAAATTGCCATCTTTCTTAGCTTCTCCAATCCAAGAGTGTTCACCTAGCCGCACTGAAATATCTACGTGTCCGCCAGTCTTTCCATCATGAGTAGCATGGTAGCCATGTTGGTTCAACCCTATCAAAATGTCTTGGCTGATTCGATCTTCACTATCGTTTTGCCTAATCTCTCTAGATGCTTGAAGCGCATAGATTAACGCATCGATGTCGACGTAAAGCTGCTCGATAAAATCTTGATAAGTTCCTTCCTCGCTGATCCGCGCTCTGAGAAATGCTGCTTGAACCGACTTTTTTCCAGCGTATTGCTGGAACTGTTCGAGCGTAATCTGGGTCATGCGGATCCCTTGTCCAGAAGGCGAAAACCCGGAGTGAAACATAGCAAAATTTGGGACTCGTGAAGGGGGTCGCCAAACTCAGGGTGAATAACGACTTCTCCTTTTGAGTAGTGTGCAACTTCTTCATCAGGCAACTCTAAAAAATTGCCGTTGAACTCGTACATCAGACAAGTTTTTAAAACCTTGAGTCTAGGAGTCGACAAGTAAAGAAGAGCTCTTGAGACAATCGATCCATCATCGCACTCGGCAAGTTGAGCAAGTTCGCCAAATGTGTAGTGATCGAGCTGATACTCACGTGCTGAAAGCTTATGCCAAACATTAAGGCAAGCCTCCAACAAACTGGATTCTTCTGCCCAGTCTTCATGAATAACTCGATCCACGTTCACTTTTATTTGCGCTCGAGTCGAGAGAGCATCTGCTCCGTTACGAACGTAAAATCTGATTCATTTAGACAGCCCACAATTTCAGCAACAGTAACTGCACTTAGCTTGCCCATATAGATTGCACGAACATTGCCTTTGAGCTCTAGATAGAGATCGTTTTTGGGAGGATTAGTGGCTGGCCAGGCTACACCAATTGCATACGGATCGATTCTGCTTACCTTACTCTTGCCCCCCACGTGAAACTCATCTTTTCTAAAATCTTTCGTCTTTGTGCGATGAATTTGGCTTCGGTTATTTGAAGAGGAATCTTTACCTGTGGCAACAAATCCAAGAGCTGTTACTTGGCCACATTTCTCATCCAAATACATTGGGTTAATTGCCGGATGGAGATTAATCAAACCAACGCCTAGAGCGCCGTATCCGAGAAATCTCGTCGTAGTGCGATTGAATTCGGCGACAACGCGTGTAAAAGCCGGGGTGTTTTTATCCTCCGTCATGCCTGGCTGGAAGTCGATTCGTATCTCAATCAACTCCTTTTCTGGGTCAATGACGACCGTGTCGAAACAGGGCACAGACTTGGTTTTAACACCGATCAGTTCCTCGTACTCCTTGAAAATTTGTTGTTGAGATGGAGTCATTTTCGAAATGTCGAGGGATTCTCGCTGAATGTACGAACGCGTACTAAAGAACTGTAAGTAGAGTTTATTGCGCACGTACTCTGCTGCGATCAATTTCGGCTGTAAATCCTTAAATGCCTGTAGCTCATTTTTTCCAGTTGGAGCCTCAATAATCGAGAATTGACAACAGGCCAAATCATTAGAAAGGTCGCTCAATGCAGCCCCTTTCGCCCAAGTTAGAATCTGTGTACGATCATCTTCATTCTGGCTACGGAGGTCGAAAAAACTGACGTGCTTATTGCCGACATATGTATGGTTGTGTGCCGCATAGGCCAATGATTCGTAGGCAGCTGTCCAAATGGCATTATCGTAAAAATCTTTGCGAGCGCTAGCCAAGGTTTCGTCCCAACCGCGGCTGACATGAAGACTGGTGCTAGAAAGCAGAGTACGAGCGGAAGACCATGCCATTCTCGTAGATAGAAGTTCTAACACCGAGATCACTTTCTCCCGAACATTGAGAATTTCGTCGCTTTTGATAACTGCTACACTCATTTTACCTCTTAAAGTCTCTAATCAATTTGTGTTTGACATGATACTAAATAACTGACCGGTTACTTACCATTTGTTCGCCCTCAGAAACAGTACGTGAATCGCAACTGCCTGGCTTCCGTGGCCGGAACAACCGGTAACCAGTACTCGGCTGCCCGATGCAAGCCAGAGACCCAATGTCGGCTGTGGCCGAGGAGTCGTCAGTCGATCCGTAAACCGTGCGACTTCTCTACTCTGGAACCTGCCATTGACACATCGATACCTCGAATGGCTGGAGTGGGTCGTCATTTGCCTGTCACTCCTTTAAGTATACCATCAGCTGACCTAGAGGAGCTCATTTCACTAATTATGAGATTTCATTTCACAATTGTGAGATTTATTTCATTAATTATGAGATTTGACAACAAACTATTAAACATCCAAGTTAGCCACATCCAACGCATTCTTAACAATAAAATCCCGGCGAGGCTCGACAACATCACCCATCAGCGTAGTGAAAATCTCGTCGGCGGCAATCACATCTTCAATTTTGACTTGCAGCAGGCGGCGGTTGTTGGCATCGAGCGTGGTTTCCCAGAGCTGTTCGGGGTTCATTTCGCCCAGACCTTTGTAGCGCTGGATATGCTGGCCTTTTTTGATTTCCTTCATCATCCATTCGAACGCTTGCTTGAAGTTGCTGATAGGCTGCTGTCTTTCGCCCATTTGCATGAATGAACTTTCGCTAAACATGTCAGCTGTTTCCTGGGCATATTGCGCTATTTTTTGGTAATCCTTGCCGTTGAAGAAAGTCGACGGCAAGACGAAGGTTTTAGTGATTGCATGCAGGCGCTTGTTAACCACGACGGAAAAGTCGCTGGCTGATTTGTAGTCCAACTCGACAGTGAAGATCGCCTTGCTGTCACAATCGCTCAGCCGGCGCTCGATGTCGGCAAACCAGGCGGCGAGCTTTTGCTGATTCTGCTTGAGCTCATCGCCGATTACATCCATATAGGCAAACTGCTCCAGGAATTCCTCATCGTAGCGTCTGGACAGGCGGTTATTGATGCCGTCTACTTCGGTAAACAGTTTGGCCAGCTTTTCCAGGCCCGGCCCTTGAATCGGCGGCACGGATGCCTCGGTAAACAGCTGGGCTTTATCCAGCGCGAGCTGGATCAGGTATTCGTTCAATTGGCCGTCGTCTTTAACGTAATGCTCCTGCTTGCCTTTTTTAACCTTGTACAGCGGCGGCTGGGCAATATAGATGTAGCCTTTCTCGACGATCTCGGGCAATTGCCGGTAGAAGAACGTCAGCAACAAGGTTCTGATGTGCGAGCCGTCGACGTCGGCATCGGTCATGATGATGATGCGGTGGTAACGCAGCTTGTCCAGATTGTATTCGTCCTTGCCGATGCCGCAGCCTAACGCGGTAATCAAGGTTCCGACTTCTTCCGAGGAAATCATTTTGTCGAAGCGGGCTTTTTCCACGTTAAGGATTTTACCTTTCAGCGGCAGGATGGCTTGGGTGCGACGGTCCCTGCCCTGCTTGGCCGAGCCGCCCGCGGAGTCCCCTTCCACCAGGAACAGTTCGGACAATGCTGGATCTTTTTCCTGGCAATCGGCCAGTTTGCCGGGCAGTCCGGCAATATCCAGCGTGGTCTTACGGCGGGTCATTTCCCGCGCTTTGCGCGCCGCTTCCCGGGCTCGGGCCGCGTCGACGATCTTGCTGACGATGGCCTTGGCGATTTGCGGCTTTTCCAGCAGGAATTCCTGCAATTTCTCGTTCATTGTCGATTCGACCAGCGGCTTTACTTCCGATGAAACCAGCTTGTCCTTGGTTTGCGAAGAAAACTTCGGGTCCGGCACTTTAACCGACAGCACAGCCGTCAAGCCTTCCCGGGCGTCGTCGCCGGTGGTCTGCACTTTTTCTTTTTTGGCTAGGCCGCTGGTTTCGATGTACTGGTTGATGGTTCGGGTCAGAGCGCCCCGGAAACCGGCCAAATGAGTACCGCCGTCGCGCTGCGGGATATTGTTGGTGTAGCAAAACACGTTTTCCTGGTAAGAGTCATTCCACTGCATCGCCACTTCGACGGTGACGCCTTCTTTTTCGGCAACGAAATGGAATACTTCCGGGAACAGCGGCGTTTTGTTTTTATTGAGATGCTCAACAAAAGCGCCGATGCCGCCTTCAAACTCGAATACGTCTTTTCTGTCGGAACGCTCGTCTTCCAGGCTGATACGCACGCCGGAGTTCAGGAACGATAATTCTCTGAGTCTTTTTGCCAGGATATCGTAGTGGAACTCGACATCGGTAAATGTCTCGTTGCTGGGTTTAAAGTTGATCAGGGTGCCAGAGCCTTCGGCTGGCCCTACGGCGGCCAGCGGAGCGACGGGTTCTCCCATGCAGTACTGCTGCTTGTAAAGCTGGCCGTTCTTGCGGATTTCAAGGTTCAGTTCTTCGGATAAGGCGTTAACGACCGAGACGCCCACGCCATGCAGACCGCCGGAGACTTTGTAGGCGTTATCGTCAAATTTACCGCCGGCGTGCAGCACTGTCATGATGACTTCCGCAGCCGACCTGCCCTCTTCCTTGTGGATGTCTACCGGAATGCCGCGGCCATCATCAGATACAGAGACCGAGCCATTACTGTGGATAATCACCCTGACTTCCTTACAGTAGCCCGCCAAGGCCTCATCAATTGAGTTATCGACTACTTCAAAAACCATGTGATGCAGGCCGGAACCGTCATCCGTGTCGCCGATATACATGCCCGGTCTTTTTCTTACGGCGTCCAATCCTTTTAATACTTGAATATTGGTGCTGTCGTACTCAGGCGTGGCAGTTACAGCGGCCGTTTGGCTTGACGTTTCGACAACTTGATCACTGGAGTTACTCATGCTTGTTTTTTTCCTATTGGTTGCGAATGTTCCACGTGGAACACTACACGGATTTTATGGTGCCATGTTCCACGTGGAACATTTTGTAATTTTGTATCTGGCGTAAATCGCCAAAATCAATTTCTTCTGTAGCCGTTATAAATACCTGGCATGCCATCTCCGACAAATACCGTAGTAATTTAGCGCGGTTAGCTACATCAAGTTCTGCCGCAAAATCATCAATCAATATGCAGCCGGTCTGGTTCTGTTCATTGGCAAGCAACTGAACCTGTGCCAGTTTCAAGCTCATGACCAGCAGCTTTAATTGGCCTCGTGAAACAAAATCCTTTGCCAACCGGCTATTGACCAATAATTGAAAATCTCCTCGATGCGGCCCGCTGTGCGTAAATCCATAACGCAAATCTCTATCCTGATCCTCGATTAAGACCCGACTCAATTCTTTTGACGTATCCCAGCCTGATATAAGCTTCAGATCGATTCCTTCAAGGGAAAGAAATCTGCCGACAATCTCGATAAATACCGGCTTGAATTTTTCCAGGTATTGCTGACGGTAGCTATCCACTATTGTACCGTAATAAACGATTTCATTATCCCAAACATTGATCTGTTCCAGCCGCCTTGTTTTCAACAGCGCATTACGTTGTATCAGGGCTTTTTTAAACTTTCGCCAAGCCGGCAGGAAATTTATTTGGTTATTAAAGACGCCCCAATCTAAAAACTCTCTCCTGAGTTGAGATCCGGCATCAAGCAATTCATAGCTTTTGGGATGGATAAGCTGCAATGGCAACGCGTAAGCTAAATCCGACCGTTTTTGGGTCGACTGCTGGTTGATACGGATTTCGATATTTTTACCATCCAGTTGAATCCCCAGATGCTGGTGACTGCCGTTTTTCTGCAGAACTTGCGCGGAAACAACCAAATGGTTCTGATTAAAATTGATGACGGGCTTGATGGTTGAAGAGCGAAAAGACTTCGCCCTTCCCAAGATGAAAATAGCTTCGATAAGTGCGCTTTTTCCGCTGGCGTTTTCACCGACAATAAGATTGATCGCCGGTGAAGGACAGATAGATTGTTGTTGGATATTGCGGACGCCGTAAATATCCAATTTCAGCAAGGTCATAACTGCAAAATTACAGTCTCATCGGCATGACAATAAACTTATAACCGCAATCGCCAGGTTCATCGATAAAGCAACTGCTGGCGTTGCTCGCAATAGTCATAACCGCAAGCTCGGAATCCAGGTTTGAGACGGCATCCAATAAATACTGGGCATTAAAGGCAATCGTTAACGGCTCGCCTGTGTATTCAATAAACAGCTCTTCCTCGGCTTCATCATGCTCGGGATTATGCGTGCTCATTTTCAGACTGCCGGAGCTGATATCAAAAGTCACGCCCTTGAATTTTTCATTCGCCAAGATTGCGACACGGGTCAACGCTTCTTTTAAAAGCTGCTTTTGAATATGGATTTGGTTGAAAAACTCCTGCTGGAAAACTTTACCGAAATCAGGATACTTAGAATCGACCAGTTTTGCCGAGAAAATCAGGTTCTTGATAAAAATTCTAATGTTATTGTTGGAAAACTCGACTTTCAATTCCGCATCCGGATCATCAAGCAACCGGCTGAGCTCGAGAACGCCTTTTCTTGGAAGAATAATTCGGGTTTCTAAGCCGGTTGCCTGATCCAAGTTGTCTTCATAGATCGACAAACGGTGTCCGTCCGAGGCAACCAGTTTCAACTTGCTGTTGGACACATTAAACAACAAACCGTTCAGATAATAACGGACATCCTGGTTAGCCATGCAGAATACCGTTTTGTCCAAAGCTTTCTTGAACTTGCCGGCATTGATAAACAAGTGGCTCTCTAATTCGGATTCAGCAAACTCAGGATAATTATCCGCCGGCAGACAGCTCAATGAAAAACGGCTGCGGCTGGAGGCAATCTTTACTTTGTCGTCCTGCAACTCGAATTTGATTTCAGCACCGTTAGGCAACAGCCTGCAAATATCCAGGAACTTTCTGGCCGGTACCGTAATCGAACCGGGCGTGGCAGTTGCAATATCGATTTTGGCGATGATTTGAATTTCCAAATCAGTACCGGTCAAAATCAGTTGATTGTCCTCGATGACCATCAAGACATTCGAAAGAATAGGCATGGTTTGCCGTTTTTCTATCACGCTGACTATTTGCTGCAAAGGAAGCAGAAGTTCTTCTCTATTAATAATAAATTTCATAAAAGAATATTTTTTTATATTATTACTACAAGCTTAAAAGAAAACTGTTGATAACAGGTTTTTATTCTTAATAATCAATAAGATGAGTTGTTATAAATAATGTGGTTAAGGATGCTATTCCAACGTGTGCGCTTTGTTGGTAACTGAACGGCGTTCGCAAAAATGCATTTTATCCACAGGTTGCTCCAGGTTAATGCGACAAGGTTCTCAACAGGTTGGAATAATCTTCCGCGATTTTGTTATCAGCCTCTTTTAACTCGGAAATTCTTTTGCAGGCATTCATTACCGTAGTGTGATCACGTCCGCCGAAGGCGTCGCCGATCTCAGGAAAGCTGTGCGAAGTCAGCTCCCTGGCTAGGCACATCGCGATTTGCCGTGGCCGGGTAATGGACTGCTTTCTATTTTTGGAAGACAAATCGGCGACGCGAATTTTGAAATACTCGGCAACCGTTTTCTGGATATTGTCGATATTAACCAGTTTATCCTGCAACGAAATTAAGTCGTGCAGCGCTTCCTTGGTGAAGTCAATGGTGATTTCGCGGCCGGTAAATTGTGCGTTGGCAATAACACGCCGCAGAGCGCCTTCCAAATCCCTGACGTTGGATGGGATCCTTTTCGCAATAAAGAAAGCCACATCCTGAGCCAGCTCAATATTAACCAAAGCAGCTTTCTTCATTAAAATAGCGGCTCTGGTTTCCATATCAGGCGGCTCGATTAATACAGGCAGCCCCCAGCCAAACCGTGATTTCAAGCGGTCTTCAAGACCTATAATTTCCTTCGGATATTTGTCGCAGGTTAGAATGACTTGGTGCTTCTTTTCCAGCAGCGTGTTGAAAGTATGAAAAAACTCTTCCTGAGAGCGTTCCTTGCCGGCAAAAAATTGAATATCGTCAATCAACAGCACATCAACGCCGCGATAAAACTCTTTGAAAGCATTAATCGCATTTTGCTGCAATGCCTTCACCATATCCTGGACGAATTTTTCAGAATGCAGATAAACAACGGTCGCGGACGGATTTTTTTGCAAAACCGCGTTGCCTATCGCATGCATCATATGGGTTTTACCCAGTCCGGAACTGCCGTAAATGAGTAGCGGGTTATAAGCTTTGCCGATATTTTCGGAAACCTGGACCGAAGCGGCTCTGGCCAATTGGTTGGATTTACCTTCAACAAAGTTATCGAAAGTGAATGCTTTATTTAAATAGCTGGACGTGGTTTTTTGCGCCACGGTTGGCTTGGCTATTTTGGCGGCCGTGGTAACGGTTGTACTTTTGGAGCCGATTTCCAGGCTTAGATTTAACGTTCCGTTGGAAAATTCGTGAATGGTTTCTTCGATTTTCGCAAAATGATGTTCCTTGACCCAGTCCAGTACAAACCGGTTGGGAGCCAATAGTTTGATTTGTTCGTCGGTTTCTATGGCTTGAAGGGGCCTTATCCATGTACTGAAGTCAGAACCCGAAATTTCATTTTCAAGTTTAGAAAGACAGTTGTTCCAAATTGAGCTCATTGATATAGTAAAAAGTTGATTATAATTAGTAACGTAATTTCGATTTTTATCACTATACAGCAATAAAACATGGGTCTACAGAATTGACAGGCCTAGTAGTTTATTTTATCATCCGCTGTCTTTTTTATCTGTTTTTGTTAACACTCATCCGATCAGGCCATAAGTAAAATGAAAAGAACATACCAACCAAGCAAAATCAAACGCGTAAGAACTCACGGTTTCCGTGCAAGAATGGCAACAGTAGGCGGACGTAAAGTTCTGAACGCTCGCAGAGCAAAAGGTCGCGCCCAGTTAACCGTTTAATTGACGGTTTGGTGGCTGAAGAAGTTTTTAGTTTCCCCCCGCAGTTACGGTTAAAAAAACCGGCTGAATATAAAAAGGTTTTTGCTAAGCCTGTAAAATCTAGCGACCAATATTTTACCCTATTAGCCATAAAGAATGATTTCGATCATCCGAGGCTGGGCTTGGCAATTGCTAAAAAAAATATAAGAAAGGCAGTACAAAGGAATGTGATTAAAAGAACTGTCCGGGAAAACTTTAGAATGAAACAACATGGTTTGGGGAATATTGATATTGTTGTTTTGGCTCGTAGAGAAGCCGTAGATGCTCCGCTGGATTTGTTAAGAAAATCATTGGAAAGGCATTGGCTTAAGCTGGTATCCCGATGCGATTCATACTCATAGCAATAATAAGGTTTTACAAATACTTTATTAGTCCCCTGCTTGGAAACAGATGCCGTTTCTATCCAAGTTGTTCAAGTTACTCTCTGGAAGCGCTTCAGCTCCACGGGGCCATTATCGGCTCTTATCTTACCCTCAAAAGATTATCAAAATGCCATCCGTTCCATGAAGGTGGCATTGATCCCGTTCCGGAAAAATTTGGAAATAAGAATGGATAATATTAGATTTGTACTAATCGTTACCTTTGCAATGCTTGTTTTTATGCTTCAGCAAGCATGGCAACTGGATTATGGCCCGAAACCTGAAGTTGCCGCTGTTTCAGACCCTTTAGCCAATACCAAAGAAGATCTACCTCCTGCCACCGGGGCATCAACCCAGACAGCTCCGGCAGAGCAAAATATCGCAGCTGTTCCATTATCAACAACGTCCTCCGCCAATGTCATTACCGTTAAAACAGATGTGCTGGCGCTTCAAATTGATACCAAAGGTGGCACGATCCAGAATCTGGATTTACTGAACTACCCGGTAGAAAAACCCAACACTGTCGTAAATAAATTACGTGCAATGATAGGCTTGTCGATTCCGGAAAAAAATACCGCCCCAGTGCGCTTATTTGATAGCAGCCAGGAAAAATTATTTGTTGCGCAAAGCGGTTTAATAGCCGACAGCGGTTTTGCGACGGCGCCGACTCATCACACGGTATTTAAAGCTGAAGCAAACAGCTACGAACTAAAACCGGGACAAGACAGTCTAACAGTGCCGTTAACATGGACTGATAATAATGGCCTGACTGTTACCAAACTGTTTACCTTTAAACCCGGCAGTTATGAAATAACTCTGGCACAGAGTGTCAAAAATGATTCCGGCAAGCCCTGGTCAGGCAGACAATACAGCCAGTTACTCAGAGTTCCCGATACGTCCAGCAAAGGCGGAATGCTGACTGGCGGTATGAGAGCTTACGACGGTGGCGTTATTTACACCGAAAAAGAAAAGTACCAAAAAATCGGTTTTGACGACATGGCCGATGAAAATCTTGATGTTTCAACCAAAGGCGGTTGGACAGCAATGATTCAGCATTATTTCGCTTCTGCGTGGATTCCTCCTGCCGATCAGGATAATCATTTCTACACCAAGTCGTTGAATGACAGCCAATACGTTATCGGAACTTATTCTCCAACAGTAACCGTTAACGCAAATTCTGACGCGCAATTTGTTGCCAGATTATTTGCCGGCCCTAAAATCCAGCCGATGATGGAAAGCATCGCGCCGGGTCTTGAATTGACTGTCGATTACAGCTTTTTGACTTTTATCGGCAAACCGATTTATTGGTTATTAAACCAGATCCACGATGCCGTCGGTAACTGGGGCGTAGCGATTATCGGTGTAACGCTGGTTATTAAATTGCTGTTTTTCCCATTGTCGCAATCCAGCTATAAATCAATGGCCAAGATGCGTAAAATTCAGCCGCGCCTGAAAGAACTGCAAGAGCGTTTTGCCGACAACAGGCAGCGTTTCAACATGGAAATGATGGAACTGTATAAAAAAGAGAAGGTCAATCCCTTGGGTGGCTGCTTGCCGATCTTGGTACAGATCCCGGTGTTTATGTGTTTATACTGGGTACTGAGCGAAACCGTCGAGTTCCGCCAAGCGCCTTTCATGCTATGGATACAGGACTTGTCGATTCAGGACCCGTTCTACGTATTGCCGGTCATCATGGGCATTACCATGAAAATCCAGCAAGGCTTAAACCCTGCGCCGATTGATCCGATACAGGCCAAGGTAATGAGGATGTTCCCTATCGTCTTCACTATCTTCTTCCTGTTTTTCCCGGCCGGTCTGGTTTTATACTGGGTAGTCAACAACACCCTGTCTATCATCCAACAGACCATTATCACCAAGCAGATCGCTAAAACCGCCTAACTCAGGTTAAAGTGGATATCGACAACCTGGATACCATTGCAGCCATTGCGACACCGCCAGGGAACGGCGGTGTCGGTATCATCCGCATTTCAGGAACCCTGGTTCCTGAAATCGCCAAACATCTCACCAATAAAGAATTAACTCCCCGGCTGGCCCAATACTCATCTTTTACCGATGAGGACGGCTCGGTCATCGATTCCGGTATCATCCTCTATTTTCCGGCTCCGGCCTCGTACACCGGTGAAGATATTCTTGAACTTCAAGGCCATGGCGGCTCGGTGGTATTGGACATGCTGTTGCGGCGGGTTTTATCGCTGGGCGCACGCTTGGCCAATCCCGGCGAATTTACGGAACGCGCATTCCTGAATAACAAGCTCGACCTGGCCCAGGCCGAAGCCGTCGCCGACCTGATTGAAAGCAGCACAGAGCAATCGGTGCGTTCGGCACAAAAATCGATGCAGGGCGTTTTTTCGGTACAGGTCAATGAATTGGTTGAAGAGCTAACCGAGCTCAGGACTTATGTCGAAGCGGCGATTGATTTTGTCGATGAAGAAATCGATTTTTTGACCGACGGCGTAGTCGAAAATCGGATGGTCAAAATCCTGAACCGCATCGAACAAATACAACAAACGGCGCAACAAGGCCGTCTGCTGCGCGATGGCATGACTGTTGTTCTCGCCGGCAAACCGAACGCCGGAAAATCCAGCCTGCTCAATGCGCTGGCCGGGCATGAAGCCGCGATCGTCACCGATATCGCCGGGACCACGCGCGACGTATTAAAAGAGCGCATCCAGCTGGACGGCATGCCCTTGCATATCATCGATACCGCCGGCCTTCGCGAAAGCGACAATGCGATAGAACAGGAAGGCATCCGCAGAGCTCACCAGGAAATCAAAAATGCCGATAAAATCCTGTTGCTGATCGATGCACGAGAACCGGATGTAGAATCGGTATTAAAAACCCTGCCGCCCGGTAGCAATATCACCCAGATCTACAACAAGATTGATCTGCTAGGCCTGGAACCGGAAATCAAACAAACAGAACTCGGCCCCCAAATCTACCTGTCGATAAAAACCGGCGACGGCATGGAACTGTTAAGACAACACCTCAAACAGAGCGTTGGTTTTAACGAAGCCACCGATAATGTATTCATTGCCCGAAGACGGCATATCGAAGCCTTGAACAAAGGCCATCAGTTTGTCGAAAGCGCATTAAACCAGCTAAGAAGCAGCCAGGCCGGAGAACTGGTCGCCGAAGATTTACGGCAAGCGCAAAACAGCCTTGGGGAAATCACCGGAAAATTCACCTCGGATGATTTGCTGGGGAAAATATTTTCCAGTTTTTGTATCGGTAAATAACGATCTGGGTAATCAGCCCAAAAGGCCCTCAAAGAAAAATAATAGTCTTAAAACTAACCTACGCTTAACCCAAGTCGCAGTAAAGCAGCGTATGCCAGAGGCTGTATCATGGCTAGTCTTAATCAGTTCGCAAGGAACCCCATCAATAGGGAAATACCATGAGCTACAACGAACAAGAAACCCGCTATTACCTGATTGATCCGGTGCTTCGCGAAAAAGGCTATGACGATCATTCCAAACTCAAACTGGAAACGCCCGCCCCGGTGGAAGCCATCGGCCATAAAGGCCGCAGACGGGCAGGCGTCGGGCGCACCGATTACCTGCTTTGCGTGCAGGTGGGCGGCATGCCCAAGCCGTTACCGGTCGGCGTACTGGAAGCTAAAAAAGCATCGGAAGACCCTCTCAAAGGGATGCAGCAAGCCAAAGCGTATTCGGAATGCAGCCGTTTTAGCGTTCAGTATGTGTTTGCCACCAACGGCCGTTTATACGGCGAATACGACAAAACCAGCGGCTTGCAAACAGGGCCGCATTCGCTCAGAGAAAATTTTCCTAGTCATGGCGATTTAACCCAGCGTTATGCCAAGGATATTGGCATCGATCTGGCTAAACCCGAGTCGGCACTGTTATTCATGGTCGACAGCCCGGCCTATCCCAAAGCTCGCTATTATCAGGATGCTGCGATCCGTGCCTGTTTTGAAAAAATTCTGCGTTGCGAACAAAACGGGCAACCCAGCCGCGTATTGCTGGCATTAGCCACCGGAGCCGGTAAAACCGTCATTGCAGCAAACCTGTTGTGGCGTTTGCACCAAGCCCAACGCTTGCCTAAACCGGCCTTGTTTCTTTGCGATCGGGACGAGTTGCGCGAACAGGGCTATAACAAACTCAAAGCGGTGTTTGGCGACAATGCCCGTATCGTGACTAACAGCAAAGGCGAAAACAGCGCCAAAAACGCCCGGATACATATCGCTACCTATCAAACCCTGGGACTGGATGACGAAGACAACGATACCGCCAGTTTTCTCAGCGAACACTATCCGCCCGATGCCTTTAGCGTTATCGTCATCGACGAATGCCACCGTTCCGCCTGGGGCCGCTGGTCGGAAGTGCTGTTACGCAATCCCAATGCGATACAAATCGGCTTGACCGCCACGCCCCGCCAATTGCGCGAAGCCAAAACGCAAAACAAGGAAGATGCCCTGATTACCGCCAACAACCTTAAATATTTCGGCGAACCGGTTTACGAATACACCTTGATTCAAGCCCAGGAAGACGGTTACTTGGCCGCCTGCGAAATCGTCAAACGCAAAGCCTCGATAGACGGCAAGACTTTCACCTGCGACGACGTGCTCAAAGCCAACCCGATTGACGCCAAATCCGGCAAACCGGTCGGCGTCGAGCAAATCAAACCCCAATACACCGCCAAGCAGTTCGATAGCGAACTCCACATGCCGGAACGCGTCGCGGCGATGTGCGAGGACTTGTTCAAGCAGCTTTGCCTGCACGGCGGCCCGGAGCAAAAAGCAATTATTTTCTGCACCCGCGAAATCCACGCCGACCGCGTCGCGATGCAGATGAACAACCTGTATAGCCAATGGTGCAAGCAGCAGAATCGCACCGCCAAACAACATTACGCGTTCAAATGCATGGGCACTGCCAATGGCGGGCGGGAGTTAATCGAACCGATGCGCGGTTCCGGCGAGCGCGCGTTTATTGCTTGCACCGTAGACTTGCTGGCGACCGGCGTCGATATAGAGCGGCTCAATGCCGTGGTGTTTTTCCGCTACCTGGAATCCAGCATCCTGTTTTACCAGATGGTCGGACGCGGCACCCGCATCGACGAAGTCACGCAAAAATACAAATTCTGGCTGTACGATTACACCGGCGTTACCGACTTGTTCGGCACCGATTTTATTACCGCAGCCAGTTCGGCCAAAAAGAAGACCGGCGGCAGCGGCGAAGACGGAGGTGACGATGGCGAGGAAGGGGATGTGCCGCCGGCGATTCAAATCGGCGGGCAAAGCGTTAGCGTCAATTCGGAAGGCCGTTTTATCCTGGGCCGCCGCGAAGGCCGGGATGTAAAAATCCCGATAGACGAATATCGCCGGGACATGCTGCAACGGGTGCTCAGCGAGGCGGGCAACTTGCAGGATTTCCGGCAATTGTGGATAGAAAACAAAAGGCGCCGCAGTTTGATCGATCATTTGCTCGGCGAAAACTACTCGCCGGAAGTATTACGGGAATTGGAAGACATGCAGGACTTCGATTATTACGACGTGTTCGCTTACCACGGCTACCGTGCCCAGGCGCTGAAGCGGCACGAGCGCGGCCAGGGCTATCTCGACCGGAATTTATCTTGGTTCGAAACTATGCCGGGTGATACCGCGACGGTATTGAAAGGTTTCGGGCATCAGTTTGGTTTGGGCGGCACTGAGGCGCTAGAATCGGATTCGCTGTGGCAGGTGCCGGAAATTAGCCGGGCTGGTGGATTGGCGGCGTTGAAAAAGCTGGGCAGGCCGGCGGCGGTGATTTTGGAAGCTAAAGGGAGGTTGTTTGAGGTATGAAGGAAATTAAAACAATAGTTGATGTTGCTCAAATTGTTGCAGGCTCTGGTTTTCATGAAGCTTTCCAGGGTAGAACCAATCTTCCAATTCCATTTATCAAAGTTAGTGATTTCCAGCTCTCTGTGGATAACTGGATAAGTTCAGCTGCAAACACTGTAAATGAAGAAATGTTGAAAGATTTGCATGCAAAGAAATTTCCGGCTGGAACCATAATATTTCCCAAAGTTGGTGGAGCTCTGTTAACAAATAAGCGTGCTCGTCTTGCTGTTGATGCTGCAATGGATAACAACATAATGGGGCTTATTCCACGAGACATTGATCCAGATTATTTGTTTTACTTCATGTGTTTTTTTGACATGACAACAATTGCAAATGCTCAAGCATTACCATCTATTAGCGCATCTGCCGTAAATAAAATTGAAATACCAGTTCCAATATCAATTGAAGAGCAATGCCAAATCGCCGCAAAAATCAAATCCCAACTTTCCGAAGTGGAAACCGCGCGTAAAGCTTTAGAGACGCAACAACAGGAAATCACCCATCTGGCGAACACGATTATTCGCGAAAGCGTCGAACGGTCACCGTCCACCGAAACCCGTTTGGGCGAGGTATTGGAAGAAATCAAGCAAGGCATAGGCGAAACCTGGGCCGATTACCCGGTATTGGGCGCGACGCGCGGCGGATTGGCGCCCGCCAAGGAACCGCCGGGCAAACAACCGCAACGCTACAAGCCGGTTTTTAGCTGCACGGTGTTTTATAACCCGATGCGTATCCTGATTGGTTCGATTGCCTTCGTCGATGACGACGATGAACCCGGCATCACCAGCCCGGACTATGTCGTTTTGCAAGGCAAAGCCGGGCGGGTCGATTCGCGCTGGTTTTATTATTGGCTCAGGTCGCCTTACGGCGAGCAATGCATCAATTCCTTGGCTCGCGGCGCGGTCAGGGAACGGATGCTGTTCAACCGGTTGGCGGAAGGTTCGATCTTATTGCCGTCCTATCCGGAACAACTTAAGGCATCCCAAGCCTTGGCGACACTAAAGCATATAAAAACAGCGATTCAGGAACAGTTGAAAGATCTTGATAAAATCCCCGAACACCTGCTTGCCCAAGCTTTTGAAATGAAATGAAAAGTCAACCGGCAAATAAATCCGTTGTAGGAGCGGGCCATGCCCGCGATATGAGCGATGATAGGAATTAAGTGCGTCTCCGGTCGCGGGCACGGCCCGCTCCTACAAAAGAATCGCCCCGGACATCAGGCTTTGCGTAAGGGAAGAGTATCTTTGCCTCATCATGCTTATCTGATAACGACTACAACTCTTAACCGGCAACGCTTTTTTGATGAATTTAACGCCGGTTGCGCCGCAGCTCGATGCTTTGAAAATGACAGCGTGCTTGGCGATTCGCAAATGTTGGCTTGGGTTCTTATGCCTGACCATGCCCACTGGCTTATTGGTTTAGGCAATCAAGATAGCTTGGGTATTGTCGTCAATCGATTGAAATCGTCCAGTTCAAGATTGACGAATCGTATTCTTGAACGGCGAGGGACTCTCTGGGAGCCGGCATACCATGATCATGCGTTACGAGCCGAGGAGGATTTGCCGGCCGTTGCCCGGTACATTGTTGCTAATTCTTTACGGGCAGGGTTGGTTAAACGGATAGGGGATTATCCGTTTTGGAATGCGATTTGGGTTTGATTGTTAGCTGCAACAGCAATCAGGTGGTTGAAGACCATTGCGAGGATGTCCTCGTAATGGTCGAAATTAAAATATGGGCTCTCGGATTTCAGTTACCTAAATATTATTTTCGCGGGCATGGCCCGCTCCTACGAATTATCATCAATTATGAAGAACAAGTTCGACACTACGATAAAAGCAGCAAAGAAAAGTAAGTCACCGAAATCCATCGTTTCCACCCAATCGTTATCCTCATTCGTCAAAGCCATTTGCGACGTGATGCGTCGTTCCAATTGCGCCAGCGCGTTGCAGTATGTGCCGGAACTGACCTGGATTCTGTTTTTGCGTATTCTCGATGCGCAGGAGCAAAAAGCGAAAGAAGAAGCCGAGGCATTGGGCAACGATTATGCGCCGGCTTTGACGGCGCCTTATCGTTGGCAGGATTGGGCCGCGCCGTTTTCCGATAAAGCCGGGACGGAACAACAAGCTATCGGCTGGAAACGCAAGGCGCTTTATGAGGCCGGCGACGGCAAATTGTTCGAGTTTATCAATAACGAATTGTTGCCGCATTTGCACAGTTTGGATATCGACCCTGTCACCCAGCAGCCGAATAGCAATGCCAGCCGCAAACAGCGGGTGATCGGCCGGATTATGACGGCGGTGGAAAAAGCGCGGGTCGATAGCGAAACCAATCTGCGCGATATTCTCGATAAAGTGCATGAAATCCATATCGACCATATCGACGACACCCACTTTTTTACCCTGTCGCAAGTCTATGAAGATTTGCTGTTAAAAATGGGCGAGAAAAATTCCGACGGTGGCCAATTTTTTACGCCGCGCGAAGTGATTCGGGGCATGGTGCATATTCTCAATCCGCAAATCGGGGAGACGGTTTACGATCCTTGTTGCGGTACCGGCGGTTTTTTGGCGGTGGCGTTCGAGCATATCAGCCGCAATTTGGGCAATGCGCCCGCCGCGACAGTGTTGGATAAGCTGAAACACGATACTTTTTTCGGCCGGGAAAAAGAGAATCTGGTGTTTCCTATCGCGTTAGCCAATTTGATTTTGCACGGCATCGATCAGCCGAATTTATGGCACGGCAATACGCTGACTAACCGGCCTACGTATGCCGGTTTGTTTGAGCAAGCCCCGGCCACGTTCGATGTGATTCTGACCAATCCGCCGTTCGGCGGCAAGGAAGGCACGGATGCGCAAAAGAATTACAGTTTTGAAACCGGCTCGACCCAGGTTTTGTTCTTGCAGCATATTTTGGCCGACCTGAAAATGCCGATGGACGGTAAAGTGGGCGGTCGCTGCGGCATTGTGCTCGACGAAGGCTTGTTGTTTCGAACCAATGAAAGCGCGTTTGTTGAGACCAAGCGCAAGCTGGTCGATGAATGCGATTTGTGGTGCATCGTCAGTTTGCCGGGCGGCGTGTTTTCAACGGCGGGAGCCGGGGTTAAAACCAATCTGCTGTTTTTTACCAAAGGCAAAAAGACCGAACGCATTTGGTACTACGATTTGTCGCAAATTAAAGTCGGCAAAAAATCGCCGATGACTTTGGCGCATTTCGGTTTCGGCAAGCAAGGCGAGGTATTGGACGATACCGATTTGCCTCGGTCGTTAATTGCCGATTGGTTAGAGCACGAGCACAATCAGGGCAAGCCTTTTCCGTCGCTGGCAAGATTGCTCTGCCGGCATGGAACGCCCGAAGCGGATAGTGACTTTTCCTGGACGGTGGACTTTGCCGCTCGCCGTGCAAAAGCCCATGCGGACATGCAGCCGTTTTTGGAGGAAGTTAAAAATCTCACCGAAGCGTTATTGCCGCTGAAAGAGGATTTGAAAGCGCTGAAAAAGGATAAGGCCGATAAAGAAAGAATACCGGCTGTCGAAGAGGCAATCAAAGCCAAAGAAAAAGCCGTCCGGGAGGCGCAAGCCAAAGCAGCCGATATTGATGCGGCGGTTTATGACCTGAAAGCCGTTAATCCTAATGTCAAGGCGATGGTTGATAATCGCACCGTGCTGGAGATTATCGGCAATATCAATTTACAAGGACAGATTGCGGCTAAGGCTATGGACAATCTGCTGGGGATATTGGCGGAAGAGTCATGATTGAACCGCCAATCGTTTCAGCAAGCGGTGAAAATTGCCCCGGTCCATCCCCAGCATTCTTGCCGTAGCCGCCATATTGCCTTGCTGGGCGGCAAGGTGCTGCTGGATGAGCTGTCTCTGGAACTCGTCAACTGCGCCTTTAAAATCTATCGGCGCGGGTAACGTTTTTGATGCATCTGCTCCAGTTTCAACAGGTGCATCATTCAATGGCTCAGGCGCCATATCCAGATAAGCCAGGGAGATGGTTATAAAATCCGCTTGACGATTTTCCGGGGTTGCCGATTTTAGCGCCGCCCGGCTGAGCAAATGTTCCAATTCACGGATGTTGCCCGGCCAGTGATAAGCTAATAAGGCCTGCTTGGCCTCCTGATCCAAACGCAATTTTTTAATGCCCAGACGCTGCTGATTCCGTTCCAGGAAAGCGCCCGCCAGCAACAGCACGTCTTTGCCCCGCTCTCGTAAGGCCGGAACGTGCATCGGATAAACAGCCAGACGATGATAGAGATCCGGCCTGAACTGGCCCGCTGCGACTTCCTGTTGCAGGTTGCGGTTGGTGGCGGCAATGATCCGCACATTGACTTTGATTTGTTTGTCGCTGCCGACGCGCTGTATCTCGCCATTTTGCAGGGTGCGCAATAGCTTGGCCTGAAGCGAAAGCGGCAGCTCGCCGATTTCATCGAGAAAAAGCGTACCGCCGTCAGCCAGCTCGAATTTGCCGGTTCGATCGCTAACGGCGCCGGAAAACGCCCCTTTGCAGTGGCCGAACAATTCGCTTTCGGCAATGCTCTCGGGCAATGCCGCGCAATTGACATAGACCATGACCTGGTCGACGCGAGCCGATTCCAGATGAATGCGCCGGGCAACCAGCTCCTTCCCTACTCCCGTTTCGCCCAAAATCAACACGGCCAGCTCCGACGAGGCGACGATGGCAATTTCATTGCGCAATTTGCGCATGCATTCGCTGTCGCCGATCAGGTCATGGTCGGTGTTGTCATTGAATAAGGCTTGGGTCGCGTAACGCACCCGCTGCTCCAAGGAAGCAATCAGTTCCGCAGCCTTGACCGTCGCGGCGGTCAGGCTGATAAAGGTGCTAAGCTGCATCGGGTCGATAGTGTCAAAAGTGCCGGGGGCCAGCGCGTCCATCGTTAAAACTCCCCAAGGTTTTCCGTCAATAAACAGCTTGACCCCCATGCAATCATGCACCAGCAGCTGGTCATTATCGGTTTCGATGAGTCCGTCGTAGGGATCGGGCAGGTCGGAATCGGCGGCAAAATGCACCGATTGCTCGGAAGCCAGAATCTGCGCCAAACGAGGATGTTCACTGATGACGAAACGTCGTCCCAGAGTATCTTCCGACAAGCCGGTAACCGCCAGCGGTATCAGGTAAGGGTCTTCAAACTTCAACAGCGCGGACGCATCGCAAGGAAAAATCCGGCACAAATGCGCCAACAAGCGTTGGTAGCGCTGTTCTGCCAATAGGTTTGTGGATAAGTCGGCGACGATGGAAATCAGCGAGCTGGAAAACAAGTTTGTCGTCATAGTGATAACAGTGATGTCAATTGAACAACCTTATGATGATGTTAATAACACAACAATACCTTGATTCAATTAGTAAATACAAGGTTTTTCGCTTGGCACGGTAAATGCTCTTAGCTAAGGGATTGGGAAAAATCCAATAAACCGTTCGATCTTAAATAAAGCTATTCAAGCTTGAGGAGAGTACCTGATGTTTTGTTACCAATGCGAACAA
>Ga0208392_1000051_pt1 | contig 24811 bp, 15 predicted proteins | sample LakWasMeta3_LOW4_2_FD_183855 | JGI IMG/M metagenome (GOLD analysis project Ga0208392, IMG submission 183855) | Freshwater sediment methanotrophic microbial communities from Lake Washington under simulated oxygen tension - Sediment Metagenome... | ecosystem: Environmental > Aquatic > Freshwater >... | reverse complement strand
CAGCACCAAAGATTGCCCACATTGCATCCGGAGCCAACACACCCAACTCTGAAAGAACCGGAAGTCCCAGCAAAAATACAATAACAATCGACAATCCACCTCCGCGGGGTGTGGGAATATTATGTGAACTGCGTATGTTCGGAATATCAATTAAACTGTTTGCCAATGCGTATCGGCGCAATAATCCCGTTAAAACTGCTGCCAAAATCAAGGCAGTGATAAAAATCCAGCTAAACTTAATCACTTGTGGAATTTAATATAATATTGAGCTGTTTTGCGCAGAGACTCATCAACGCTCACTGGCGGCTTCCAGCCAAGCAGATCGCGCGCCTTGGAAATATCGACTTGTAGCGAACCACATAGTTTCTGCGTAATCGATTGCTTGCCTACCAGGCTCGCGCCCCACTCTAATATAAAGCTTGGTACAGGTATCAACCACGCTTTTTTTCCTAAGGCTGCCGCCATACGTTGTAACAATTCAGTAGTAGAAAGATCCTCGCCATCACCGGCTATAAAAATCTGATTAGCCGCAGCCGGATGATGAATGCAGGTTGCGATTAAATCGATCAGGTTATCCAATGAAACCAGGCTACGCTGGTTATGAATCGCGCCCAGAGGTAAAGGAATACCTTTATCCAGCCAGCGCATCATACTCTGAAAATTAGCCTTCACACCTGGCCCATAAACTAGAGGCGGACGAATGATTACCACTTCCATACCCGTTTCACTGGCTAACTGACGTAACCCATCTTCGGCTTCGCGCTTGGAAATACCGTAAGGATCGACCGGGGCCGGCTGATCTTCAGGAGTATAAGGCTGCCCCAAAATCGAACCTTCACCGTTCACTTTAATCGAACTGATGAAAATGAAACGCTGCACTCCCGCCTCAACTGCCTGCCGGGCAAGATTCAAGGTACCGTCAACATTTACTCTGCGAAACTCTGACAAAGCATCAATAGCCGTGTCTTTCATAACATGCACACGGGCTGCGAGATGAATGACCCTATCGACACCCTCTAATGCGTTTTGCCAATCTGTTTTTGAGTCTATATCCTTAATAACAAATTTGGTAATAGCGCCTGGAAAATCAACCGACATCACTGACCGAACTGTACCATTAACATTGAAACCTTGAATAACCAGTTCATCGCTCAGCGTTTTGCCGATAAACCCATTCACGCCAGTTATTAATACTTTAGTCATTATCCGCAATCTCACGAAAAAGGTCTGCATAAGCACGGCCTAGTGCCGGTCCTGAGAAAAGCTTTTCATAGCGGCTGCGTGCAGCCTCACCCATTCGAGCTGACAGGGCATCATCATTTAACAGCGTATTCATGGCCAAAGCTAAAGCCGCCGGTGATTGAGGTTCTACGACAAAGCCAGTTTCTTCATGCGCATTTACATACGAAGTCCCGGTTCCAATCTCACAAGAAATCAACGGCCGGCCAAACATTGACGCTTCCAATAACACCATGCCATATGCCTCTGATCGCAAATGCGAAGGTAGCACTAGCGCCAGACAGCGTTTCAGAAGCGCAACTTTTTCTGTATCGCTTACCTGTCCGGCAAACACCACGTTGTCTGCACCCTCCGTTGCGGCCAGCGCTTGCAAATTTGCACCCTCTGGACCGGATCCGGCAATCACCACTTTCGCTCCTAAGGTCTTTGCCGCCCGCACCAAGAATTGCACACCTTTGTAATAGCGCAATACGCCAATAAACAAAAAATAAGGTTCATCCGCCTCAACGCCTAACCGGTTAAATACCGCATTATCACCATCCTTTGGATACGAACTTTCTTCGATACCCAGCGGAATTATCCGTACCTTGCCACGAATATCGGGATGCGACAGCACCGGACTCGTTCGCGCATAAGTTGGAGAATTGGCGACTATAACACGCGCCTGTCGTAAAGTATGCCACATCAATGGCGCGTAGACAGCACCGAGCCAGCGCTGGCGCACCACATCTGAAATGTAAGTCAGCACCACCGGTTTATCCGGACGTGTAACCGCATGCAACACATCGGCGAAAGGCCAGGGAAACAAGTAGTGCAACACATCAACTTCGCGGGTCAAGCGCTTAAAAGCTTTGAATGATGCAACGCCACCAATATCGCACGAAGCCGGAGCCATCCATGAGCGACTGCGCACCACCCGTGCTTCCGGTCGCAACAATAGGGCGGGGTGGGGTTGCGGTGAAAGTGTGAAAATCGTATTAGCCACCCCCTGAGCACCTGTCGCAAGGGCAATCTGGCGTATAGCTTCCTGCAAGCCTCCGGGCGGATCCGGAAAGTAAGTACGATATATATGTAATACCGAAAGATTCAATTTAACTGCCTTTCAGTGCCTGACGGTACACATCAAAGGTTTGCCTGACACATTTGTCCCATGTAAATTCAGCGCTTCTTGCCAGTGCTTTCTGAGATAGCTGCTGCCTGATGTCAGGATCTGTGATCAGTTTTTGAACAGCTTGAGCCAATGCTTCATCGTCATGAGGATTAATAAGCAGGCCGCTATCACCCACGACTTCCGGCAGCGATGAAACTTCCGAAGCAATGACCGGCACACCACAAGCCATCGCTTCCAATGGAGGCAAACCAAAGCCTTCGTAAATGGAAGGATAAATCAGGGTCAAGGCCCCGGCAATTACCATAACCAGCTCTTCCCGTGGCAAATAGCCGATCTGGCGAACTTCTCCCGCGCGTACCAAAGGCGCAATTTGTTGTTCCAGCTCTGATGTGTGCCATCCATTCATACCCACCAGCACAAGTGGAAAATGCTTGCGAACCTGTTGTGGCAGCTGCATATAAGCACGTAATGCAACCTGCAGATTCTTCCTGGGTTCGAGAGTGCCCACGGCTAAAAGATACCCGCCATGCACCAGATCATGGCGGTTCAAAACTGGCCGGGTTTCCTCAACAGTCCGGGGATAAAACAGAGACTCTACCCCCAATAATACAGGTCTGATACGCTCAGCCTGTATGCTAAAAACATCCATCAACTCACGTTTGACGAACTCTGAATCTGTAAGAATAAGTGTGGCGCGGCGCAGACCTGGTTCAAAATAGGTATTCATGGCTCGTACGCGCTCCACCGGATGGGTATGGGGAAAGCGAATCCACGACAAGTCGTGTACGGTAATTAAAGAAGGTCCATTGAATTTGAACGCCAGAAAATTTGGCTCGTGATAAATATCTGCACGATTGGATTGCATGCCACGCGTGAACATGACTTGCTCCAGAAACCGTTTGATTGAATAAGAATACGGTACAGATTTCTTGATCAAAGTCTTGATGGTTGCAATGCTGGGAACGGGTTGATCTCGAACTTCCTTACTCCAGCCAGAGCCGTAAAACAAATCGAGTTCCAGTCCAGGTACTGCCTGCATTCTTTTAGCCAATTGATACGTGTATTGCCCGATACCTGTAAGTGGAGACAGCAGCGCCGTGGCGTTTAATGCAACTTTCATGTACGAAAACCAGTAGTATCTGCGGCCCGAAGCATCCAATGCAAGGTATCCTGCAAGGCCGGTAGAGGAATATCACCCGCTAAGCGATATAACTTTTCCGGACTGCCATATAAACGATGAATTTCATTGTCACGCACAAAGGCAGAGTTTAATTTGATTTGCATATGATGTCCCGTAATCTGGCTCAGCAAATCAAACACAGACTTAAGGGCTATAGGCTTGCCTGAGCAGATGTTATAAACCTCGCCTGGCACCGCTTTATCCAGTAACTGCAAATAAGCTTCACAAACAAAACGCACATCATTAAACTCCCGTTCCACCTCAAGATTGCCCAAGTCAACACTCTCAGCACGCTGTACAAAATGAGCCACCAGTTTAGGGGTAACAAAAGACTCCCTCTGCCCAGGCCCTATATAATTAAATGGGCGCGCGAAAAACAACGGTAGCCTGTCCAGATAAGTTCTAGCCATATATTCCATAGACAGTTTACTCATGGCGTAATGGTTTACCGGAGCTGGCGACTGTTCTTCGGTGATAGGCGATTGCTCGCAATTACCGTAAACATTCGCACTACTGGCTAATAAAATGCCACGTGGCGGCTGGGTAAGAGTTGTCAATGCATCCAATAAATTAAGTGTGCCAATCACGTTGACATGGTAAAAAGCGCAGGGATCAGCATGCCCCACAAAACTGATACCGGCCAAGTGAACAACAGCTTCCGGCGCCACTAACATCACTTGCTGCTTCACCGCATCGCGGTCTCTAAGATCAGCTTCTAATGCAATGACTTCATGCCCGTAGTCGTGAGCAGCCTTGACGAAGTGTTTACCGGTAAAGCCACTGGCGCCTGTAACCAAAAGTTTCAAAATGAGAGCTCCCTGGTATTATGCCCAAAATCTGCTTGCACCATCCTTTGACACAACCGCTCAAGCATAGCCTTAAGCCTCCAGTCCAACTGATCCTTGGCGTTGGCAGAGTTTCCGCTGAGTAACTCAACTTCAGCTGGACGATAAACCCCGGGGTTAACCTTTAATAAAGTTTGTTCTTCCTTTAGCGCCACATATTTCTCCAAAAGGCTGAGGCGAGAGTCGCAAATAACTGCATATTCCACATTGCCTTGATATTTAAATTCAAACCCTACACCAATTGTCTTGTACGTCAAATGACACAAAGTTGGGTATCGTTTCGGTTAGTAGCCAAAACGAGGGTGCTGGCTTTATCTGCCTGCAATATAGGACTCAGGTATTCCACAAATTTCTTGGCAACTCTCCATCGCGCTTTTCATTGCCATATTGCCAGGCTCCAGAACATCCAGTTACCGTGTTTGATTGTATCTCCAGAGTCTTTAAACTTGCGCGTAACCGACTTCAGTCTACGCAAAGGAATTCCATGTTTAAACAAAATACTCCTCGGACTAAATATATCATATCTCTCACGGTAATTCACCGTCATCCAATCCGTAGGATGCGATTAAAAGTACGGTTTATACTCTTAAGGCAAAGGACCGCTCTATAATGATTGCGCAAGTTGTATCATCGTCATTCCGGCAGGGATTGCCGGAATCCAGAACACAGGGATGTGATTGAGAATACATATAAAAACGTCTTGTTTGAGTACAAACCGATTGATCGAACAGCGTAATACCTTATTACAGTCTTGCGCTGTGATCGGGTATTGCCATCCATGGCTTCTGGATCCCGGCGATCCCTGCCAGGATGACGATGTCGAGACACCTCTGCATTTAAAGAATAGGTGCGCGGCATAAACCTTCAAAAACCTCGCTTTTAATCACACCCCAGTCCGTATAGAGTTCACACGCAGTAGTGGCTAGGGGGAGAAACTGCGTACCTTCTATCTGTTGTAGAGCATGTACCTTGCCAAACATTTCCGTCATAGTTTGTTGGTCAAAGCTGTTCAGTACTGATATTTTATCCAGAACACGCAAGTGAAGGTTTGCTTTCCGAGAAGCACGTTAACTCTTTCCCAGGACAGATTGTTGCGCATATTCTGCCATCCGCCTTTGCGTCTCAATCAGGGTTGGCACGTTTTGCAGAGCCTGCTGCAAAGCCTCTAGAAGACCATCGGCCGCTGCCATGTGTTCGTGAACCAAGCGGTTCCTCAGTTCACGGAGTTCTACCCATGATTCGGTTGATTCAATCCACCCCAAGTTTTCTGCACGCAACAGATTATCCAACTGCGTCCCGGTTTTTCCAGGCTAGCCCGCAATAATACGGGCAGCAGCTTATCACCCAGGGTATCTTGCAATCGGCTATAGCGCGAAACAAAGGCGTATTTATAAAATAATCCCATGAGTTATTGCTTGTTCATGAACCAACTGCGATGGCATGGTTGGATCTTTTATTATGACATCAACCTTACGGCCACCCAGTCTAATGAATAGCCTGGCTGCCAGCTTACACTCCGCCTGAATGCGATGCTCAAGAGACTGCTTCGACTCAACCAGCAGATCAATATCACCGCCGCGCTGCGTGTCATCCACGCGACTGCCAAACAATCGGACAACCGCATCGGGACCGAGTTGGTTGGTCACCTCGGCCTTAATGATCTCGCGCATTTTGTCGTTCAGTCGCATAGTGTTTCCTTAGTTACAACAAAAAAGTGATTGTTGGACTCTAGAGATACAATATCCAGTCCCAAGCGGCGGCCGTCACTCAACAAACCTAATTCTGCGGGTGATTTGGGGTTCTTGAAATTAAATTTGATTAATAGATGCCCATTATTGATAAATTTACGCTTGATAGCGCATTTGTTGGATTTACCTTCTATTAGAGTACCCGCCGGTAGTTACTTGTATCGAACCAATCGCTCTTCGGCAAAGAGTCAGGATTAGTAGGGTCAAAGGGTTGCCAGCCTGCATAAGTTGAGGGGTTAGAGATTAGTGTAGAGACTTTTCCTCCCGGTGACAACAAGATGCTCAAGGTCGGATTGGTCCAGCTGCATGTCATTTTATCAAACCGATTTCGCTGGTTCTGCGGCAAGCCCAACTTCACGTCCTCATAACGAACGAGTCCCTGATGGCGAGCGAGCTGATCACGGTAAGTTGTTACAAAATCTGCCCAATATGCTGTCGCCACTATATTCCAGCCCAACGTTCCCATGGCCAAAAACAGAAGGATCATTCGGTTGGGCACTGTGTCCCAGACGGCTTGCAGCCGTGGCCATCGTAGTGATGCCAACGCCAATACGGCAAGCGGCACGGACACGAAAGCCGGATGGTTCCGCGCTGCGAATTGCATCCATGGAAAAAAAAAACGATCGAAGAAAAGAGTCCCCGCGACTGCCATCATACAGATCATCCCGAAGATGGCGGGCACCAATAAAGAACAGCCCTTTGCCCACGAGCTCTCCCGACCAACAAGCGGTATTAGCCAGACAAGCAGCATTGACATGATGGAGAGCATTCCCAAAATTACCGGAACGTTCATATCTCCGTAAGCTGTAATAAGCCAGTTCAGATTCAAGAAATCATGGATGAAAGCGCCGCGGTTAGCCGGGTCCCTCGGGTTAAGTACAAAGTTAATTTGCACAGCGACAACAAATGCGAACCATAGCGCTAACAGCCATAACCCTGCGCGCTGCAACCTGGATTCGACTTTGAAAGCTCGCCAAATAGCAGATAGCGCGAGAATAGGGGCGAGAAAAACCATAACTTCATGGGCATATAAGATCGGAAGTGCTATTAAAGCTGTTAAGGCTAGAGATGAGCGTTTTTCCGTCCGGAACAAGATCAAATAGAGCACGAGCCAGAAGTAGGCCGTTGCCACAGGTCCTTCCACCATTGGGGCGAATTCCGCACCAGTCGAACCCGCCAAGTAATGCAGCAACGGAAAAAAAAACCATTCCTTACGATTCTTCGGAAGAACGAGATAGCAGGTAGCCACGAAGGCCAGCGGCAAAAGTTGCATCGTGAGGCTGTAAACAACAGCGAGGGTGCCTGCATCATGGATACCATAAGCCATCCCCATGACGCTTGGCAGCTGTTGAAGAAATTGCACTGTCCGTCGCGAGGGTTCAAGTAACCAAAAACCCTCACCCTGAATCATATTTAATAAATAAAACGCTCCATCCGCAAAAAGCCCGCGCAACTCCAAAGACGCAACAACATTGGTTGCCAAAATGGCCAGAAAAACTACCCATGCAAAGGTGTGAAACGAAACAGCAAAGTTTCTAATTAGCATGTGTTTCTCCCCTATAATAATCCAAAACCATTTTTTTAAACCTATGGGCTATAACCAAACTCGCACAAGATCTCAGTTGCAGAATGAAAATCATTATTCTCTATTTAAAAATAGGCTTGCATTTTGAAATAGTTCTTTGCATCTCAAGCAGGACCTTCTGCGTCAATTTCACGACATCTGGATTTAATTCAAATTTATCCGCCACAACAAACTGTGCTCGGATTGGAATAATTTCCAGCTTTTGCAACATAACTTTGGGTCGCTCTACAAACCAAGGTTTCTTGAATTGAGACAAATCCGACGTCGCATCGCCCAAGTAGGGATAGTAATTCATTGATCAGCGCAAAAATAGTAATGTCTTCCGCTGTAGAAATGATCACAAAACGCTTCTTCGCCCAGTGATTTCTTGCCCTCGAATTCTAGCCACTCACCCAATGTAAAAAGCCTTAGCCCACACATACTTACCAGCAGTTCAAAAATATCCTCCGGCTTTGTTCCATAGTAATCGGCAGCGCCCAAACCGTGTTCGAAAACGATAACAGGCTTGTTTGCCTTGATCGTTTCAACACCACCTCTCAGCACTTGAAGCTCTGCCCCCTCGACATCTATCTTTATGAACCGTATCGGAAAACCACGTTCAACTATATTGTCAAGTAGTTCAGTCTGAACGGTGATTTCCTGAATTAACTCATTCTCCCTGTCATATCGGCGCCTACGGAGGCCGCTATAACCTGGATTGCTGACGACGTGCTGAAAAGTGACCTGCCCAGCTGAATCACTCAAGGCGCAGTTATATAACCGCACATTCCGCATTTCCCCAAATTTCTCTTGAAGTCCTTGATACATATCGGGCAATGGCTCGAAACCAGAATGCACTCCTAACGGCGCAAATTTCAGCATCTCAGAAAGCATGGTTCCTTGGTGACAGCCGATATCCAGACAATTGGAATCCTTGCTCAAAATTCGCGTCATAATCTCAATCGTCTGTAAGTCATACAACTCATTCATGTTCATAAATACACCTGCCTATTTATAATTTTCACGTGCCTTTAATGGCACTAAAAGCCTGCCTGCCACTCTTTTCCATGAATTGGCTTCGGCGTAGCTGAAGGACCTGCGCGAAAGGTCCGCATAAATTTCGGTATCACCAAATATCTTAATTATCGCCTCAGACAAAGCTTCGGGATCAGGAGTCACGGTCAGTGCAACATCCCTGAGTTCGTCGAAAATCTTCGCATCCGAGAGAACCAAAGGCAAACCCACAGCAATACAGTCTGCAGCAGCTGCGCTACTACCTTCATCGCTTCGATCGTAGGGCAGGATCGCGAGGTCAGCCTTGACTATTTCACGCAGGACCTGATGTTTTTCCAAGAATCTTGTATCAAGTAAAATATGATCAAAAAGCCCGAGCCTGGAAATCTCTTGTTCACACAATTTTAGCTCATTGATCGAGTCCGCACTTGGATAAATCGCTGTCTGAAAACGAAGGATCGCCGTTGGATATACTTCCAGAACTTTCGGCATTGCTTGAATCAACCTGAGCGCACCTTTATGTTGACGCAAAAAACCCGTTGTCACAATCACGGGGGGATTTGCGTACCAATCCCGGTTCTCAATTGACTTGACTTGCGCCCATTCTTGAAAATCAACACCGAGAGGAATAAATTCAAACGTTAAGCCCTCATGACGCGCCTCAAGTAATTCCAACTTACTGTGGGAAAATAGCGTTACACCGGATTTTTCAAGCGCGGAAAATTGATCGGCGTATCGTGTATCAAAGCGATGTACAACAACGCAAACATATATCCCCTTGCTCAGGCACTGCCAGGCAAATCGCCTCAGATCTTCTCCCGAGAAGAATCCAGGGTGATACTGGATCAGCAGGATATCCGCCCGCCAATCGATCATACGTTGAATTACAGCTTCATCTATTTTGCTTTCTGACCAATTCACATTGTCAAAAAACCAAGCGATAGTGGATCTATTAGAATATTTGCCAAGTTCAGGCTGCTCATTGGGAGTCAGGCAAGTCAATATCAAATTGTCGATGCCGTTTTCCGAATAGATATCGATCAGGTTTTTGGTATATTCGCCAATTCCACATTTATGGCCTACGGTGCTCAGGTGGGCTACTCTCAGCGCCTCGCCTCCCCTTGTGGCCGCAAGAATCTCTGAAGCGCGCTTTTGCGAATACGTCAACTTAATTAACTTTCCAAGATCACATGAAAGCTGCTCCCAACAGAACTCGCGCTCGACCCGCAGTCTGTTCTCAATACCGCCATCTCTGAGAATATTTTGATTTGTTATCAGGTGTTCGATCTCGGTCGCCATGTTTTCGGCTGTGACAAGGCGCAGCCCAGCGCTGCACGTGGAGGAGATGCCTCGAGCGCCGGTAGCGGTTGTTACGACAGGCAAGCCTGCCGCCATGAAATCAAACATCTTAATGTTGGTCCCCGAACCGGAGAACATCGGGTTTACCGCGAGATCGCTGGCATGTAAACAAGCGAGTCGCTGTTCATCATCGAGAAGACCGATGGCTCGCACGTTCTTTGGTAGGCGACCATGCAAGCGTCCGCATACCCCGCCACCGATCAAAAATATAACTGCCGGTAAGGCGGGAGCAAGATTTTCAATGATAAAAGTTGCTGCCTCGACATTTGGCGCATAGTCGCTTCCGATGAAGAAAGCAGTCAAAACTCTACCATCGATTCCATAACGTATCCTGGCGTTCTGCTTCTCCTCCTCAGTGGCCGGCTTTATCTGATTACAGAAAACACCGTTCGGCACGATATGAATTTTGCCGGTCGCCCACCCATACGTATTTGAAAAACCGGTCATATCGTCCACAGAGCAGGCAAGGATTAGATCAGCACGTTCTCCCGCCAAGCGTTCCGCTTCCACAACGAGATTCAGAACCTCCTCCTCAAATGGGTTCCCAACGTCGAGCAGTTGTCGGCGAAGATTACTCTCGACGTTGTGGGCATCATAAACTATTGTCTTCCCTGCCAGCAGCTCATCGCTGACTAAGGGTGCAACCCAAGGGTGAGAGAACACTATGATATCAGCCCACCTGACAGCCTCAAGCGTTTCAGCAATGTATTCTGGCGAGAGGTGCGCCTGACGAGCGAACATCATATCGATCACAGTTTTACCACCGGCCTTGCGCGCAGCGTCGGCCGCTACATTATGATGAGCATCACTCAGAGGTACATTAATCTCTTCGAGCGTAGGACTCACAAAGTGTCGACGATATTTTTCTCCCGGCCAATCATACGTACCAACGTAACGAGCTTCAATGTCATCTCCCAGACCATGATAGAGGCCAAGCAACCGTAATCGCCCACCACCTACAGCCGGCATAATCGGCTGCATGTCTAATATTGCTGTTTTTATTCGTTTTCGATGAATCGGAAAACCATTCAACTTAGAGGAATCAATTATGTCCGAAAAACCAGCAGACAATAAACGGGCCGCAACGGAAGACCAATTAATATGTGAAATCGAATCTCGGCCACGCTTTCCCATTTGGGAGGCTGTATCTCGATGTTGCCACAAATACTCAAATGCTTCACAAACTGAACTGGGATTAGGTTCGGAAACTAGCCCGGTAAGTTGATTTTTAACAAAAAAAGTTGGTTCGCCAGAATCTGGACAGGTAATAACAGGTTTACCTGACGCAAAAGCCTCAATAGTAATATAGCCATAGTCTTCCCGAATAGGCAAGAATGGAACAGCAAGCGCACCAGCGTATAGTGCCTTTAGCCTATCATCATCAACCCTTCCAAGAAACTCAATACGTGAGTCATCTTTTGCCAAATCGCGCAAATATTGTTCGGCCTCGCCTGTACCCGATATCAACAAACGCATAGGCAATTTCGATTCCTTAATCGCTTTAATCGCCAAATCAACACGCTTCCATGCGTGAAGCCTGCCCGGCATATAAAAATAATCACCAATACCGTTATCATACATTCCATAAATATCAATGGGTGGATGAATCACTTCTGCGCTAAGGCCGTTCCATAGCTCAAGCCTCCGGGTTACCTCATTAGCCTGGGAAAAAATAGCTTTAATATGGCTAAAAGCTTCCGTATCTTTTTTTATGATCCAGTCTCGCTGTGCAAGCAATTCTTGACTCGGGTTAGCAAATGCCTCTTCAAACATGTCATAAAAAACACGGATGGTATGCTGGAGATACAACACATGATTTTTGTGTCTGGCAACGTATGACGGTGCCTTGGTAGAAACTATCAGATCGAAGTCACTCAGATCCAAGTTAGCAAAATCGTCATATCCCTTCTGAATTCCCTCGAAAGTGGACTCGTCAACCGTGATATAAATTAGTTCTACGTCGCATCCTTGTTCACGAATTGCTCTTGTTAGTCCTGTGTGGAAACGCTCTGCACCTCCAAGTTCTCCGCTTGCCGATCTTGGCGCCAGTACCGCAACACGCTGTCGTCCACCGACTCGGCTACTCAACTCAGTATCTCCCTCAATTAAACGTGGAGTAATTTGCGATGTAGTCTTGCCATTTTGAGGAATCCCAACCGATACCAGTCCTGTATTTACAGCAACCTTTAACAAACTCTTATGCAACCAAGGAACATTCTTAAGCAGCGAACTTAAGGCACGTCTAATTTGCGGATGATAAAAAACATACTTGATCGCAACAGACACAAATAGCTGAAAAGCTTGGTTTACCTTGATGGCAAGTGCCGAGGCCGACCGTCCAAAAAGCGAAAAATCACCCTTGAACATTCGCCTCATGGCGCGTATCGGCTTGGTTATCTTCCATGAGGTGCTTTTGTGTATGGCGAGAATTCGTTCATGCCATTCGTTAACTTGCTGCTGCCAGTGATGCGCAGAACTTTCGGCGGCCTGTGCGCGGGCTTGCGATTTAATATTTTGTTCAATAGCAGCATCCCATTCGTTTTGTAGCCATTCTCCATGAGTTTTCTCACTTGCAAGCTCTGCCTCTAGTTGTGCTTTACTCTTACTGATCTCTTCAATGCCTTGCTTGGCAGCATCCCATTCGTTTTGTAGCCATTGGCCATGAGTTTTCTCACTCGCCAGCTCTGCCTCTAGTTGCGCTTTACTCTTAATGAGCTCTTCAATGCCTTGCTTGGCAGCATCCCATTCGTTTTGTAGCCATTGGCTGTGTGTCTGCTCGCTCGCAAGCTCTGCCTCTAATTGTCCCGTTTTCTTGCTAAGTTCTTCGATTCGTGGCTTGGCTGTGTCCCATTCGTTTTGTAGCCACTGAGTATGACTCAGGGTTTGCTGATCATACCGGTCAGCCAAAGCGTTTAAACGGAGGCCATAGGAACGCTCAAAAGGCTCATCAAAAAGCGCATAAACCTTTTTTGTGGCTTTTTTTTGTGCAATTACAGCATAGTCGGGGCTCACACCATTAAGAACATTGGCCAAAGCAGTTTGCTGTGTTGAAGCGATATCGGGACGCTCTTGCAAATATAGAGTTTTGACACGCGCAAAACCCGCATACTCGACAACAAAAGCTAGCAATTGTGCTGGTAAAGGTCTTTGATGAGTGGGATCCATATAAAATCCGGACGTACCGACCACCAGATTTTCAGTATTCGGAGTCTCCAGAATCAATAAGCCGCCTGGCTTCAATACACGGTATGCCTCATCGACCAATTGACGCAGCACTTCAAAAGAGATATGTTCAACAACATGAAAAGCTGAAACCACACTCAGTTTATTAGCTGTCAACCCCCGCAAATAATCAAGAGCATCAGCTTGATAAACATTCAGATCAAGCTCTCGACAAGCCGAAAGCATGCCTTCGTCGAGATCAACACCTTTGGCCTGGAACCCATTTTCTTGTATTAACTCCAGCCATTCCCCTCGTCCACAACCCAAATCCAGAATCTCTGGTACTTTATAAAGCATTTTGAATGGTTCGACAAAGGGTAGATAAACTTCCAAGCGTGACTTAATCAGTTCTCGCGATCCGCGATGACGCTCTTCAAATGCACGATAAAATGGATCCATTATTGGTGTACCTCAATCTTCGGCGCCAGCCAGGTTGAACCTATAAACTCAATTTTATTTAAATTAACTACATGAAACACACAAGCCAAGTCTCGCCATTCATAATTATTGGTGACATGAACATCATTAGAATGTAGCGCCATAGCGATAGAGTAACTGCCGGGACCCAAATTCATTGCAAAAACAACACGATATTCAATGGTTGAACCAGCCTTGGCTTCATAAACAGGCTGTTTGGTGTGCCATGTGTTTGTACCGAATACACTTTGGCCGAGACGGTCTTTAATCATGTAGCCAAGCACAAGCTGTGGAATATCGGCATTAACTTGCACACGCACCACCAATTCCACAGACTCGCCTACATCAACAAATTCTATCGGCTGTTGTTCGGAATTTAGCAATTCAATACTCGCCAACGTAGCCTCGCCTGTACCTGATATCGTTTGTACTTTTCCTGAAGTATGCTGTACCAAGTCAACCTTCTGATTCTCTTTTTCAGCAATCAAGGCATTGTAGAAGTCCATCACCTCTTCGGGGTTGCCATCTTTAATCATACAGCCTTTTTCTAGCAATATGGCGCGATTACATAACGCCTGCACTGCTGAACGGTCATGGCTAACAATCAATAGTGAACACCCCTGACTTTGAAATTCACGAATCCGGTCAAAGCTTTTGTGCTGAAAATAGCTGTCACCCACTGACAGGGCTTCGTCTACAATCAACAGATCGGGACGAAAGGCAGTGGCCACACTAAAAGTCACACGCATTTGCATGCCGCTTGAATAAGTACGCACGGGTTGGTCGAAATATTCACCCACTTCAGCAAAGGCTTCTATCTCAGGCATGACACGCTCAATATCAGCTTGGCTATATCCCATAAGGCCAGCAGCATGATAAGCGTTTTCGCGGCCTGTAAGGTCAGAATTGAAGCCCATGCCCAACTCCAGAATTGCCGCCACGCTTCCACGCAACTGAACACGACCCTGAGTGGGACTGGTAGTGCCGGTAATGAGTTTAAGCAGGGTGCTCTTGCCCGCACCGTTTTGGCCGACAATACCGAGCGCTTCACCGGGACCGACGGAAAATCTGACATCTTTAAGAACCCAATGCTCTTCACGCGGCCGGATAAATGGCAAAAACCACGAAGCGACTCGGCGCCATTCGCTGCCCCATTGACGGTAGGACTTGCCCAGGTTTTGTACGTGCAATTCGCCGCTCATAGCTGATCGACCATCTCCGGGCTAGCTTTGCGAAACAGCAGCAAAGAAAAAGCAAGCAGCGCGATAGCAATAAGAGCAATAACGCCCAGACCAGCCCATTCAGGCTCTCTGTTATAAAGCAGCACGTTTTGATAACCGGTGATTATGGGAAACATCGGATTATACACCAGCCAATTTTGGTATTGTTCAGGAATGATGCTGGCCATATAGACGATGGGGGTAAACCAAAACAAAAACTGCATGAACACTGGCACAATTTGTCCGATATCGCGTATAAACACGTTTAGCACGCCCAAAGCCAAACCCAGCCCTAGCGCCAGGGCGATATTAATTATCATGAGCACGGGTAACCATATTAGTGCCATACTGGGCAAATGTCCCAGCACGCCAAAAATCAACAGAATCGCGGCAAAAAGCAGTGTGTTGTTAACCAAGGCACTACCCGTGACAATCAGTGGCAAGGCAATTTTCGGGAATACCAGTTTCTTAAGAATATTGCCGTTGTCGATGAACAGGGTCAGGCAACGATTGACTATTTCGGCAAAAAGTGACCAACCCAAGGTCCCGGCCATCAGGTAGATAGCGTAAGCATACTGGTTATCGATACCCGGCAATTTGGCAGAAAGCACAGCTGAGAGTACAAAAGCAAAAATGACCACTTGGGACAGCGGATTAAGAATCATCCACAACCCACCCAAACGACTCCGCACAAATTTGCTGCGCAACTCGGTTTTAATGGATGAAAAAACGAAATAACGATAACGCCATGCGGCGAGCAGCATACTCTTCACTAGGTAACTCCATACTGATTACTGGAAAAAATCGGCCACAAATAACCAGAATACGCTAACGTACGGAAAAAATATGTCATTATAGCTGATAACCGGCAATTGAGTCATCTTATAAACCTTGCGTGCGGAGTTCCTCCAGTATCGGCAGCGCAAGGCCTGGTTCTGCCAGTAACACTAGCAAATCGCCCGGCTGTGCGCTGTCCAGGGCAAAACGCAGGGCCAGGTTCTGATCGCGTTCGGTCGTGATGAATTCCGCTGCAACACCCTGCCTGATCAAACAATCCCGGCTGGCTGCCAGCATCGTTGCTTCCGGGTCGTCACTGACATAATCTGCACACCTGCGAACATAGGTTGAAGCACATCCCAAGATGAATGTGTCAAAGGTATGGGCTAAGACAGGGGCGATAAGTTCAAGATGACTCCGATGGCGGTTGCCCAATTTGAGGCTCAATAACCGCCGTTTGCCCGCAACTGGCAGCTTGGAAACCACCTTGCACAATTCCCGCACGCCATCCGGGTTGTGCCCAAAGTCCAGAAGGACTTGAAACGGAAATCCATCGATGAAGTTATAACGGCCCGGATTGTGCTCCGGAGAATTGGTAAAACTGGCCAGTGCTTGACGGATGATTCCCGATGGAATGGCTTGTGCCCATGCCAAAGCCACCGCGAACAGAGCATTCGTCTCGTTAAGACGTAGAACACCGTTCATCGTGGCCGGTATTTCCGCAAGAGGCATCAGCGGTTCTTGTTGCGCTCCGCGAACCAGCACAATCCACGGAGTGCCCTGATGAACCTGTATGAACACGGCCTCACCCCCCTGCGCGATATGCGCTTGCAGTTGCACCGGACTGGAACTACGCGCCACCAGAATATGGCGGTCCGTACCGGCGTATTCCAGCATCGCCAGACACAAGGAATCTTCCGCATTGACTACCACCGCCTTAACAGCCCGTTCCAATACTTCGGCCTTGAGCCGGGCCATTTCCTCGAGCTTGTTAATACCGTCCACGCCGATATGGTCATCCTGCACATTCAGAAACGCGGCCACGTCATAGCAGTCGCACGGGTGGCCAAAGCAAATAAGCCCTTTACGCGGCATCTCGATAACCGCCGCTTCCACGACAGGATCATTAAGCAGCATGCGCCCTCCGGGATTTCCGGAAAGATTCTGGTCACTGATGAGGTGATGTCCTATCCACACACCGCTAGTAGTACACACGCCGGTATTCTTCCCCGCCGTCATCCAGATATGATGCAACATTCGAGCAACAGTGCTCTTGCCGTTGGTGCCGGTAATGGCCGCAGTTGGAATTCGCGAGGACTTTTCGCGGAACAGCCAGTCGATAATTTCGCCGTTGATATCACGACTAGGATCGCCGAGCCAATGGGGGCGAAAACCGGGCTGGGCGTTAACTTCGCACACTGCGCCACCGACTTCGCGCCAGGAACGCGAAATGTCCGGGCACAAAAAATCTACCCCGGCAATGTCCAGTCCGACTATCTGTGCAGCGCGTTCGGCAATAATTCGGTTGTCCGGATGAACCATCGTTGTAACATCACTCGCCGTGCCGCCTGTGCTGATGTTGGCGGTGCGGCGCAGGCGCACGAATTGGCCAGTTTCAGGTATACTGGCTGGCGTTAATTGCTGTTCCGTCAAGCAGGATTGGGCTTCTTCGTCGAGAGTCAGGCGAATCAACAGGCTACGTTTTCCCGTGCCTCGGCGCGGGTCGGCATTAATCTGTTCCACCAACTGCGCCAAACTACTTGTGCCGTCGCCAATCACGCCACCCGGAATGCGATGGGTCGCCATCAGAAGCTTGCCGCCAACAACGAGCATCCGATGGTCTTCGCCTTCGATGTGCCTTTCCACAATAACTGCACCTGGGCTGAGCTTTGCGGCCTCATCAAAAGCGCGCCTCAGCATTTCTTCGTCACGGATACCCGGCACCACGCCGTTGCCCTGATCCTGGTTCGACGGTTTGACGACAACAGGCCACCCCAGTTTTTTTACTAAATTCTGAGCATTCTGCCAGTTGGACACCAGCGAGTTGGGCGGGACTGGAATACCCGCTTCATGTAATAGCCGACTGGTTTGGTGCTTGTTCCGGGCGAAGCGTACAGCCAGGGTGCTGGTGCGTCCGGTGAAGCTGCTGTCCATACGTTCTGCGTTGACGCCCCAGCCCAAACGCAACAGGCCCATCGTCACTGAAACAGGAATACGGCGCTGCTGTGCCGCCAGAGCAAAGCGCAGGGTGTTGGGGGGCAGACCGCCGTGCTGAACGGAAACCAACCACTGCTCAAAGCGATTCTTCAGCTTCTGGGCCTGCTCCTCCACCCGTTCTGCAGGTTGCAACCACAGCAAAAGATGCCGCAACGCGAACTCCATGGAGGCCTTAAACACCGGCTCGCGTTGCCAGGGAAAGGCTATCGAAATGACATCCTGATCCGCCTGAAGAACGCGTCCCGCGCCGACTGGATCGCGTGCAAGACGCTGGATAGCTACTGTCAGCGCAACACCCCAGGCCCCGATACTATCGATGGGTGAGTCATCCACAAGAAATGCTTGCGGCCAATCCTCGAGGTCTACACCATACATGGGTTCGGACGGCCACAGTTGGCTGACTGCAACGCGCAACCGCGGAGTGAGGTCCGGCAGATCATCAAGTGTCCCCTCAAAAAGCCATCGACATGTCGCGGTCGGTTCTCCCAGGCCGGCTCGTGCGCCGGGTGTAATCAACATATTTTTAATTCGAATGGAGTTCAACATCATCAATCTCTGTAGCAAAGGCCGCTATCAATGCAAAATTATCTACACAACTTTTCTGCATAGTAAAAACAAACCTGATTAGCAAGAGTCCTCCGCCAATACGAAAAATGTCGGGATTTTAGTCGTTCCGGCATGGATACACGTCAGGCTATCCCGCCTGATGCCCTTCGGGTTAATGCAAATCTGTTCCAGACAGATTTGTGCCGGAACCCAGAAGCCAAGATGGCTTTCACAGCTTTCATCCCTGTAACCTGGATACCGGCAATCCATGCCAGTATGACGCTGTCCGAGCTTGGCGTAAGACTCGTGCTAATCAAGAAAACAAAGATTACCTCCCATCACCCCAGCTTTCTCGCTCAAAGGCTTATCTATGCTCACATTTGAGATGTACGCATAATAAGCCCTCTCCGGAGGGAGAGGATTAGGTGAGGGGAAATAAAATAAATCACTCATTTCTCTCCGTAATTTCTAAAATAACTAAGCGAATTGCTTCTAAAACACCCTCGGTATTTTCAGTGACATCATTATTCCAGAAACGGATGACTTTAAATCCTCGTTGCTCAAGAAACGAACTACTTTGATCGTCATAGTTAATTCGGTTGACATGCTGCCCTCCATCCAATTCAATAATCAGTTTTAACTCAAGACATACAAAATCGACAATATATGGTTCAATAGGAAATTGCCTTCGAAACTTATAATTATATTGTTGCCTATTGCGCGGGTATTTCCACACTAATTGTTCGACATCGGTTTTAGTTTTTCTTAACGATCTTGCCTTGTTTGTTAAATTAATCGCACGTTCTTATATCAATTTCCCCTCACCCAACCCTCTCCCTCCGGAGAGGGCTTGCGCTCCGAAAGATGTGCGCACAGATTAGCCCTCAAGGTGGAAGGAGCAACCACTTGTGTGGATACCTTGACACACAATGGAGATGAAGCAGACAGCACCTCATTTTTCGATCTTTGTTAAGTACGAGCATGCGGAATTGCTTTCGAGCACACCTCCTCAGGATTGGCGAGGTGACCGGCTACATCCTCGGAGATAATTTTGCGCTGATTCCTACGGCCCTTCCTGCACCAGCTTAAGCTGCTGCGGCAAACACCGGGTCCGCAAATCGTAACGATCCACAGCCAATTCACGTGCAGCGCGCCCCAGCCTCGCGCGCTGTACAGGGTCATCCAACAGCTCGCAAATGACATCGTTAAGAGCAGCCACTGAGAAAAAATCTACCAATCGTCCAGTCTCGCCTTCGGTGATGACCTCGCGTACCGGTGCCGTGTCACTCGCAACAATGGCCGCGCCGCAAGCCATGGCTTCAATAAGGCTCCAACTCAGGACGAAGGGATAAGTCAGATATGTGTGCACGGTGCTGATTTGCAGCAAGCCAAGCAGGGCAGCGTAAGGAATCTGGCCGACAAAATGCACACGAGACAGGTTGATGTCGCCACGCACTTCATCCAGAAACTGCTGTTTCCAGGTCCCCTGTACAGGCTTAGCCCCATAACTTGTGTTGTTACCGCCTACGATTACAATGTGCGCATGGGGTCTGCGCCGCATCAGTTCCGGCAGCGCCCGCATGAAGATGTGGTAACCGCGGTAGGGCTCAAGGTTACGGTTAACAAAGGTAATGATCTCTTCACCCTGCGTGAGCACAATTTCGCCGGCAGCAATATTGCAGCCGGCATCGGCGGGTATCTGCAGATGCAACGGTGGCAGCCCTGCACGCGGCTGGATTGCCACGGTATCCACCCCATCATGCACTACCTGAACACGGTCGCGAAACCAGGCCGGGTACGTGTCCCTCTGCCAGTAAGTCGGCGATACACCCGCATCAGCAACCTCCATAGCCAGCAGGTTATTGGCGTTCTTCGATCGTATCCTGCACAGTGCCTCCAGGCTGCTGTTCTGAAACTCGGGGTCAAAACCGGTATCAGTCCCCTCTGAGCGGTAGTACCATTCACAATACTGTAACAGACGGGCCTGCGGCCATACATCTCTCAGAAACAACGACTCGCCCCAACCCGGATGCGCATAAATTACATCCGGTATAAAGCCATGCTCATCGCGAATTTTGCGTGCAGCCTTGAAGGCCAGCTCGCCTCTAATAACTTTACTTTCAAAATCACGTACCCAGGGATGAATTTGGGGAGTATTGCCGCGCGACGGCCGGTAGCACATCATCTGCACGCCTCGTATTTTGGGCGGTGTGCTCATGGTAAATCCCACCACGCGATGACGGGGATCAGCCGCCAAGGCTGGCGCGAGATGCTTGAACTGCCCCGGAAAGTCTTGATGAACCAGAAGAATATTCATAGGCAAAAAAAAAACCCCGTATTGCTACGGGGTTTTATTTGTTAACTTGATAGGACAACAGGTTTTGGTTCAAGTCCGGTAGGGTGGGCAATGCTGTTCTGCCCACCATTTATTTTTCAACGGTGGGCAAAAAAGCCTGCCCACCCTACCAGACTACCAGATTACCAGACTATACGTAGTTGTTAGCCAGATTATCGAACACGGTACTAATACCTACCAAGGTCAGCGAATCAACCGTTGCTACATGATCCACCGCCCAGGTTTGGTGAGCCGGGCCATTACCGGTATCGATATCCTGTACAAAATAGATGTCGAATTCGTTAATGCCGTTGCCTGGGCTGGTTTCATTGGTACCTACTACCACAACAGCGCGAGCGTTGTCGTTAAGCTGAATCGTTCCCAGTTGGTTGACACTGAAATCCGCAGCTGTCAAAGTCAAGCCCTGAGTCGATAATACCACCAGCGAATCACCTGCAAGGGGGTTGGCATCAACCGTTACACCATGCTCCCATGTAGCATTGTGATACGGGAAACCACCGCCGGCGTATACTACTGCATTCTCGGCTAGAGTATTTCCAAGGTCTGTAGGTGAATTAGCGAAGAATGTACCGAAGTCCATGACATCCTGGTTAATCGGACCCGCATCACCACTTAAGGAATCTTCAAAATTGTAGCCTATGATGTGATCCAGGCCTTGTGTATCGGTAGGTTGCTGAAGCGCATTGTACGTGATGTCGCCAAACTGCAGCGTATCGGTACCTATGCTATCGGTAACGTTAATTGTGTCATCGCCAGCACCGCCGACGATAGTTACGCTAGCACCGTCATCAGAAGTAATAGTAATGGTATCATTACCCGTACCACCTAATACCGTTGCTACGTCTCCAATCCCAGGGGTTACATTGATAGTATCATTGTCAGCGCCGCCATCAACATAAGCTGATGCAAATTTGGTAACAGTGATGGTGTCTTCACCTGAACCGCCATATACCGATGCATCATTACTATTAGCGAACAAAGTGGTTACATTGATTGTATCATTACCGCCTTGACCGTAGACGATGGCTTGACCGTCGCTTTCCCCTGTTAGCGTAACGTTAATGTTATCGTTACCATCAGCACCAAACAAGTTTTCACTTCCGAATTTCTGACCAGGTCCATGCGCAGAAGCATCCATATAGTCACCGAAAACCAGCGCATAATTGGTTGCTCTGACGGTAATTTCGTCTGCATCATAGCCACCGGCAACGGTTGTGCGACTTGGTGTGTTCAAACCGACTTTCAATGTATCTTCGCCAGTTTCACCATCCAGCCAGATGACGCCACCGTCACTGTCAGCAAAGATGTTGTCATTACCGACAATAAATTGTGGGTCCTGATTTGCATAGATGTCACCAACGCTTGTGCCCTGAATGACTTCGATGTTATGCAGAGTAATCAGACCACCAGCCGCTTGGCTACCGGTCGCGAGGATGTCGACGTGATCAGCATCATTTGTGCTGTCGTCATTGACAAATTCGACATTGGAAATAGAAATCCAATCAGATCCACCTCTTTCCTGATCTTCTCCAACTGTGCCCTGAACTGTATCGATGCCAACACCACCGTTAACTGTCGTATTTATAAAGAGCGAATGACCAGGACGGTCATCCAGACTGATAAAGTCATTGCCTGCACCCAGATCATAAGAAACACCTTGACGCATATTGGTCAGTGTATCTGCGCTTTGGCCGGTTGCAAGCTCTTGCAAAGCAGGAGCGAACCACGGACTATTCGCATCTTCGTAGTCGATACCATCCATGCGCACGCTGTTGCCAGTATTGAACTCGATGCGCTCAATGCTATCGAGCTGCACGTAGTTCAACTGGTCATATAACGTTTCATTGCTGTTGCCCACTGCAAAGTTAAGGCTTAAGGTATCGAAACCACCGTCTCCTAAAGCGGTATCAGCTGACTGAACCTGAAGAGGAGTATCAGCGGTGAAAGTGTCGTCAAATATGGTGCCAACCAGGTAGTCTTCACTTGTGGTAAATTGCAGAGCGGTTTGCACATACAAGCCCCAGTTGGTGGGTGTAATGGCGGTTCCATCGGCAGGATTGAAGTCAATCAGCTTACTTCCGAATTGGTCCTCAATTACCAGTTGACCGTTCACGTAAACATCTACATTGCCGTTGCGCAGAATGCGCACGTTGCTGTCGGCATTCGCCAATAATGTTGGATCAACTGTAACATACAATTTGCTGCCTGCAGTCACGTTAGGATCCACACTAATAACCAGATCCGCATGATCGGTGGTTTGGTTGATGATGGTACTGTTAAGTTCAACCTCCCAGGTCTGCGGAACTGTGCTAACAGCCGTCAGCTCAATATGTTCGAGTCCGCTTACTCTATACAGGTCTCCATAAGTCAACTGGGCGCCGTCAACAACACGTAAAGTATCGTTAGTCGAGTTCAGAGTGCTAATTGGGTTATCGAAGCGCAGAACGTTAAAGCTGTTAATCGACTCTTCGTCAGCGACGACGATATCCCGGTATTCACCACCTTGTAAATTGAAGAAATTGTCTTCTATAAACGTTGGCACAGTGAGAGCAGTTGTGTCAATTGTTTGCGTACCATTAGCGGACTCTGTGATTACGGTTATCGAATTGTCATCAGCTGAGCCCGGATTACCATCGGCACTTGCGATCAGGTTGTCGGTAAGGCTTAGAGTAATCCCTTGATCACGCAGGTCAAATTTTTCGAAGCTTGTAGTTCTTTGAGTTTCTGAATCTCTAACCAGACCTGTTTCGGAAAGACCTGACGCATTTGTCAACACCATTGTGTCGACGCCAAGCCCGCCAGTCACAGTATCATTGTTTCTCAGGTCATCGGCACGAAGCGTTATGCTATCAGTGCCAGTGCCAAGATCTGCATTCAGGACATGATTAGTATTGACTTCCAAAGGACCATCGATCTCCACGGTGTCGTCGCCTTCGCCACCCAAAATAGTAGTCACAGCTTTGAAATCGCTGGGATCGTTGATAATGACTCCGCCAGTAATGGTAAGATAGTCATTGCCAGCGCCGAGGTCGATAAAGTGCGCTCTTGGGGGGTCTAATGGGTTAAGGGGAGGCAAGGTAACGGCATCGCCAATGATAGTGATAACGTCATTGCCGGCACCTGCAACTACGTTGTCGTTGCCATCACCGTTGATGCTGGCAAAATCGTTGCCATCGCCAGCTGTTACTGTGTTGTTGCCGTTACCGCTTACCACCAGCAAGTCATCGCCTGTGCCCAGATCAAAGCTGTTGCCGTTTTGGACGTACGATTTAAGGTCTGGAGTTGAAGCTCTTGGATCATTGTTAGCCCCGCTGTCAAACACCTTGTCGTTGCCAGCACCGCCGATTACTAGATCGTTCAATGCACCAGTATGGATTTCGTCGTTGCCTTCGCCGCCGTCAACAGACGCTACGCCTACACCTGTGCTTACCCAATCATTGCCAGTACCCAAAGTAATATTCTTGGCATTATTGGTGGAAGGTTTGGTGCTATTTTCAACAGTATATGGTTTGCCTGTTAGAGGGTCAACTAGTGGCAACTCTGTTCGAGGGTCAGTGACATTGGGAACGACTCCATCAGTTGGGTTTTTGCCAAAGTCGATGTGATCGTTGCCCATTGCACCTATGTAGGTGATTTCCTTGACCTGGTCGTCATTCAGTCGTGTGTGATAGTCTGAAACATCTGTGTATGCGGGATTTCCATCATTGGAATTAGACATGTCGAGCCATAGGTTTGCATCCAGATTGTGAGCGTCTACCCTATTGATATTGATATCCAGCGAATCCACTATCTTTAAATCTGCTCCATCATGCGGTACATTCGCATTTGGGTTGCCGTCAATGTTCACGGTTTTCAGTTGATCACCGACGTTTAGGTCAGAAACAATATTGTCGAATGCTGGTGTAACCGGAGTTCCTGGGCGCACTAGGGAGTGAATATCGATCTGGGTAACTTCGGACTGACCCAATTCTTCGTCTTTGTCCCCGAAGTTAATTT
>Ga0208392_1000050_pt1 | contig 24992 bp, 30 predicted proteins | sample LakWasMeta3_LOW4_2_FD_183855 | JGI IMG/M metagenome (GOLD analysis project Ga0208392, IMG submission 183855) | Freshwater sediment methanotrophic microbial communities from Lake Washington under simulated oxygen tension - Sediment Metagenome... | ecosystem: Environmental > Aquatic > Freshwater >... | reverse complement strand
GGAATTTCGTTAGCCGGTGCATGGCTTTTTCGGACAACCTTTGGCTCAGGCCGAACTCGCCGCTGGCCGCAAACAGGCTGACATGACGCTCGTTGGCGTACGCGCCGAGTTTTTCCAAGGTGCTCGGGCCGATCTCCCGCTTGGGTGTGTTGATCACGCGCAAAAATGCCGCATCGTCATCCGGGTTAACGAACAGGCGCAGGTAGCCGAGGATGTCCTTGATTTCCGAATAGGCGAAAAAGGACGTGCTGCCGCTGATGAAATACGGGATGTTGTTTTCCCTTAAGCCTTTTTCGAACAGCCGGGACTGGTGATTGCCGCGGTATAAAATCGCATAATCCTGATAGCGGCTGCCGGTCCTGAATTTGTGGTGGATGATTTCGGACACGATTTGCTGAGCTTCCATCTGCTCGTCTTTATGGCTTAATACCCGCAGCGGATCGCCGTAACCCAGCTCGCTCCACAGCCGTTTTTCGAACGTATGCGGGTTATTCGCGATCAAATGGTTGGCGACTTTCAGGATGCGCCCGGTCGAGCGGTAATTCTGCTCCAGCTTGATGACTTGCAGGCGAGCATAGTCTTTTTGCAATTGCGCCAGGTTTTCCGGCTGCGCGCCGCGCCAGGCATAAATCGACTGATCGTCGTCGCCGACCACGGTAAACCGGCCCAAGTTGCCGGCAATCAAGCGCACCAGTTGGTATTGGGTGATGTTGGTGTCCTGGTACTCATCGACCAGCAGATAGCGAATCTTGTTTTGCCATTTTTCCAAAACGGCCCGATGTTGCTGGAACAGCAGTACCGGCAACAAAATCAGGTCGTCAAAATCGACCGCGTTGTAGGCTTTCAGGCTACGCGTGTAATCGACGTATAGCTTAGCCGCCGGGTGTTCGTTGGCTTGGGCAATGGTCAGGGATTGCTCCGGCGTGACGAAAGCGTTTTTCCATTGCCCGATTTGCCGGGAATAGTTATCGATGTTGTCGATGTCGCAGTCTTTCGCGCCATGACTGATCAGGTTGCGCAGCAAGGTATATTTGTCCTGCTCGTCAAACAACGTAATTCCGGCCTTGTAACCCAGCGTCTTGGCTTCCGCCCGCAATATATCCAGGCCCAAGGAATGGAAAGTCGATACCCGCAGGCCGCGTTGTTGCTTGTCGTCCAGCAGTTTGGACACCCGGCTTTTCATTTCCCGCGCGGCTTTATTGGTAAAAGTCACCGCCGCGATATGCCGCGCAGGCAGGCCTTGCTTGACCAGGTAAGCGATTTTTTCGGTAATCACCCGCGTCTTGCCGCTGCCCGCTCCGGCCAGCACCAATAAGGGATGATCAATCGCTTTAACAGCGGCTTGTTGTTGGGGGTTTAATTTGGACATCGATGATTTAGCTTATAGTTGGAACAGAATGGTGCTTTGCTTACGATAGATAACTATGGCTTCTGTAGACAGCATTATCAATCGGTCTTTATATTCCAACTCTGCAAGTTCTGTCGCTTATGCACAATAGTTAGAATATAAACTTGCTCATTCTTTACTTCATAGATAATACGATAAGAATAGAGTGACAATTCCCGTATGGTTTTACCTTCCATTTCCGGCACTACGCGACCCATATTGGGTAAGCCGCTTAAAATGTCGGTTTTCTCCCGAATGTCTTGAGCTACCTTTTTGGCGTAATGCCTGGAATCGTTAGCGATATAATCATAAATGGCACGGAGATCAGTCTTGGCGATTTCCGACCAAATCACCATGAATCAATTTCCCGCTTGAGTTCTTCACTACTTAACACACGCTGTTGTTCAATAGCTTGTTGAGCTTTTTGAATTTTGTCCACGACATAGAGTTGGTACATGATCTCGTCTATATCGGCATCTTCAGGTAGCTTATTTATGGTATTAAGGGCTGCTTGTTTAACGGCTAGCATGGCGCACCTCGATAAAGTTTTGATTGAACCAATATGAGAATTTACATTTTACACAGTACGGCGTATTAAACACTACGATCCAGCTTGCGATAGCTGATTGCTTCGCTTAAATGCACGGTTTCTATGTTTTTCGATCCGGCAAGGTCGGCAATCGTGCGCGCCAGTTTCAAAATCCGGTGATACGCCCGGTTGGACAGGCCGAACTTGTCCATCGCCTGTTCCAAAATTTGGTGGCTTGCTTCGGACAGCGCGCACACTTGCTTCACTTCCTTGGCCGTCAGCGCCGAGTTGGCTTTGCCGCTACGCGCAATAGCCAAGTCGCGGGCCGCGACCACGCGCGCCCTAATTTGCGCACTACTTTCCTCGCCGTCCGGCGAGCCTTTGCGCAACACGTCATGCGGCACTCTGGGCACTTCCAGGTGCATGTCGATACGGTCCAGCAACGGGCCGGAAACCCTGGCCCGATAGCGCGCGACTTGCTCGGAAGAGCAATGGCAGCGGCCGGACGCATCCCCCAGAAAGCCGCACGGACAGGGATTCATTGCCGCGACCAGCTGGAAGCGCGCCGGGAAATCAACCTGCCTTGCGGCGCGGGAAATAGTGATATGCCCTGTCTCCAGCGGCTCCCTTAACACTTCCAGAACCTTGCGGTCGAACTCCGGAAGCTCATCCAAAAATAACGTGCCATTGTGCGCCAAAGAAATTTCGCCAGGCCGGGGATTTCCGCCGCCCCCGACCAGTGCCGCCGCCGATGCCGTGTGGTGAGGGGAGCGGTAGGGCGGCTTTAGCCAGTTGGCGACATCCAAGCCCTGATCGCTGATTGACGCGATCGCGGCCGTTTCCTGCGCTTGTTGCTCGGTCAACGGCGGCAGTATCGTCGGCAGGCGCGATGCCAGCATCGATTTGCCGGTGCCGGGCGGGCCCAGCATGATCAGGTTATGCGCTCCGGCCGCGGCAATTTCGAAGGCCCGCTTGACGTGGTACTGGCCGTGCACATCGGCAAAGTCTATATCGACGGTCTTTGCGGCCTGCTCTTCCTGCTGAAGCTCGAACTGTATCAGGTGCTGTCCGGCCAGGTGCGAGCACACTTCCAGCAAGTGCATGGCCGGGAGAATTTCAGTATCCTTGACCAGCGCCGCTTCAGCGGCGTTTTCCTTGGGCAGGATCAGTTTTCGCTGATTGTTTCGGGCTTGTATCGCTATCGGCAACACGCCGCTGATGGCTCGTAGTTCACCGCCCAGCGACAGCTCGCCGATACATTCGTAATGATGCAGGTGAGCTATCGGGATCTGGCCGGATGCCGCCAAAATGCCCAACGCAATAGCCAGATCGAAGCGTCCGCCTTCCTTGGGCAAATCGGCCGGAGCCAGGTTGACGGTGATGCGTTGCATCGGAAACTCAAACTTGGAGTTTAATATTGCGCCCCGGACGCGGTCCTTGCTCTCCTTAACCGCGGCTTCCGGCAAGCCGACGATGTTCAGCGCCGGCAAGCCGTTGGCAATATGGACCTCGACAGTCACCAGCGGCGCTTCTATGCCGGAACGGCCGCGGCTGTAGACGACGGCTAAGGACATGGTGATTTACCGAATAGCGCGCAATCAGTCGTCAATCGGCTCTTCTTTGCTTGGGGTAAACACTTCTTCCTTGTTCAACAACCGCTGTTCCATCTCGGCGACGCGTTTTTCCAGGTCTTCGAGTTTCGAGCGGGTTTTTGCCAAAACCAGCTTTTGCACTTCGAACTCTTCGCGAGTCACCAGGTCCAGCTTGTCTAATGCGCCTTGCAAAATGGCATGGAAGCTTTTTTCAAGATCGTCTTTCAGGCCGCTCAAGCCGGGAGGGATGGCGCCTGCCAGACGGCTGGCAATATCATCAAAGGATTTAGGATCAAACATTATTGCAATCTCATAGTAAAGAGTTGTACTCGGATTAACTGTAGGGTACGCATTTATGCCCTAGAGGGTATCGCGTACCATTTCAAACTAATCCAAGATCAAGCAAGGTACGCAATGCGTACCCTACGTACTGTGCCGTCCGTGGTAAAAATTATTTCAGATTAAACGCCTTTTTAACAAACTCAGGCTGCGCCAGAGCCGCTTTATGGATATCGACATTGTAATAAACAGTATCGAACGCTTTGTTCGCGCTATCCGCTTCCCTGAACTTGCTTAGGTCGCCCTTGCTCGCAATCGTTGCGCTCCACCAGCCGGACGGGTACAGGCATTGCGGGAAGAACAGCGTCTGCAAATTCGTCAAACCGGCGTTGCTCATCGCGTCGCGCATTTCGCCGATCAGCTTTAAGTGATACAGCGCCGACTCGCTTTGCTGTACGACCATGCCGTTTTCGGTCAGGCAAGCGAAGCAATCGCGGTAAAATTCTTCGCTGAACAAGCCCAAAGCCGGACCGACCGGGTCGGTGCTATCGACGATGATAAGATCGACCGAATTCGGCTCGGCGTCCTTGACCCATTTAATGCCGTCGATGAATTTCAGATCGGCTCGGGGGTCGTTATTGGACTCGCACAATTCGGGGAAATAGATTTCCGCAAGGCGCGTTACCCGCTCATCAATATCAATCTGCACGGCCTGCTCCACCGATGGGTGCTTCAACACTTCTCTTAATGTGCCGCAATCGCCACCGCCGATGATCCAGACTTTTTTCGGGTTCGGATGCGTGAACAGCGCCGGATGGCTCATCATTTCATGGTAAAAAAAGTTGTCGCGAGTTGATACCATTGTGCAACCGTCAATGATCATCAAATTGCCGAAAGTTTCGGTTTCATAGATTTCTAGGTGTTGAAACTCGGATTGCTCCTCGTGCAGCTTCTTTTTAATTTTTAAAGAAAAGGCCGAGCCGGCGTCAGAGTGCTGCTCGGTAAACCATTCAGATGGGTTCATAGTGTGATTCCTGGAAAATAAACGCATAAATATTTAATCATTATATTAGAATTCGGCATCTCACGGCACAACGGAGTTAATAAAGTTGAATTTAAGTCAAAGCAAAACCTGGACGACCGGGCAATCAGCCCAAACCTATGCGATAGATAACTGGGGACAAGGCTATTTTTCGATCAACGCCGATGGGCATGTCGCGGTAAAGCCCAGTTCCGATAAAGATACGGTGCTGGATTTATATGAAATCGCCCAATCGCTGAATGACAAACAATTGTCCTTGCCGGTGCTGGTACGCTTTACCGATATTTTAAAAGACCGCGTGGCCCAGCTCTCCAATGCTTTCAAAAAAGCCTGCGTCAATAACGATTACCACGGCAGCTATACGCCGGTTTATCCAATCAAGGTCAACCAGCAACGCAAAGTGGTCGAGGGCATTCTGGCCGCCGATAACATCGGCCTCGAAGCCGGCAGCAAGCCGGAACTGCTGGCGATCATGGCGCTGTCGAATAAAGGCGTGGTAGTTTGCAACGGCTACAAAGACCGCGCTTATATCCGTCTGGCGCTGATCGGCTTGAAAATGGGCCTGAACCTGCATCTGGTCATCGAAAAGCCTTTAGAGCTGGAATTGATTATCGAGGAAGCGGCGCGCCTGAATATCAAACCACAACTCGGCGTCCGCATCCGGCTGTCCAGCATCAGCGCCGGCAAATGGCAAAACAGCGGCGGCGAAAAATCTAAATTTGGTTTCCATGCCCACGAAGTACTGCAACTGGTGCAGCGCTTAAAACAAGTCGACATGCTCGATACCTTAAAGCTGATGCATTTCCACATGGGCTCGCAAATCGCCAACATCCACGACATCAAAGTCGCGCTGAAAGAAGCCGGACAGTTTTACGTCGAACTGCACCGCTTGGGCGCGGCGATCAAAATCGTCGATGCCGGCGGCGGCCTGGGCGTCGATTACGACGGCAGCCATTCGCGGCGCGAATCGTCGATCAACTACAGCCTGGACGAATACGCGCAGAACATCGTGCGCAGTTTTGCCGATATTTGCGCGGAAAAACAGGTACCGCAGCCGGACATCATCACCGAGTCGGGCCGCGCGCTGACCGCCCATCATGCGGTGCTGATCACCAACGTGACCGACATCGAATCGGTTTACACCAACCACGACGAGCTGCAAGCCCTGCCGGAACCGCGTAACCTGGTCGAGCATTATCATGATGCGCAGTTCGATCTGGCCGAAGCCCGCGCCCGCTTTGCCCAGGACAAACTGAGCATTATTGGTCTAGCCGAAGCCGAAAACAACTACGCGCTGCTGTGCCGCCAGCTCCAGGCCCGGCTGAATCCGAACAACCAAAGCGAAGCCGCGATCCTGGACGAGCTGAACGAAAAACTGGCCGACAAAGTGTTCTGCAATTTCTCGCTGTTCCAATCGATGCCCGACATCTGGGGCATCGACCAGATCTTCCCGATCATGCCGATTCACCGCTTGGACGAGCAACCCACGCGCCGCGCCGTGATCCAGGATTTGACCTGCGATTCCGACGGCCGCATCGACCAATACGTCGAAGGCCAGAACATCGAGCAAACCCTGCCGGTGCATGACATCGACCGCAACCAGCCGTACCTGATCGGTTTTTTCATGCTCGGCGCGTACCAGGAAATCTTGGGCGACATGCATAACCTGTTTGGCGACACCCATTCCATCAACATCGAGCTCGACGACCAGGGTTACCATTTTTACGACCTGCATGAAGGCGAGCATGTCTCCGATTTGCTTGATTATGTGCATATCAATTGCGAAGACTTGAAAACCGCGTACCGGGAAAAACTGGCCCGTAGCGACCTTAGCGAACAGCAACGGCAGGAATATGAGCGGGAACTGCTTGCGGGGTTGACGTCTTACACGTATTTGGCCAAATAAAAGTTACTGAACCCTACGGATTCAACCAGGGAGAAAACTGATGACTATTTCGCATGTATTCGACACTTACGCCAAAACTGCCGATGGCCGGAAACTGCATTTCAACGTCGTGCTGGACGGACAGGACCAGCAAAAAGCGCTGGACTATGCCAAGCAATGGCTGGCCAGCATCAATCTGGAAGATGCTGTCGTTACTCCTGAAAACTGCTACTTCTACCACAGCGTTGAAGCTCCGGCAGACATGAGAGCCGATATCGACAAGAACGGTTACGCGATTTATAAAATGGAAGGGTGTCCCAAATAATACGAATGTTCCACTGTGTTTGGGCAAAAGCTAGGCAGAGGGGCAGCTCTTAAGTCGTGCATTACTCTAGGCAAAAACAAGCCTGTAGAAATGCAGGCTATGCGGTTTGCCCAACCGCATAGCCCTTTCCGTCCGGCCACGCCTAAGGTTAATCTTCTTTTCTGTTTTTTGCCTTATGGTAGACCATATTATTTTCTCTTTTGCCTACCGCAATAACGATGACAACAATCTCCCGATCGTCAACTTCATAAACCAGCCTGAAACCCGCCGAGCGAAGTTTAATTTTGTAAGCACGATCAAAACCACGCAATTTGTTAGCCGGAATGTGCGGGTTTTCCAGACATTTTTTCAGTTTGCCTTTAAATTGAGATTTAATGCTATTGTCGAGTTTATCCCATTCTCTTTTTGCGCTAGGCAAGAATTTCAATTTATAAGTCATCAAGCGCAACGTCAAGTGCCAAAGGTTTTTCCGCTTGTCGTTCTTCCACTATTTTGCCTAATTCATAATCCTCTAACATATCCATCAGCTGCTCGTATTTATCGGCTGGAACAAGATAAGCTGTTGGAAGATTATGATTAAGAATGGCGATAGTCTCGCCGTCGGCTTTGTTGAGTAAAGCCGTTGGGTTTTTCTTTAACTCGGAAATACTTGCGCTAAACGGAGCTAATATTTGTTGCATGTAGATCTCCCAGAACACTAAATTAAGTGCTTATATTAGGCCTTTATTTTAGAGATGCAATCTGCAATGCGTCTCCTATCGAACTTAAATTCCCCGTATTGGGTTAAACTTATACAACTGAACACTTTTGAGGAAACAGCATGAAAGCAGGCATGATCGGCCTCGGTGCGATGGGCATCGGCATGGCCAAGAATATCGCCAAAGCCGGCTATCTGGCCGGCGTTTATAATCGCACCGCCGCAAAGGCGCAAAGCCTGGCCGAAGAGTTGAATGTCACAGCCTTTGATCGGCCGGAGGATCTCGCTGCCAACGCCGATATTGTGCTGATTTGCGTTTCCGCCGATCAGGACGTGCTGGATATGGTTCAGGCCATTGCCAAGACCGTCAAGCCCGGCACTGTCGTCGTCGATATGTCCACGGTCAGCAGCGATACCGCCCAGCAAGCCGCCGTGATCCTGGCCGAAAAACAGGCGGCTTTCCTTGATGCACCGGTATCCGGCGGCGTTGAAGGCGCCAAAAACGGCACCTTGGCTATGATGGTCGGTGGCGATGCGGAGGCGCTGGAACAAGCCCGCCCGGTCCTGGAAACCATGACCGGGCGCATAATGCACATGGGTCCAACCGGTTCCGGCCAGGCGGCTAAGGCGGTCAACCAAATCATGGCCGCAGGCATCAATCAGGCCGTGACCGAAGCGCTGGCTTTCGCACAGGCGCAAAACCTGCCGATGGACAAGGTGATCGAAGTGATCTCCGGCGGCGCGGCAGGCAACTGGTTTTTACAGCATCGCGGCCCGACGATGACCCGGGGCGTCTTTGCACCGGGCTTTAAACTGGCGCTGCACCATAAAGACCTGCTTATCTGCCAAAGCATGGCGCAAAAAACCGGCGCGTCGACGACACTGATTGATATGACGATTGCCGATTATGAGCTGTTAATGGAAGGAAATTACGGCGATGAGGATATTTCGGCGCTGTATCGCTTAAAGGCTGTAGATTCGGATTGAAAATTAACCTAGACCTGTTAAAGTCAGTCGTACTTTAATTCTACCCGAGGAACAGCCATGCATGATTACAAAAAATACCAATGCAGCGTTTGCGGCCATATCTACGATGAAGCGGAAGGCGATCCGGATACCGGCATTGCTCCAGGCACTTTATGGGAAAATATCCCTGACGAATGGCGTTGCCCGGAGTGCGGCGCGGAAAAAAGCGCCTACAATTTAATGGTCTAATTCATCCTTATCGGGAAACACTATGAAGATTGTCATCATCGGCTCGGGCGTGGCCGGCGTCAGCTTTGCCGAAAAATACCGCGCTTTGTCGCCGAATGACGAAATTACGCTGGTGACCCGGGAGCGCGACGGCTATTATTCCCGGCCGCTGCTGTCCCGCGGATTCACCATGGCCGATATCGAACGCTCCATTATCCTGAAGCCCTTTGACAAACTGCGCGAAGCTAACATCAACGTGCTGTGCGGCGTGGACGTAACGGCCATTAACCGCACCGATTACTCCATAGCCGTTCATGTCGATGGCCAGGACATCACGCTGCCCTACGATAAACTGATCCTCGCGCAGGGTTCCGCCGCATTCATTCCGCCGCCATACAGGCCGTATGAAAAACTGTTTTTTTGCTTGAATAGCCTGGTTGATTTGAAGGCGTTGCGCCAGTTCCGGCAAGGTTTTTTAGACCAAAACCAGCGCCCCAACTGGGCGATTGTCGGCGGCGGCTTGATCGGTTGCGAAGTAGCCTCCGATTTGGCGGTGGCGGGCGATGACGTCACCCTGTTTCATGCATCGGACCGGCTAATGGAACGCCAACTGGTGCCCGAAGATTCGGCATTGTTGCAAAAAGTGTTGCAGGATTCCGGCGTTAAGGTTTTACTGAATCAGGCCGTAAAGGAATTCACCAAGGAAGATGGCAAGGTTGGCGTCAAAACCGATGTAAAGGCCGAGTTTGACGGGTTGCTCGTCGCGTGCGGATTCAAGCCTCGCACCGGATTGGCTGAATCGGCAGGCCTCGAAACAGGCCGCGGCATCAAGGTTAACCAGCAGCTGCAAACCAGCGACAAGTCCATTTACGCGCTCGGCGATGTGGCCGAACTGCCGAACGGAAAGCTTTACGCCTTCATTTTGCCGATACGCAATCAAGCCTTATGGCTGGCGGAATTTCTGGCCGGACAAAAACAGGATGAGTGGAAACCGCCGGTTTTCTCCCCCAAAGCCAAAGTGCATGGTTTTGAGGCGGTTCATCCGTATAATGTTTAGTTACTCATCAGAGAACTCACACATGAAACCTCGAATTACTGTCATTACCATCGGCGTGGACGACATAGAGATATCACTTCGATTCTATCGTGATGGCCTTGGTTTGAAGACGGAAGGTATTATCGGTAAGGAATTTGAACACGGAGCAGTGGCTTTCTTCAACTTGCAAGACGGTTTGAAGCTTGCAATTTGGCCACGCAAGAGCATCTCCCATGATTCGGGCCTTCCTCTAAGCAGCGCAAGCCCTACGGAATTCACTCTGGGACATAACGTCTCGTCAAAAGAGGAAGTTAACGCCGTTATGGAGCAAGTGAAAAATGCAGGCGCCGTTATTGTTAAGCCTGCTCAGGACACTTTCTGGGGCGGTTATGCCGGTTATTTTCAGGATCCTGATCAGCATCTATGGGAAGTTGTATGGAATCCCCAGTTGGTAGTTCAGGATTAAGGCATAACATTTTCCCTGTGTTATCTAAACTTTATTCAATCTTCCCTATTGCTTCGTGCGCAATAACAATAGAGTGCATTCCATACACACCTGTCGCAAACCAATCTGACCATGACCCAAAATCGTTACTCTGACGCGGAATGTAGTGCCGTCTATCGAGCCATATTTGAGCGTCGCGATATGCGTCATTTTTTGCCCGACCCTATCGCTCCCGAATTGCTGCTCCGCCTGCTGAACGCCGCGCATCACGCGCCCAGCGTCGGCTTTATGCAGCCGTGGCGGTTTATGCGCATCAGCAGCCCCGAGCTTCGCAAAGCCATCCATGCGCTGGTCGAGCAGGAACGTATCCGCACCGCCAAGGCTTTGGACGAGCGCGAGGACGAGTTTATGAGGCTGAAAGTGGAAGGCATACTGGAATGCCCGGAAGTGCTGATTGCCGCCTTGTGCGAACAACGGGAACAGTATATATTCGGCCGCCGCACCCTGCCGGAAATGGACTTGGCCTCGCTGGCCTGCGCCATACAAAACATGTGGCTGGCGGCGCGAGCGGAAGGTATCGGCCTGGGCTGGGTGTCGATGTTCGAGCCGGAAGCCTTGAAGACCCTGTTAAACATGCCCGAAGACAGCCAGCCGTTCGCGGTGTTGTGCCTTGGCCATGTCGATAAATTCTACGATAAACCGATGCTGGAACAAGAGCAATGGACGGATCGTAAAGACCTGAAAGATTTATTATTTGAAAATGTTTGGAATACACCGTGCCGCTAAATTTTGCCGTTCGCCCGCTTGCATCAACGCTTAAAACTTCTTTACAAGCCAAAATCGACCAGAAGACCAAGCCGCGGGGCTCTTTAGGCCAATTGGAATCCCTGGCGTTACAAGTCGGATTATGCCAAAACAGCCTGACGCCCAGTTTAAACAAGCCGTGCATGCTCATCTTTGCCGGCGACCACGGCATCGTTGAAGCTGGAGTCAGCGCTTATCCGCAAACCGTTACCGCGCAAATGATTGCCAATTTCCTGGCCGGCGGCGCGGCAATCAGTGTTTTTGCCAGACAGCACAACATCGAATTATTGATTGTCGACGCGGGCGTGAATGCCGACTTGAACAGCCATCCCAAGCTGATCGATGCAAGTCTCGGTAAAGGCACCCAAAGCTTTCTAAGTCATCCCGCGATGACCTCCGAGCAATGTTTTAAAGCCCTGCAAGCAGGAGCTGAGCAAGTCTCGCGGCAGTATAAAAACGGCTGCAACTGCATCGGCTTTGGCGAGATGGGCATCGGCAATACCTCATCCGCAGCAGTACTGATGCACCGTTTGACCGGCCTGTCGCTGGTACGATGCGTGGGCCGCGGCACCGGCTTGAACGACGGCCAGTTGCAGCACAAGCTGGTCGTATTGCAAAGAGCCTTAAACAAGCACAGAGATGTCATCGCCCCCTTGGACGTGCTGGCTACTTTCGGCGGCTTTGAAATCGCGATGATGGCCGGAGCCTATCTTAAAGCCGCCGAACTGGGCATGCTCATTTTGGTCGACGGCTTTATTGCCGGCACCGCACTGCTGGTCGCCAGCAAACTGTATCCTCACGTGCTGGATTATTGCGTATTCAGCCATGTTTCCAGCGAACAGGGGCATCAGGCTTTGTTGAACCACTTCAATGCCAAGCCCTTGCTGAATCTGGAATTGCGCCTGGGCGAAGGCTCCGGCATTGCCTTGGCCTACCCGTTGGTGCAATCGGCGGTCGTGTTTTTAAATGAGATGGCTACCTTTGCTGAGGCTGGGGTTGACCATTAAAAAACAGGTCACAGGTTCAAGGCGCAAGGTTATTTTACCTTGAACCTTTTGCCTGCATTAACATCACTGGCCGATTTAGATACGCCCAACCCGGAAATCGATGCTATCTGGCGCGAGGAAGCGCAAAAAAGATGGCTAGCCTATAAAACGGGGGAGCTAAAAACAGCAAGCTATGAAGCGGTTATGCAAAAATACAAATGAAGAATACATTATTCTGGTTAGCCGTCAGCTTCTATACGCGTCTGCCCCATCCTCAAGTTTTAGATTATCAGCAATTGCCTCGGGCAGCTGTTTGTTTACCCTTAATCGGCTGGCTGATTGGCGGCGTCACTGCTTTAAGTTTTTACTTAGCCGATTTGATTTGGCCGCAAACCACTGCAGTGATCCTGGCGCTAATCATCGGCATTTTAATCACCGGCGCATTGCATGAAGACGGCTTTGCCGATGTCTGCGACGGTTTTGGCGGCGGCATGAACAAAGCACGCATCCTGGAAATCATGAAAGACTCCCATATCGGGGTCTACGGTTTTATCGGGCTGTTGCTGCTGCTGTCCCTGAAAGCCAATGTACTAATCGAAATGCCTGCCGCCTTAGTGCCCTGGGTGCTGCTGGCCGGGCACAGTATCAGCCGCCTGTCGCCGTTGTTATTGATGCAGCGTTATGACTACGCGCGCGAGCATCACAGCAAAGCCTCAAGCGCCATTTATCGGCCCAATTTCCGGGAGTTGGTGTTTGCTGCCGCCATAGCGTTATTGCCGCTGGCGCTGCTGCCTGCCTTGTCTGCGCTGGCCATCATTCCGGCGCTACTTGCGACCGTATTATTGGGACATTATTTTTACCGCCGCATCGACGGCTATACCGGCGATTGCCTGGGCGCAAGCCAGCAAGTTGCCGAGACTGTTTTTTATTTAAGCATGAGTGCATTATGGAAATTTATTTGATTCGCCACACCCAAACCGCGACCGATCCGGGCCTGTGTTACGGGCAAAGCGATATTGCCCTGGCCGACAGTTTTGCCGACGAGATGGCAAGCCTGCACGACAAACTGCCCGAGTTTGACGACGACTGTAAGGTTTTCAGCAGCCCGTTAACGCGCTGCCTGCAGCTGGCCGAGACTTTTTCGGATACGGTAACCACCGATGCGCGCCTGCAAGAGCTTAATTTCGGCGATTGGGAAGGCCAGCGTTTTGACGACATCGACGCCGACGTCTTGCAGCATTGGACCAATAACTTTGTTACTGCGGCCCCGCCTAAAGGAGAAAACTTTGAAGACTTGTACCAGCGTGCGGGCAGCTTCTGGCAGGAATTGTTAGCTACTGAGGCCAAACAAATTTTAGTCGTGACCCATGCCGGCGTTATTCGCGCCTTGCTAGCTCGCGCTTTGAACCTGCCGCTGGTCAATTCGTTTCAACTGCGCATCGATTCAGGCTCCGTGCATAAACTGCGCCGAGCTGACGATTACCTTTACGTCGAATACATCAATTTATAATGAACCACGGCGGCAATATTTACCGGTTTGCCAAGCAACTCGGCTGCCTGCCGGAACAGGTGTTGGACTTTTCGGCCAATATCAACCCGAAGCAAGCGGTCGATTTAAGTTGTTTGCAAGACATTGCGCTGACGCCGTATGCCGACCCTGATTACAGCTTGCTAAAAAAGGCGATACATCAGCGCTACCCGATTCCCGACGGCGTTGATATCGAGCTGTTCAACGGCGCGAGCGCGGCCATCTTTGCCCTGTTGCGCCGCTTGCAGCCAAAAGACTTGGTCTTGTATACGCCTTTGTATGGCGAATATGCACATATTGCCGGAGAGCTGGATTGTATAGTGTATAACATCAACCGGTTCAACGGGGTCATGGCCGATATCCCCGAACACAGCACGGTGATTTTTGTGAACCCGTCCACGCCGGACGGCCAGCTTTATGGCTTGCAGGATTTGCTGACAAAATGGCAGGCGGCAAATTGCACGATCATCATCGATGAGTCGTTTCTGGACTTTTGTGAAGCCGATTCGGTTGCAGAGCACATCGCATATTACGATAAGCTGTACGTCATCAAATCGCTGAGCAAGTTTTACGGCTGTGCAGGTATCCGCATCGGCTTTGTTTGGGCAGCGACCGCAGTAATCAAGGAACTGCAACGCTTTGAACCGGCATGGAAATTATCCAGCCTGGACATGGCCTATATGCAACGGGCGCTGGCAAATACTGCGTTCATCGAACAGACCCGCAAGCAGACTGCGCAGTTACGCGCTTTACTGCATCAGGCGCTGCAAGATTCCGGCCTGTTCGATAAGATTTATCCGGGACAGGCCAATTTCCTGCTGGCGCGCTTGGCAAACCTCGACGGCTATCAGTTGCAGGAGCAACTGGAACTGTCACGGATTTTAATCCGCGTCTGCGACAATTTCGAAGGCCTGGATAAAAGCCATGTGCGTTTTGCGGTCAAGGATGAGCAAGCCATAGCTCGGCTTGTCGACAGTTTTACGTGTATTAAAAAATAAAAAATTCACCACGAAGGACACGAAGAACACGAAGAAAATATAAAGCTTCATGTCCTTCGTGTCTTCGTGGTGCATATAACCTTTTGAATAAACATCAATGAAACCATTAGCCGTATTCGGCACCAGTTCGGATGCCGGAAAAACCACCTTGGTCATGGCCTTGTGCCGGATTTTTGCCGACCGAGGCCTGAAGGTCGCGCCATTCAAGGCCCAAAACGTGTCCAATAATTCTGCGGTCACTAAAGAAGGCCGGGAAATTTCCAGGGCGCAATGCCTGCAAGCCGAAGCCGCGCGCGTCGAGCCGAGCTACCTGTTCAATCCGGTGCTGCTTAAATCGCACGGCAACGGTTCGGTGCAGGTGATCGTCAACGGACTGGTCTATCAAAACCAATCGATTGCGGCCTATTACGCTGAAATCGATGGCCTTAAGCAGCAAGTCAAGCAGGCCTTTTCTAAGCTACAGCAGGACTATGACCTGATCGTTGCGGAAGGTGCCGGGTCGCCGGTCGAGCTGAATTTACTGAACAAGGACTTGTCCAACACCTTTGTCGCCACCAGTTTCAAGACCCAAAATATCCTGGTCGCTGACATCGAGCGCGGCGGCGTGTTTGCTTCGATTTACGGCACCCTGGAACTGATGGACCCGGTCATGCGCGAAAACCTGATCGGCGTGGTAGTCAACAAGTTTCGCGGCGACCGACGCTTTTTCGATGAAGGCGAAAGAATTATCCACCAGCGCTTCGGCATTCCCGTTTTGGGCGTGCTGCCGTTTACGCCGCTGAACATCGACATGGAAGACTCCCAGTCGCTGCGCAATTACCAGCAACGCCTGGACAATGCCAAAATCCGCGTCGCGGTGATCGCCTATCCGGGCATCAGCAATTACAACGATATCGATGCGCTGATGGCCGATCCCGAGCTGTATGTCGAAGTAATCCATGATTACCGGCCACTGGAAAGCTTCGATATGGTGCTGCTGCCGGGCAGCAAGACCGTGATCCGCGATCTGCACTGGCTGAAAAGTCAGGGTCTGTTCCAGGAGATTTCGCAGTTTAACAAGCCGGTGTTCGGCATCTGCGGCGGCTATCAAATGTTCTGCCAAAGCCTGCACGATCCGGATGCGATTGAGCATGATAGCGCGATTGTCGAAACCGGCCTGAATCTTATCGACGATACCGTGTTGTACCAAAAACCCAAGATTCTCGCGCGCGGACAGTACCCGCTGTTTTCATATGAAAACATCAGCGGCTACGAGATCCATTGCGGCCGTATGGACAAGTATCCGCTATATTACCAAGGCGGCCTTGTCTGCGGCACCCATGTGCATGGCGTTTTTGATAACGATTCATTCCGCACCGATTACTTTAAAGCCATCAATCCGCGGTATCAGAGCTATGCCTATGCCGCTTATCGCGAAGCCGAAATACAGGGCTTTGCCGATATGGTCGAAAAAAACCTCGATACAGACGCCATTTTGCGGGCGTTACAGGCGGACTGATGCACAGAATCGTAAGTTTCAAAGCAAGCTTTGAGCTCCTGTCTTTATCTTTTTTGGAGTCCAAAGCTTGCTTTGGCCGTTTAAATTCGACAGGAAATGACGATGTTTTTTGAACTGGCGGCTTTGGCCTATCTGATCGATCTGATTTTCGGAGAATTCCCTTGCAAGCACCCGGTGGCATGGATGGGCGACTTTATTAATGCCTTTGAACGGCGCTTTTACAGCAGCCGGATTTTGCCCGGCGCGCTGCTGGTAATCGGCTTAATCGCTTTGGCCTTATCGGTCAGTGTTTCGCTGGTTTACCTGTGCGGCCTTTTGCCGGCCTGGCTGTCGCTGATCATTTTGGCGATATGCGCCTCCACCGGGCTTGCCATGGACATGCTGCACAAAAGCGTCGCCGGACTGTTGACCGCAGATACCCCCAAGCAGGCGCTAAGCTATCTGGTCAGCCGCGACACCCAGGATATGACCGACACCGAAGTCTACAAAGCAGGCCTTGAAACCTGGGCGGAAAACCTCAGCGACGGCGTCATCGCGCCGCTGTTTTATCTAGTGCTGTTCGGCTTGCCGGGCATTGCCGTATATAAAGCCATCAATACCATGGATTCGATGATTGCCTATAAAACCGAGCGTTATTTTTATTTCGGTAAAACCGCGGCCATCGTCGACGACATTGCCAATTTTATTCCGGCACGGCTGACGGCCTTGCTGATTGTCGTCTTGGCGAAAGACAAACGGCGCGCTTGGCACTGCCTATGGCGGGACGGCAACAAGCTGGAAAGCCCGAACGCCGGTTACCCCATCGCCGCAATGGCCGGCGCATTGGGCGTAGCACTAGGCGGCGATGCCAGCTATCATGGCAAAATCAAACATAAGCCCACGCTCGGCCTGCCCATCAATCCGGTCGATAAATCCACATTAAATAAAGCATTGCAAATGAAAACAGGCATTAATCTGATCGTTCTCAGCCTTTTGACAGCTGGAGCCTTGCTGTCATGAAAACATTGTTTACCGGCGGCATCAAAAGCGGCAAGTCGCGGCTTGCGGAAGCTTATATTTTGGAGCAGGCGGCAACCGAAAAACCCTACTATCTGGCCACGACCGAATTCTTTGACGACGAGATGCAAGAGCGTGTCCGCATTCATCAACAGCGCCGCCAGGACTCGTTTATTACTATCGAAGAGCCCGTTAAACTGCTTGAAGCATTACAGAAGTGCCCAGGTCCGGTATTGGTCGAATGCGTGTCGATGTGGCTGAATAACCAACTCTATCACCAGATCCCTGAAACGGATATTTTGCAGGAACTGGAAGCGGTGCTACATTTACCATTATCTCTAGTGCTGGTGCACAATGAAGTCGGGCTCAGCGTCATTCCAGACAACCGCCTGGCAAGGCAATTCGTCGACCTGTCCGGCAAGGCCGCGCAATTGATGGGACAGCATTGCGACCAAGTATTTTTTTGTAGCGCCGGCTTAAAGATGAGGATGAAATAGTGCTCGCAGAGTGCATAATATAGGTTCCGTACAACCAACAATTACCAAAGAGACGCACGTGAACAACCCAAGCTATAAACGCTTATTTAAACTGACTTTGGCACTCATGCTTGCCGGATGCTCCAGCAACCCGGCCGTTAAAACCGAAACACCCCATCAAAATACCGTCGCCACTATCCCGGGGCATTCCGCTGAGCTTCACACTGAAATTCAAGCGCGAACTTTTACCGGAACTTATGCCCATTCGCTGCCCGTACAGAACTTTATCCGGCATATGGTGCTTACACACGGATTTTCGGAAAGCTATTTAAAGGACCTGTTCGCCAAGGCCAAACGCCTGGATTACGTTATTCGTCTGGAAAGTCCGGAGCCCTATCACGGCCCCAAGCCGGCGCATCCCAAGTCGGGTGGCTGGACGCGTTACCGCCAGCAATTTCTTACCGAGGCACATATTAATGACGGCGTGGCCTTTTGGAGCAACAATGCCGATAGCATCCAGAAAGCCAGCGCCACGTACGGCGTCGATCCTGAATATATCGTCGCCATTATCGGCGTAGAGACTTTCTTTGGCCGCAACGTCGGCAAAACGCACACTTTCGATGCGCTGACGACGCTGGCGTTCGATACCCACCGGCGCGCCAAATTTTTTACCCAGGAACTGGAAAATTTCCTGCTGATGACCCGCGAAGAAGGCTACGATCCGCTGCAACCGGTCGGCTCCTGGGCCGGCGCAATGGGCTTGGGCCAATTCATGCCCAGCAGCTTTCGCACGCTGGCAGTCGATTTTAATAACGACGGACATCGCAACCTGTGGGATCAATGCGATGCCATCGGCAGCGTCGCGCATTATTTCTCACGTAACGGCTGGCAACGCAACATGCGGGTGGCAGAACCTGCCAGAAGCTATGCCGGCGATTCGGTTATCGAGCTGGGCGTGATCAACGGCAGTGAATACTGGCGCGTCCATCCCAATTTCAAGGTGATCAAGAAATACAACAACAGCGACAAATACGCGATGGCGGTGCATCAACTATCGCAGGCGATCAAGCAGCGCTATATGACAGTCGCAAGCAACCGGCAGAACGGCTCGGATTCGCTGACGTTGTTGCAGAAGTAGTTATAAAAACCTGGGCGGTTTCGATATAGACAGATCACCACAGAGGACACAGAGAGCACGGAGTTTAACCACTGGTTCCCAAGCTCCAGCTTGGGAACCCAGTCCGGGAAGCTCAGCTTCCCGTCCACTATCCCTTACCGGAGCCCAACATGCCCAGAAGCCGCTACCGAGTCCAATGTAATTCGTCACCACACTTCCTGACCGCAACAATCAATCACTGGCTGCCGTTGTTCACTCGTCCAGAAACCGTCAACATTGTGCTGGACTCTTGGCGTTTTCTGCAACGCGAAGCGGGCTTTCGGCTGTACGGTTACGTCATCCTCGAAAACCATCTCCATCTTATCGCCGCTTCCAACGATTTAAGCCGCGACATGCAACGTTTTAAGTCCTATACGGCGAAGCAGATCATCGAGCATTTGGAACAATGCCGCTCAACTAGGCTGCTGGAATTACTGGCGTTCTTCAAGCGTGCTCACAAACAGGACACGACATACCAAGTCTGGGAAGAAGGCAACCATCCGCAAATCATCGAATCCGAACCAGTCATGCGGCAGAAGCTGGACTATATCCATTGGAACCCGGTCAAGCGCGGCTATGTTGATCTACCGGAACATTGGCGCTATTCCAGCGCACGCAATTATGCCGGTCAACCGGGGTTGATTGAGGTGATTCGGGATTGGTGAGTGTCGTCGGGAAGCTGAGCTTCCGGAACGGGATTCCCAAGCTGGAGCTTGGGAACCAGCGTAAAGTGGCGCGACGAAAGAGCGGCGCCTTTTGCTGTACGAGTTGATGGGCTTGTTAGGCATTTGTTTCCTCGTCCGCCTCATCCGGACCATAAATATCCAAGCCGATCTCTATTCCCCGCTCTCCAAGGGCTTTCATGGACTTCGCAGAGATCCACAACCCCTCATTGCTCACCTTCATAAACAGGCCACAAAACAGGTCAATATCGTATTTGTTCGATATTTGCTCCCATATTTTGAGATCGCCTGTGAGCTTTCCTAGCAACTCCGCTATTTGTCCGTCGAGGTTTTCGGGCGACGCGTCTGTTGCCTCCAAACGCCACATGCCCATTTGGGCAGTGCGTGAGCGACCCGAGACTTTGCCAACAAACACTTCTCCTTTGACCTGCTGCTTGGATGCAACATGGCCAAGGAGAGCTGAGATTTCAGTGGGATCGAGATCATCCCCTGCGATCCTTAAAGTTGCGACTGATCGATCTAGCTGCGCCATGGTTCCAAATGCCTAACTAATGATTATGTAGTTTCTATACATCATCCCTAGCCGGATGACATACAGCATATTTTATATTAGGAAACTAAACCAACCCGACCAATTAAACAACGGCCCGGTTTGAATCGAAAAACTCCGTGTTTTCCGTGTAAATGTAAGGCGCGCACAGAGCGCGCCCTATCAAATTAATGCGCTATATCGTGATGCCACTTCGGCATCATGATGATGCAGTTAGGATTAAGCCCCTGTTTCTTGAACGTATCGATAGTCGCTTTAACTTCCAGCTTTTTCAAATCGACGACGGTGATCGAGCCGTCGCTCATGTCCGGCAGGTTTAAAAAGCTGTTTTGCACGATCGCGTATTGTTCGTCCGGCGTGATGACGACGTGGTGCGCGCCGCCCGCGGTCGGGATCGCTTTAATCAACGACGGCTTTTGCTTGTCGGTGATGTCGAAGATGCTCAGATAACCGGGCTTCGCGGTGGTGATGTACATGCGGTCGTTTTCGTCGTTGAAATAAATTTCCAACGGCACGCCTTGCTTGACCGCGTTGAAATCAAACACCGGCTGGAAATGGAACGCTTTGTTGGCCGCGTTCCAGGTAGCGGTCCACACTTCGCCGCCGAACATGGTGTTGATGTAAGCCACCGGCGGGTTCGAGCCGGGCAGGAATACGGCTTCAACCGGCGATACGCCGGACGGGGACGGTTTGTCGGACAATTTATGGCTGGACAACACTTTGCCGCTGGACGCTTCGATGACGGTGACGGTTTCGCCCGCGTCTTTCATATCGGGGCTGACCGTGCTGGTAATGATGATGCGGTCGATTTCGTCATTGATGGTGATGCCGTGCGGATAACGGACGAACGCATCTTCGTCATTCGCGGCAATTACTTTGATCGGTTTGTCGGTTTGCGCGTCGCCGACGATCACGTTGCTGGAGCCCATGCAGGTCATGTACCAGGTCTTGTTGTCCCTGGAGAAAACCACGTCCTCGCCGACTTTACAGTCGGGCATGTCGATTTTTTTCGGGCGGAACGGCACATGGGTCATGTCCATCACGTGCAGCGCGCCGTTACCCAGTGAGGTGATATAGGCTTTGCTGAGGTCTTTGTTATAGAAAATATGATGGGCGACCAGATCGTTCGGCAGCGGGATGTCGTTCAGGATTTTGCCGAAATTTTTCGATGCCGGATCGACATCGATAATCGCGATGCCTTCGCGTCGTGGCGTTTGGCCGGGCTTGCTTTCGTAGTTGGCCATGGCCAGTATTTCCGCGTGTCCCAGTAAAGGGCTAAGCAATGCCGTGCAAGCGAGCACGGAGCGAGCGACTTGTAACATTTTTGGCTTCATCGGAGTGCCTCCGTTTATTGGTGAGTTGACCGACCGGCAGCTTGAAGAAACAGCCGGTCTCGTGCTACGGCAGATATTGCCAATGGCTCATTCCGCGGTGGTGGGATCGATGACGGATCTGACTTGAGAGATGCGGTTGGCCGGAAATCCGCCTTTTTCGGCATGTTCCCTGACGGCCTCTTCGTTCGGCGCTATATAGACGCAATACACTTTATCGTCGGTCACGTAGCTTTCCAGCCACTGAATCTTCGGCCCCATGTCGTTAAGAACGCCGCAGGATTTCTGGGAAATATTTTGCAATTCGCGGTATGCGAGTGAACCTGCACCGGGTATTTCGCGCTCGATAATATATTTTGGCATGTTTTACTCCTGGTTGATGGTAAAAAGAGTGGTCGGCTTTCTAAAGCGCAATCATGACCGCGCTTTAAAAAAATCCCCTAATAAATCCTGACAGCACTGCTTAAGCGGCGCGGACGATTTTTCAATTTTCATTCTTAATAAGGCTCCCTGCCAGGTATTCACCAACAGGTCGGCCATGTCTTCAGCCGATTTGTCGGTTCTTACCGTACCTTGTTGCTGCGCCTTAGCCAAGCCTGATTGCAATAGATCCCGGTAACGCTTGATAGCGGATTGCAGAGATTTTTGGCAAATATCGCTAGTGTCGCCGATTTCGCCCATCAAGTTGCCGAGCAGGCAGCCGCCTTTGAAATTGTTTTTTTCCAGCTCCGCGATGCCTTCGTCGAAGTAGCGCTGCAATGCGCCGAGCGCGTCGCCGTCAGACTGTTGTAAATGCGCAGTCAATTGTTCGATGAACGGCTCGATATAATGCCGGATGACTTCGGCGCCGAAATTTTCTTTGCTGCCGAAGTAATTGTAAAAAGAACCTTTGGGAATTTGCACCGCCTCCAGAATTTCTTTTAATCCAGTGCCATGATAGCCCTGCTCCATAAGCAAGGTTACGCCCTGATTCAACAGGTTTTCGCGGTTAATTTGTTTTTTTATAGATTCAGCCATATTTTTATAATACGACCGGTTGTCTCATATTGTCAAAAGATTTATCCTATCTACAATGATAGATTTATAAAAGCGCAATGATCTCCATCAGTATGTGCTATTGCTTTTAATTTTCACGGAACGCAGAACTTTCAGGAGCCGCCAAATTCAAGCTCCACGGATATCAGGGTTTGGTATCATAGACAATTACATCCACTTTACAGGAAACAATATGGGCGGCCAGGTTGTACGCGAACCTTTAAAATCCGATCTTACCCTGCACTGGGTCATCGTAGGCGTAATGCTTGCGATGCTGGCGAGTTATGTCATTGTCTGCCATACCTTGGGCGAGCAGTTGCAGCAACCATTGCCGGAAGACCGCCGCATACTGTTCAGGTCGATCTTTTATGTCATCGCCATCGTGACTTTTCCGCTGACCAACCTGATCCGCCACATTCAGCTTCGCTTGAACCAAACCATGCCTTATTCCCCGGCAATGCATGGAGCGCTAGCCACGGCAAAAAGCCGTTACCTGACGACTGTCCTCGTGTCCTTGGCGCTGGTTGAAGTTGTCGGCGTTTTTGGCCTGGTCATGTTTATGCTGGGCGATGGCTTTAACACCTTATACATATTCACCGGGCTATCGGCCCTGGGGCTGTTTTTATACCGGCCCAAAGTCGATGAATACTCTGAAATAATTAACGCAATATCTGCACAAGACCATGAATAATTTATTAGCTGACGCGGATCTCTGCGTCAAATGCGGTTTATGCCTGCCGCACTGCCCCACCTACAATAAAACCCAAGACGAAAACGAGTCGCCTCGCGGCCGCATTGCGTTAATTCAGGCATGGGCCGGAAAACATCTGGATACATCAAAAAAGCTGGTTGAGCATATCGACAACTGCCTGCTATGCCGCTCCTGCGAACGGGCTTGCCCCGCAGTGGTGCCTTACGGCCGGCTGATCAATAACTTTCGCGAGCAGATAAAGAACGAGCACAATGGCACACTGTCGGTGTCGCTGCTGAAAAGAGTTGTCCACAATAAAGCGGCCGCACGCCTGGCGCAATCGGGATTAAAGTTCTATCAAACCACCGCCTTGCAAAAAACGGCGCGGCGTCTCAAATTACCTGAATTATTCAGGCTGGATAAGATTGATCGTCTCTTGCCTGAGTATCATGAGGCCAAGCCGTTGGCGCCGTTTTACCCGGCAACCTCTGCTGTGAAAGGCCATGTCGGCTTGTTTGTCGGCTGCATGGGTTCCTTGCTGGATCATGAGACTGTTGATGCGGCCATCAAGGTATTAACTGCGGCCGGGTTTAATGTCTCCATACCTGAACAGCAAACCTGCTGCGGCGCACTGGATCTGCATGATGGCGATGCGGAAACGTCCGAGCAGCTGGCAGCGGCCAATTGCAGCGCTTTTGCAGATAAAAGCCTGGATGCGATAGTGACCATCGCCAGCGGTTGCGGCAGTCAGATGCGGGAATACCGGCAGGTTGATTTTGCCAAGAAGGTGGTTGATATCAGCCAGTTTTTAAGCAAATCGGGCTGCGATCTCAGCGGTCAGCTACAGCCGTTGGCCGCCTCAGTATGCCTGCATACGCCCTGTTCGTTGAAAAACGTCATGCGCGAGGAACAGGGAGCGGTAAAGCTGCTGCAACAAATTCCTGATATTAAAATCAGACCGTTGCCTGCGGCGATTCAATGTTGCGGCTCAGCCGGCAGCTATATGCTGGATCATCCGCAGATGTCACAAGCCTTGTTAAGTGATTTATTGGATGCAGCTCTAGGAGATCAGCCACAGTATCTGGCCAGCTCCAACATAGGCTGCGCTTTGCATATCTCGGCGGGATTAAAAGAGAGAGGGGTTGCCCTTGAAGTGCTGCACCCAATTACCTTGATTGCGCGGCAATTAAAATGAAAAATCCCGCCGCCGGCTCTTTAGCATAGCCGGCGGCGGGATTTCATAAAGATAGTATCAGGCTTTAACTTCTTCGTAGCGCTGACGGTAGTTGTGGCCGTAAAAAATTTCCGTCACTTCCTTATGCAGCTTGCTTTCTATTTCCGCTTTCTGCTCACCAGTCAAGTCGCACTCTTTCTCGAATAGATAATTCTCCAATTCGGTTTCCTTGAGCATCATTTTGGTGTGGAAAATATTTTCCTGATACACATTCACATCAATCATCTGGTAGCTTTCCTGCGTATCCAGCGCAATATAGTCCTGAATAGAGGTGATTTTGTGATCGATATAATGCTTCTTGCCTGAAATATCGCGGGTAAAGCCGCGCACCTTATAGTCCATCGTCACGACATCGGATTCAAAACTGTGAATCAGGTAGTTCAGCGCTTTCAACGGCGAAATCCGGCCGCAGGTGGAAACGTCAATATCGGCACGAAAGGTACTGATGCCGTTATCGGGATGGCTTTCAGGATAAGTGTGCACGGTAATATGGCTTTTATCCAGATGCGCCAGCACCGTGTCAGGCAAGGGCCCCGGCGACTGGCTGTTCATGCTGGGCGGCGGCGCAACCGGTCCCTCCGAAATCAGCATGGTAACACTGGCGCCTTGCGGCTC
>Ga0208392_1000047_pt1 | contig 25126 bp, 27 predicted proteins | sample LakWasMeta3_LOW4_2_FD_183855 | JGI IMG/M metagenome (GOLD analysis project Ga0208392, IMG submission 183855) | Freshwater sediment methanotrophic microbial communities from Lake Washington under simulated oxygen tension - Sediment Metagenome... | ecosystem: Environmental > Aquatic > Freshwater >... | reverse complement strand
TACGCGATGCTCAACTTTAAGCTTGAACCAACCCTTCAAATTGCAAAGGATCGCGATGCAAACAGTAATTTAAAAAAACAGCCACGGTATGGGCGAGCAATTTACGGACAAAGCGATTGGTCAAATGCCAGAGGTCTCGCGCTCGAACCTTTTCGATATTGAAACGATCAGTCAATTGACCGATCACTGTTTCGACGAGGCGTCGCGCCGACAGTAATTGCCGGACAAAAGAATTTGGGCGCGTGTCAGTCATGTTTTTTCGCAACGGCGTCTGCAAATCGATCTCGTGTTCGGCCAATTCTTGCTTCAAAAAAGGTTTGATAAACCCTTTGTCGCCAATCAATAAGCCCTGTATGCCATCTGTCATGTCCTGTAAGACGTCGCGTTCGTCGATGTTTGCGGGCGCAAAGGTATAGCCGCTGATGACGCCTTCCAAATTGATGACGATGTGCCCTTCAAATCCGTAGTAAAATTCGTCCTTGGCCGCGCAATAGCTATAACTGGCTTCGTATTTGAAGCATTCGCTTTTAAGCGCTCGGGTAATTCGACAAACGGGCATCGGAAAACCGTCAACCAAGTGGATGGGATCGCCATAACCGTTTAGCTCTATTGATAAATGCTTCAGTATGCGTTGCTTTATCGCCCATAGGTTGGCGCACTGTTTGGCAAAGTTCGCCCGTGATCCTAAATTCGGAAACCACGCGTGCCAATGATTCCTAAAATACCGCCAAATCCCCTTGTCTTGATCTTTGCCTAAAAACTCGCCAACAATTTCCAGGGTAATCACCTCGCTATCCGTCAACTTGGGATCAAATCCTCGGCACCGGAGTGGAGTATCGACAACTTGAGGATAAATATCCACTACACAGCAATAAACATAAATGATAAAGTCTTCTAATGGCATGACACACCTCCCGCTATCGTTTGTTTTCTACAAATTGACTTTACGACAGAAGAGGAGTGTTATGCCACCTTTTTACATCTAAAAAGTTGAGCATCGCGTATGTATCTGTATCATCTCAACCCATCGGCACGCAAACCCTGATTTATCAGCATGACGCCGCTTTTCGTTATTTTGGCGGCAGGTCGCAAGAATGCGTTTACGATCAAACCAAACTGGTTGTCATTAATGAAATTTTCCGCGAACTGGAGTTAAATCAGCGCTTCCATCAATACGCCACTGGCGCAGGCTTTCATATCCGGTAATTGTCAAAATATCTGTCGCCTCAATGTTAACCTCTAAGCTGCTTTTTTATCCCTCCCATCATTTATATTTTCACCATTTCGGTCGGGATTGAGATAGACCACGGTTACCGGATCCCATGAGCGAGTTTTGCCTTGCCAGCGTTCTGGGTGGCGTTTTTTGGCCGCTTCATACACCTGTTGTCGTAGTTTCAAAATAGTGTCCTCCTGTCCACTGTGGCGCTGATGTGGCGTAACATACTGGATCGCACTGTGACGATGTTCGTGGTTATACCACGTCACAAATCCCGTAACCCAGAGTCGTGCTTGATTCAAATCAGCAAAAGGGTTGGCCGGATAATCCGGACGATATTTGAGAGTCTTGAATAAGGCTTCTGAATAGGGATTATCATTGCTAACCGCCGGCCTTGAGAACGAAGGCAGGATGCCCAATGCCTGCAGAGTGGCCAGCATCGTCGCCCCTTTCATCGGGCCCCCGTTATCCGAGTGCAAGGTGACTTGATCCCGGGTAATGCCTTCCCGACACACAATATCCCGTACAATCTCCGCCGGCCTTGCAGCTTGAGCCACCGGCTGATTGCAACCGTTACGACAGTTTGCGGAGGCTACAACATGAGCATTGATCGTTATGCCCAACTAAAGGAACTGCACTTGTGGGGCATGGCAGCCGCTTGGCAAGAATGGCAAAGTGAATTCCCTGTACAACAACAACCGGTCATGCCGGAAGTCTGGCTGGATAGGTTAATTACCGCCGAGCTGGCCGATCGTAAAGCCCGTAGCTTGCGTTACCAACTTAAAGTAGCGCGTTTCCCGATGCATCGTGATCTGATGAATTTTGATTGGGCAGAAACACCTTTGCAGAAAGCCCGGATTGAACAACTGGCCACAGGTAGTTTCATGGAGCAAGCGCATAACCTGATCCTGGTCGGTGGCACAGGTACCGGCAAAACACATCTTGCTACCGATTTGGCTGTGGCAGCCATCCATCAGGGTAAACGGGCAAGATTCTATAATGCGCTGGATCTGGTCAATCAACTGGAAAAAGCAAAACAGCAGGGTAAAGCAGGAAATCTGGGCAAGCAGCTGACGGTGATGGATGCGGTTATTTTAGATGAATTGGGTTACCTGCCGTTTCCTGAATCGGGCGGCGCGTTACTGTTTCACCTTATCAGCAAGCTCTATGAGAAAACATCACTGATCATTACTACCAATCTAAACTTCGCTGAATGGGTTCAGGTATTTGGTGATGCCAAGATTACACCGCCTTACTGGATTGCGTTACACATCACTGTGATATCCTTGAAACAGGTAACGATTCTTATCGATTTAAACAGCGGAAAAAGATCAGCGAGACACAATTTCCTTGTAAATTATCTGGATAATTTTCGACGATTTTTACTGGTTAAATTTGGATGCTGATTGACACCTCACAATTCGCAGTCGAAAGCATTCGCCGATGGTGGCGATCTATGGGGGCTTCCTGTTATCCAGGAGCTCAACGCCTGCTGATTACGGCCGATAGCGGCGGAAGCAATGGCTCCCGGGTTCGTTTGTGGAAGCGTGAGCTTCAGGCGTTGGCCACTGAGTTAGGAGTCGCTATCACCGTTTGTCATTACCCACCCGGAACCAGTAAGTGGAATAAAATTGAGCATCGCCTGTTTTCTTTCATCACAATGAATTGGTGTGGTCGTCCGTTGATCAGTCACGAAGTGGTGGTTAATTTAATAGCATCAACAACCACTCGTAAAGGATTGCAGGTTTACTGTGAGCTGGATAGTAACGAGTATCACAAAGGGATAAAGGTCACAGACGCGGAAATGGACACGATTAAAATAGACCGAAATTTATTCCATGGCGAGTGGAATTATACGATCTCACCATAGCCATCATTTGAAATAGTTATTTTGTTCCACCTAATTAATACGACAGAAGCCCCTTGAATGCATTAAACCCTGCCTTGGCAACTCCGCTATTCGTAAGAAGTCCCGTACCTGCCACATCACTAGATAACACCGTTCCTTGCACGTCGTGAAGGAATGACCATATAGTTATACCTGGTTTAACATCTTTCATCAATTGTGGCATTAACTGGATGAAATTCTGTTGTTTGATTTCTCCATTTTTGTCGACAGCTGGCCATCCTATTTCCATGAACATAACCTCGTCGCTCTTATTCAAATGCTGATAAATGCGAGAGTAGTAATTTAAAGGTATTTGCGAGGAATCTGAAAACAGAATGTTAGGGTATGAGGTAAAAGCAACAAGGTCCAATTCTGGCCGGAAAAGATCGATCAGCTTGGAATGCTCGGAAATCCCTTGCGGCTCCATGATGTCCAGTATTGTCAAAAGATCCCACTGGAACGATACAAAGACCTTGGTAGACGGGGATATCTTTTTTATCTGGGGATAGACCGTTTTGTAGACATCGACTATGTGTTTGTACTCTTCAATGTTTTTGAATGCCATGAAGTTGATTTCAGTGGCAAGGCAGAGGTATGGTGGCTTGAGTTTTGCTAGTTCCAGAGCTGTTTGGATAAACGCGGTTTGAACCGCAGGATTTGCGAACGAGAGATTGGACCCCGCATTGTTGCGTACTTCTTCAGGCACATCCAACTGATCTCTTAATCCCCCTAGAGTGATTGGGCTTAGCCCGATTATAGGGGTAATGCCATAATTCATGCTGTTTTTCATCATAAATTTCGCTGTGCTCACCAAGTTTGGGTCGGACCAATGGTTGATGTTGACTGCGTAGTTACCGAGCGTCTTGCTGATTTTAAACATCTGGCTGATGTCTTGTGAGGTAGGGCTGGGAAAATTTCGGGGGGTCAAGGCAACGCCGGTACCTGAGAAAACCTTGTCATTCGCAAGAATTTGCCCGCCCTGTTGAGTCCGTGGGAGTGCGTACAGAATGTCACTTGAAAGCAGCAAAGCCATACCCACAAGGAGCAAAAAAAATCTTTTCATAATTATATCTCATTAATAGTTGCTGAAATACTGATTTCCATTGCTGTCATAATGTAGTTATGATGCAGTTTGGTGAATAATCGATTTAAATATAGTCCAGTATGAAAAATTTATAGTCCAGTATGAAAAATTTGGTTCTGTCGCATTAACCATCGAGCAGCAAATTCGGTTATTCTAAGCACCTTTCAATAAATCGAAGCTCGGCACATACGTCAGCACGGAAAATCTACTACTACCGTTGTTTAGGCTCAGATGCCTATCGTCATGCAGGGAAAGTTATATGTGATCAAAAACCCATTGGTCAGGATTTACTCGATCAGTTGGTTTGGACCGAAATTCTTCGTCTACTGGAGGCCCCGACACTCATCCAGAATGAGTTAAATCGCCGACTGGAAGCTGCCCGTGAGTCCAGTCCAACCCAGCGTCGGCTGGAAACGCTGAACCGCGATTTGATTCGGGTGCGTAAAAGCATGGAGCTATTATTAACGGCCTACCAGGAAGAGTTGCTGACGCTTGACGAACTTCGTGTCAGAATGCCGCCATTGCGGCAACGAGAACAGGCTATGCAGGCAGAACTTCAAGCGATCAATCACCAAACAGCGGATCGTGCGGCGTATTTACAGCTTACCGAAACCCTCACGGCGTTTCTGGAACGCTTGCGCGCAAATGCCGATACCCTCGATATCGCTCAACGCCAACGTATTATGAGACTGCTGGTTAAAGAGGTAGTTGTAGGAAAAGATTTGATTACGATTAAACATTCGATACCAGGGCAGACAGCGCCAACGGGAGGCAATCCGCAAGCGTCGAAATCGCCTACCCTGCACAATACGACACAGGTCGATAAAAGTTATCCTTTGTGTAAGGGGCCTGATGACTCCGCCTTGCGGCGTACCTTTAGTACGAATCAAGCGCTCACCATTCGGTAGCACCACATCCACTTTTAGCCATCGCTCAATATACAGCAATGTCCATTTACAGTCAGTGTACTTGGCAACCGTTTTGATTACCAAGTTGTGATCTAATGCATCGAAGAATCCCTTGATGTCCATGTCAAGAACCCAGTCGTCCCGCCAGCAACGTTGCCGAGCTTGAGCTATTGCATCAAGCGCAGACTTCCCAAGCCGATAGCCTTGAATCATCATGAAAGTGTGTCTCCACCAGTGGTTCCAACCGATTCTTGATAACCATTTGAGCGATTCTGTCTGAGATAGTCGGAATTCCCAACGGTCTTAATTTTCCGTTAGACTTGGGTATTTCAACCCGACGTACCGGGGGTGGAAAATAGCTTCCAGACGACAACCGATTCCATATCTTATACAGATTGTTCTTTAAGTCAGCTTCAAAATCTCCCATTGTTTGCTCATCAATACCGGCAGCGCCTTTATTGGCTTTGACCGCCAAATAGGCATCCCATACGGCATGTTTGGATAGTTCAAATGACTTTGCCAAGATTAATTGCTCCTCCCTTTACTGGTTGGCAATTAAACTTGACTGAATAACGCAACTCCTTCGCTCCGCCGCCATTACAGCGATTTCAGCACTACTACAAGTTGCTCCGCCCCTCTGGTTTACATCGGTACTTGCAAAGTCGCAGACAAAAGCCACTTCTCTTCCCTTGGCATTAAACCAGCAGGTTCCCACGTTCCACATAAGAGCCTGGATTAAGCGCATGCAGCCTCTACACCGAACGCCACCCAGTCCATAAACAGGTTTTGCCTGGGTTTGTCCCGGATCAACAACGCTATCCGGTTTTGACGTTAGTTGGTTTGCTTTTCGACATGTCATCATCTGTTCACTTGCGTTCATCTTCTTAATCCGTACCTGACACTTTAGATAGTGCCTTTTCCAACGACGCTCACCACCATGACTTTTGATCATAGCAGCTCGTGGCGGTTTGAAGCCGGGTCCTGTAATCAGACTCCGAGGGGCCAACCCTCATCTCTTATGCAGCATAGCTGCATGAAGGACTTCGTCCTTATATGCGCCTTCGTGGCACACCATTATCCCAGCAATTACCTTTACGGCTCATGCTCTGGATAATGCCATACTCGTTAAGCAAGACACGATGACTAGCCGACGCGTACTGGCTTCCTCGATCCGTATGTTGCTTAATCCAAGCGTACTTCACCGTTACTCCCAGGGCAATCGCGCTTAAAAACGCTTGAAAATAGAATTTAGATGAGGTAGATAGTCTATCATTTTGATTTTCAATGATAGTAAAACCAACGCCTTCAATTATTCATCACTTCTCGAGCATTAAAGAGCCCAGAGTAAACAGGCAAAAGAAGCATCAGCTGCAAGATATTTTCTTTATTAGTCTCTGCGCGATGATTTGCGGAGCTGATAATCGGGTTGCCATTGAAGAGTTCGGCCTAGCCAAAGAGGAGTGGTTCACTGATTATATGGTCAGCGCTTGGGCACAACAAAACAACCTGGTTTTAGGCCAAATTAAAGCCGATGATAAATCGAATGAAATCACGGCCATTCCAAAGTTGCTGTCACGGCTTGATATAGCAGGGGCAGTGATTACTATCGATACGATGGGTTGCCAAAAAAATAGCTGAGCAGATTAAGCAACAAGGCGGTGACTATGTGTTTAGCCTGAAAGGCATCAGGGCAACCTGCATGACGATGTGAAAACATTTTTTACGTCGTCTTTATCGACGGCAGTTGCCTCTGTTAGCTACGAAGGTGAACATGGCCGAATTGAAACACGCACAATTCGTGCGACAGCCGACATTGCCTGGCTGCAAGAGCGACATAACTGGACGAGCCTACAAAGCATTATCGCAGTCACTGCCAAAAGAAAAATCGGTGATAAGGTTACTGAGGAAACACGCTATTTCATCTGGACCGTGTGGTGCGAGCGCATTGGTCTATAGAAAATAATCTGCACTGGGTTCTTGATATCGCCTTTGATGAAGATAGCAACCGGACTCGCAAAGGACATAGTGCTGCAAATCAGGCAGTTATCCGGAATATTGCCACAAATTTGATCAAGGCTGAAAAAACATCCAAGGTGGGAGTAAAAATAAAACGGTTAAAGGCGGGATGGGATAACGATTATTTACTCCATGTCATCGGAGCAATTTAAGCGCGATTGCCCTGCCGTTACTCCCTGGCAAAGTACGCTGCTGCTTTTTTTAATAGGTCGCGCTCCTCTATCGGCTAGGCATTTTATTTCTTCAGGCGTTTTAATTCCTCATACAGATGTTCATCAGTGCGAACCGTTTTATCACCCTGAAATGGGCGAGAATACTTGTTGATCCAGGTATGTAACGTGTTTTCGTTGATACCTAAATCCCTTGCCGTATGCGCTATCGGTTTATCTGATTCGTTGGCTAACTTTACGGCCGACTCTCTAAATTACGCCGTATAGATTTTTGGCTTTTCTGGATTCTTTACTTAGACACTCCTCTTTTCAATTATTTTAAAGGATGTGTCCGGTTTAGTGTAACCACATCACTGGCTGCTGGCGACCAAAAAGGCAACGGCTTGGCTGCCGGTTAAAAACTGTTCCAATTGTTCTATGGTATTGAGGTCGTTTATATTCATGATAGGTTTCATTCTCTTATCATGAACGAGATTTAAGCGTTTGTCAGACTCATTTTCCGTTAGAAATACGGCACTCCTTCAGACTCATTTATCATTGGAAGAGGCTGTGCGTTGACAATAACGTCATCAATATGTAGAATTTTTCCATGTGAACCTATTATATGATTGATCGATTTGCCGTGATAGGGGTGACACCGAGAATATTGGAATCTTACTTCCCAGTAGACACTGACATAGGAAATTGATAGTTGAAGCACTTTAACAAAGTTCTTATCACGGGGTGCGGCGGCATGCTTGGGAATGCTGTTTATCCGTATTTTCTAAAGCGCTGCAAGTCAGTCGTAGCGACAGACATGACGCTCAAGGAGCCATGGCTGTCGGAACTTGACGTCCGCGATACTGAATGCTTGACCGCTACCTTTACACAATTACAGCCGGACTTGGTTCTGCATCTTGCAGCCGAGACGGATCTTGAGTTTTGCGAAGCCAATCCGTCGGTAGCAATAGCAACCAACGCGACAGCAACCCGCCATATTGCTGAATTGTGCCATGCTCACGGCGCTACACTCGTTTACATCAGTACGGCAGGTGTATTCGGCGGCGACAAAGACGAGAAATATACGGAAATGGATCCCCCAAAACCTATCATGGTTTATGGCCAGACCAAGTTCGACGGGGAGAATTACGTGCGCGAAGTCAATGGCGCCTACTTCATAGTGCGTGCCGGCTGGATGGTCGGCGGTGGTCCTGCCAAAGATCACAAGTTCGTTTCGAAGATACTCGAGCAGATCGGCGAAGGTCGGAAGGTATTGCACGCCGTCGACGATCGTTTTGGTACGCCAACCTATACGCACGATTTTGCCAATAACCTGTTCCGTCTGCTCGATACCGATGCATATGGCACCTATCATATGGTGTGCGGCGGATCAGGCACGAGATACGATGTGGCTAAGGAAATTATAGCGATCTGCGGGCGTGATGACCTTCGTTTGGAGGCGGTCGACTCGGAGTTTTTCGCTGCCCAATACTTCGCTCCGCGGCCGCGATCCGAAATGTTGGTCAACGCCAACCTCGATAGTCTCGGTATCAACCTGATGCGTCCATGGCAGATGGCGCTGCGGGAGTATATTAATTCGGAATACAGCCACCTTTTGCCTGACGGCGTCAGGCGCGACCGGGATGGGAACGAGCGACGATCAAATGTGGATCGTCGCCAGGCCAGTGACTTGGAATTGGGCAAGATAGATCAGCGCCTTCTTGTCGACCGAAGGGCAATCAAGCTGAAGCCATAGGGGGGTAGCGCAGTATCAAGAACCAACCTATTGCCGGGTGTGTCGTCTCCTCAGTAGGTTATAAAAATTTATATACTCTGACTGGAGATATTAAATGAAACAGCAGATTTCCTCTTTTTTATCTCTAATGAAGCCTCGGGGCAGGGGGTGGTACTTGGGTGTGGCTTTGTTTGTAGCCCAGTTTTTGCCCTATCCTCTCCCTTTGCTGTCGCGCGCAGCCAATGCCTCGAACGTCATTGCCCTAGACATGCCGAATCATATCGTGCAGGTTATGGGCAGCCCCAACGCCGACATCGTCACCATCGTCCAAGAATCTTCGAGTCAGGTCAGAGTCAGCATATCCATCCTTGGCGTAATAGAGACCAAAGTGTTCAACCTTGCCGACGTTAATGCGGTTGCGGTGAATGGAGGCGACGGTGACGATCAGATCTACGACACAACAAACGTTGCTTTACTTGCCTCTGGTGGAAACGGCAACGATACCATCTCTGGCGGAGCGAGCAAGGATATTCTTTTCGGCGACGGGGGCAACGACACGATCGAGGGCAACGACGATACCGACGTCTTGCGTGGCGACGATGGCGACGACGGTCTGAACGGCGGTAGCGGTAACGACATACTCGTCGGCGGGGCTGGCAACGATATCCTTGCCGGCTTCGATGATGACGATTACCTGTCCGGTGACGGTGGCAAAGATGGACTTGACGGCGGGTTCGGCGACGACCAGCTCTATGGCGGATCGGGTGCCGATAACATGATTGGCGGCGACGGTAACGATTACTTGGAAGGTGGTCAGGACGACGATTTTCTGATGGGCGCCGGCGGTGCCGACCAGTTGCTGGGCGGTGATGGCGATGACCGTGTGGACGGCGATACCATCGACCTAGTAATGGACGGCGGCGCCGGTGCAAATACTGTCTCCACCAATCATTTTCCTGCGCGTTTTGGCATCGTTGCCAATCCGGCGAACGATCCGTTCAGCAGTCAAGAAGACATCTTTCTGGCGATGGAGAAAGCCAAGACCGTGGCGAGCCAGATATCGGTGTTCGCGACATTTCGCGCACAATCGAAGCTCCCGGAGATTCTCAATGTGCTGACGGTGATTGATCAGTTTGGTATGACGTCCATCGTGCAGGTCGCCATGCAATTCCTCGGTGAACCAGAAACGCCGTCTGGTATGCCAAATACTTTCGGCGATTCCGCGGTTCGCGACTTGTTTCTCGACAATGTCAGACAGATAGCGCAAAAGCATCCGAAGACTATTGTGCTAGCGCCAGAGGTCAACATTATGTATTGGAAAAATCGTTCCGAGTTCGATTTGTTCGCGACGCTGTATAGGGAGGCATACGCGGCTATCAAGCAAGTATCGCCGCAAACCGATGTCGGCGTCTCGTTGCATTACACGCTATTCCGTGGCTGCGAACAGTTTGACATCCTCGACGAGCTAGGTCCGCGCGACTTCATCGGTTTTACCACCTACCCGATATGGATGATCGACGAGGGAGTGATCAATGGAGTTAAGGACTTTCCGCCAGAATGGTGGAGCTGGATGCGTTGGGCCTACCCCGGCGACAAGATCATTATCACCGAAATAGGCTTCCCCAACTCGAAGAACAGTACACCGGAAATGCAGGCCGAATTCGTACGGCGGATGCCGGAACTGCTGCGTGGTGTGGAGGCCGAATCAATCAATTGGACATTGCTGTCAAACGTCAACTTCTTCCAGCTCTCGGCGTTTGATCAGGCTACCTTGGATTTCCTGCGTGATGTCGGTGTGAATGGCGATGTGCTGATGGGGCGTCTGAACAACATGGGTCTACATTCCCATTCCGGCCTGCCCACCCTATCCTGGTTCGAGGCTCTGAAGCTTAAGTACGCGTGGCCGGACCATCCTGTCGAGCTATCTGTGCCGCTTGGTGTGGAGCGGCATGACCCGTCCTCGCTGCCGGCCATCTGCCATCGATATGGGGGTTGACGTCGATTACGCCATAAGTCTGGAGGTATCCAGAAAATGGCTTTAAAATCACCGGTAGGTCTGACTTGCGGCGTTAGCCGCTGGATATGCTCGCGGGTCGGATTTTGTTTAAAGCGATTCGATGACCTAAATAGGTTTTGTGCCGCCGCAAATTTTAGAGGTGACATTTCTCCATGATCAGGGGTTATCCGCTTTTTGGCTCGCTTCAGATTGGAATACGACTCCATTTTTAGACTCTTTTGTCATTGGAAGAGGCTCGCACTTGCGCTTGCCGGGTCCTTTGGCTTAAAATTAAGAGTTCTGGATGAACATCGTGAATTTTGTCGTCTTTTGGAAATTTTCCAGGTACGCGGGTGGGTCAGGGTATCAACCAGCGTTGAGCATTGGGAGTGTACTACATGCCAGACATAAGAAACATTGCTCTTAGGTCATCAAGAATCCTTGCCGTGCCTCTCGTCGAGCACGGTTATCGTCCCGATCCGGTCTACCTGTTTTTGGAGCTGAACAGGCGCTGCAATCATCGTTGTATCATGTGCGATATCTGGAAGCAGCCTATGGACGGCCTTCCCCTCGCGGAAATCCAAAGTATTTTCTCGCAGCCATTCTTTGACAATTTCGAACGTGTCATTCTTGCTGGAGGTGAACCGACCATCCGTAAAGATCTTGTTGAAATCGCCTCGTTTTTCGTGGCCCGTATGCCGAGACTGCGCGCCATGGCAATACTCACTAACGGTTACAGTACGAACAAGACCGTCGACTCCGTGCATGCCATTCTAGACCGTTTGGATGCTGTCGGTAAGGGACAGGTCCTGGCGGTGCAGATTTCGCTAGACGGCATTGGCGATGAGTATAACCAGATCCGCGGTATCGAAAAGGCATGGGTGCGTACGCACGACACGGTTCTGCAGTTGCGGAAAATATCTTTGGAGCGTCCCAATCTGAGTCTGATGCTGCATGTGGTCATGCAACCAAGTAACATCGATCAGTTGGAAACCATAGACGCTTATGCACGCGACCTCGGAATTCCGATCTTGTTCAGTCCGGCGGTCATTTCCGCTACCTACTTCGGCAATGCCAATACGGAATATCCCCTGGAATTCGACGCGCAACAGAAGGAGCGCGTTCGCAGCTTTATCCTCGATCGCGACGAGGCTTACACTGACGCTCTGCCGTTTTATTACAAGGATATCGCCCAGATGCTGCAGGGTGCGCAACGCTCGCGCCGTTGCATGATGGGTTATTACATCATGTATGTGCGTATGGATGGCAAGGTGTTCCCGTGCATCAATAGCGGGGATGCCGCGCTCGGCGATTTGACTAGCCAGTCTCCGGTGGATTTGTGGCGGGGCGCGATAGCCGACGGCGCACGCCGTACGGTCAGGAGCAACTTTTGCCCGACATGCCCGTCGGCCTGCGACAACGACTTCAACAGCATCAGCGAAGTGATTGGCAAGTATGGCACCAAACTGCGCAAAGCTGTTCTAGGGGTTTTGTCGCATTAACCATCGAGCAGCAAATTCGGTTATTCTAAGCACCTTTCAATAAAAGGTGTAACTCAACATGCTCAATACCAAAAGAATGCGCTTTCCGATAGACATAATTTTGGTGTGTATTCGTTGGTACACGGCGTATCCATTGAGCTCCGGCATCTTGAAGAAATGATGGAGGAGCGCGGCGCGTTCGTCGATCACTCATCGATTAATCGCTGGGCGATCCGCTTTTTACCATTACTTGAAAAAGCTTTCCGCAAGCACAAATGCCCAGTTGGTAGGAGCTGGCGAATGAACGGGACGTACATTAAGGTGAAAGGCGTTTGGAAATATCTCTATCGTGCCGTTGATAAGGAAGGTAAAATCGTCGACTTTCTTCTGACAGCAAAGCGCGATAAGGCAGCAGCCAAGCGGTTCTTCGACAAAGCGGGCGCCATAGCGGTGATCCGGAGAAGATCACGACGGACAAAAGTAGAGCTAACCAAGCAGCCATCGATGGGATCAATAATAATCGGGGCGCGCCTACCGAGGTTCGCCAGATCAAGTATCTCAATAATATTGTCGAGCAAGACCATCGTGCCATCAAGCGCATGACCAAACCGATGCTCAACTTTAAATCCTTTCGTTCAGCCCGAAGTGTGTTGGCCAGTATCGAACTGATGCACATGATCCGCAAAGGCCAAATGGCAGAAGAAAATCAGATGCCTTTTGCAGAGCAATTTTATGCGCTGGCAGGATAAATCCGTCCTGTTTTAAGGACTGGTATTCTTGCTCGCACAAAATATGTACTTTTTATAGTTAATACGATAGAACCCTTAGATGGCCTAGTGGTTGGTCGGCGGCGGTCTGCTCGCATCGGATTTCATCTCGTTCAATACCAGCATTACACAGGCTCGGGCGGCCAGGACCGCTCCAGCCAAAAGAGCGCGCGGATCGAGGAAACCTAAAGTATAGTGCTTACGGTAAAGGCGATAAGCGCCAATGTGGAAATGCCAGATACGCCAAGTACTCTTCTTTTTGCCGGCTCGATTGTTTTCGTAGTGGATGATGCGGGCCTGAGGAACGCAATAAACCTTCGCGCTTAATTTCTTGAGGCGTGCGCACCAGTCGGTATCGACCCAATAGCAGCGATATTTCTCGTCCCACGGACCCACCGTATCGAACAATGACTGGCGGAAGAACATGCATGCGGCTGACACCTGCTCTACCTGATAGGGAGTGCTGTTGTTATGATGCGTGCTGGCCAGATAGCGGCGCGTAAAGGGGTTGTTTGGAAACTTGCGGGCGAATAGGGACTGGCGTCCGAACAAGCCGCTCGTCACTGATGGCAGATTGCGCGCCGTGCGTTCGTCCTGCCCTTCCGAGGTGCGTATGCGTGGTGCTATGAGTGCTACATCTGGATGTGCCTCCATAAATGCCAGCAACCGCGCGGCTGCGTTAGGCTCGACCTCAGTATCGACGTCGAGCAACATGACATACTCGCCACGCACAAGCTTGAGACCGATGTTCACGGCCGCCGGCAATCCGAGGTTAATCGGATTTACATGGAGTCTCACGGTATCGCCAAATTGCAGATTCAATTTATCGACCGTATCGTCGGCCGAGCCGTTGTCGATAATTAGTATCTCCATACCGGAAAGATTCAATCGCTGTATGGATTCGAGACAACGCTTAAGATCTGCCCACGAATTCCATGTGACGATGAGGATGGATAGCTTGACGGTCATTGGCTGCTGGTGAAGAAGATGTCCAGGTATAATATTTGGCATATAATGTAACGGTTTGATCAAAATCCCGTTATAAGCTATCATACTACAGCAAATTGTTTTGTGCAGTAAGCCAATTGCTTAAAGGGGTGGTTTATCTAAAATCCTACCCATTAATAATGACTAGGTGTGGTCGCACGTCTATTTAAAGACGTCAGTTCGCGCGAAACTCAGTGTAGGAGTGTAGTAACTGGTTCCCGTGATCAGGTTTTACAGCAATGCTGGCAAATGCTGTATCGCTCTGAAAATTCAGAACAACAACGAGTCGCCACTTATGAAAAACATTGTTGCCGTCATTCTCGCCGCCGGTCGTGGTACACGCATGCAACCGTTCAGCGAGTACTATCCGAAGCCGGGACTTCCAATCTGCAACAAACCGCTGATGCAGTACACGATTGAGTCTCTTCGGGACTTGGGCATCAGAGATATCTTCATTATCATTGGTCACCTCGGTCACGAATTGGCGCTGACGCTTGGTCGTGGCGATAAGTTTGGTGTGCGATTAAAGTATATCGAGCAAACCAAGTTGCTGGGCATAGCGGCAGCGTTAGGCCAAATGGAGCCACACGTCTCTTCGCCGATATTTGTGGTGCTGGGCGACATCTTTTTCAAAACCCGCGACCTGTCGTCAATGATCGACATGATGGAGGCAAAGAAGGCTGGGGCGATCTTGGCAGTCAAGCGTGAGCCCGACCCAGAGAAGATACGCAGAAATTTCACCGTGCTCCAACAGGATGATGGTCGCGTGATCCGCGTCGTGGAAAAGCCTCGCTATGTTGACACCACGCTTAAGGGTTGTGGTCTGTACTTGTTTGATCTCCCTGTATTCGACGCTGTGCGACGAACGCCGCGCACGGCCATGCGAGACGAGTACGAGATTACCGATACTATCCAAATCATGATCGACGACAACATTCCAGTCTTTGCCGATGAAGTGATCCAGTTAGATGTCAATCTGACTACGCCATCGGATGTTCTCCTTTGCAACATGTATGAGTTGCGTGATAGGGGTTGCGAAACCGTTATTGCCGACAACGTCCAGATACATCCCGGTGCATTACTCAGGAATGTCGTAGTCGGAGACGGCGCCGCGATTCGCAATCCTATCTCCATCACCAACAGCGTGATTTTTCCGGGCACAGAGGTCACCATCTCAACCGACGTCGATCACTTTATATTCACGCCAGAACATCAGATCGATTGTAGGCTCTTTATGAGCAGGGAGTTGCCTTAATATGTATCGTCGTGCTCTAGTTACCGGTGGTGCAGGATTCATTGGTTCGAGGCTGGCGCGAGCTTTGTTGAGTCAAGGGATTGAAGTCGTAGCACTCGATGACTTGTCGATGGGTCGCCGCGAAAACGTACCTGACGGCGCTCAGCTTCTGGTTGGCAACGTCTGCTTGCCCGACGATCTGCGTGCAGCGCTTGCCGGTTGTGACATCGTTTTTCACGAAGCAGCGCGTGTCAGTGTGCGCTCGTCGTTCAACGATTTTTATCAGGATGCGGAAACCAATTTCATGGGGACGCTGAATCTACTGCGGTGCTGCAAAAATAGTACTATCAGGAAGTTGGTGTTCGCTTCCTCAATGGCGGTCTACGCGGACAGCGCCACGTCTGCCCCAATCACAGAAAGTCATCCCACTGAACCCATTTCACCCTATGGCATCGCCAAGCTGGCGGCAGAGAAATATTGCATGCAATTGGCCGAAGACATCGGTATAGACTGCAACGTGTTGCGCTATTTCAATACCTTCGGCCCAGGGCAGACTTTCACGCCTTACGTAGGTGTGATCACAATATTTATCCGTAAACTGCTACGTGGCGAGCCACCGACGATTTTCGGTGACGGTGAACAACGACGGGATTTCGTGCATGTCAGCGATATTGTGGCGGCCAATCTGTTGGCGATGAATTCGACGCGGCGCTATCAAATATTTAATGTTGGCACGGGAAACGCTACATCGGTTAACGAGATCGCGGCCCTACTTTGCGCACGCATCGCCCCGAACTTACGCCCCGTGCATGTCAATGCGCATCCCGGAGAATTACGCTACTCGATCGCCGATATCTCCCGCATTGGCGAAGTGCTCGGCTATCGCCCCACCGCGTCCATCGAATCTCATATAGACGATGTCATCGATTACTACCGGGACGGTGGCGACGTCAAACCCTGATCATTGGTATGACAATGGCAATGCAAGGAAAGCCTTGTCGCACTTGAATGAATTAATGCAACTCAGCCGAAAGACCCGCAAATCTAGTTGCGTCACTATATATCGTGGTTTTTTGTTTGAGTGATTGCAGCCCAGCCAATTATATTTGCATTTTTAAACGTATTTTCTTATATTTTGTGAGTTTATAACTAGCTTTTCGGTTTTTCCAGACGTCTAAAGCCTAGTAAACAGTCATTGTTCAAGGGGATCACATGCACATCGGATATTTTTCGACGCAACTTGGAACGTTGGGCGGGCCATCGGTGGTCGATCTGCGTGCGTTGCAACGTCTATCGGCTTTAGACCATCGTAACAATTACACCGTTTACGAAGTTACGCCTGGTGCGACCGATAGTCTGGTACTCGCCGACAATTTCCGCATTCAGAAGATGGTACCAGCCGGCAAATGGCCGACGGTGTCCTTCGGAATGAGCTTGGAACTGCGCAAGCGGCCAGTCGACCTTCTTCACGCGACCTTCGTCCCGCCGTTGATCATGCCTCCTCGCTTTGTACTGACCATGACCTGTTGGAGTCAATTCTCGGAGCCGGAGGTCTATCCGCCGCTAATCCGGTGGCGGCTGCAATACCTGTTGAATCGTGGAGTCAGAAATGCTGCGGCGGTGTTCTGCTACACAGACTACCTCAAAGAAAAAGTCATGGACCATTTTGGTCTAGGACCGGAACGAGTCTTCGTCACTCGTCCCGGTTTAGGCGACGATATCGGCCGGGTCAATGACGAACAGGAGCTCGAAGAATTCCTAAGCAGCCTCGGCATCAGCGGACCCTACATACTGTTTATTGGTTCGTTGACTAAGCGCAAGAACGTACCTCGTCTGATTGAGGCCTATCATCGACTGGTGCGCGAGTCGGGTATCGAGCATAAGTTAGTACTGGTAGGTGAAACCCTGTTTTTAGCCGATGAAATCTTCGATACGATCAAGAAGCTCAAGCTTGATGATCGTATCGTGCTTACCGGTCGGCGCCCGTATGGCGATTTGTCGGCTTTGTATTCAGGCGCAGATGTTTTCGTGTTCCCGACCTTGTCCGAGGGCTTCGGATTGCCGCCACTAGAATCCCAGGCTTGCGGCACACCGGTGGCGGCAGCACGCGTGTCCTCTGTGCCGGAAGTGGTCGGCGATGCCGCAGAAATGTTCGATCCCTATGATGTCGACGATATGGCCGACGCTATTCTGCGCTGTATTTCGAGCGAGGAGGTGCGGCGCGGTCTCATAGAGCGCGGTCTACGCAACGCCGCTCGTTTTAGTTGGGATAACATGGCCAAGGAACTGATCGCTTCCTACGAAGCAGTACATGCGGCATGTTGAGTATGTGGGAATATCAGCAATGCGTCCCCATGCCTCTGAATACTGTTCGTCAAGTTTCTATGGCGCACAGTCAGGCTCGGTACGAGGGTACGGCGTATTTTCTGAGTGAGCTATTCCACGCGTTGACTGGCGGAGCTCCGTTATGACTCATATTGTAAAACTACCTTCGGTCGCCATAGTCTCGGTGACCCACAATCGCTGTGAACCCCTCCTGGTTTTGCTTCGGCAGGTACAGGCACTCGACTACGACCCTGGCTGCCTAGACATTTTTCTGGTCGACAACGCGTCGACCGACAACACCGTGGCGCGTATTCGCCAGGAGTTCCCGCACGTACAGTTGGTGCTGAGTAAGGAAAACACCGGTGTGTCCTCCGGTTTCAATCGCAGCATTCAGGCCTGTCTTGCATCGGGACGCGAATACAAGTATCTTTGGCTCTTGGACAGCGACGCTGAGGTGGAGCCGTCGACACTGCGGTGTATGGTCGAAGCGATGGAAGCGGATGCCAGTCTCGGTGTGGTGGGATCGGCGGTTTACGATCCTGTCGAGCGGGCTCGGCTTGTTACGGCGGGATTGCGAGTCGACTGGTCGGTGTGCGACATCCCCTTGCTTGTCCCCGACGAAGAAAGTCGTTCCGCCTTGGTCGATGTCGACTTGATTCCCGCTTGTTCTATGTTGACCCGCGCGACGCTGTATCAGCGTATCGGTCTATGGGACGCGCGTTTTCCGCTCTATTGGGGTGATACTGATTGGTGCGCGCGCGTGCTTCATGACGGCAGTAGGGTTTGTTGCGATGTCAGGTCTCGCGTCTGGCATCGCGATTGGTCTTATGTGATTCGTGGTTTTGGCGCGTCGGTCTTCATCCGGGATCATATCCGCGGAGGTCTCCTGTTTTATCTGCGTCACAATCCCTTGCACTCGCTGCACAGCATACGCCGCTTTATCATCAAAACCCATTTCAAAGCCGCCCTCGAGCGGCTAACCCTGCGACAAGGGTTTCGGCGTGCCTATCTAGCCGCCATCGAGGATGTGCTGGTGGGTCGATTCGATAAGCAGATAACGCTACCGGAAGGTGAACCGCCATTGCAAAGCCTGGATCGGATCGGCGCCGAACTTCGCCGAATCGTAACAGAGCGCCGTCCGAGGATTCTTTTAAATCAGATTGCCGACGAGGATCAGAAATGGCGTATCAAGTCCGTGATGTCAGGGTATTTCGATACTATTGACTGGTTTGAAATAGCACCGGATCAGAGCGGCGGCAAATGGGCAGAGTACCGTGTATTTAAGCCCGGCCAACTGCTCGCCCATGCCGGACGCGTCCTGAACGGCATGCACACCATCAATATTAATATTTGTAGCGTCTCTCGCCCGTTGCTGTACAACCTGTTCGTCGGCCGCTACGTGGTTTTAATCGACGCCGCTGACAATGGCATTATTGAACACAATGCACCGTGGTCCGGTATCCTGGATGTCTTATGGACAGTGCTTCAGGGCTTCAAGAGTGCCTACTCGGATCTACCGCGTTCGCTGCGTTCTTCATCAAGTCTCACTGAGGCATTAGCCGGCGGTGACGTTTTCAAAAATAACCAGGATTCCGCCAATGTTTGACCTGAGTATCGAGATCACGACCTACAATCGCAAGGAGGTATTGCGCGATTTGCTGGAGTGTCTGGTCACCCAAACATATCCGGCTTCTCGTTTCGAAGTGGTGCTTTCAGACGACGGCTCGACGGACGGTTTACAGGAAATGGTGAGGGAAATGGCGCCCACCCTGCCTTATAGGCTACGCCTATTGCAGAACAAACATCAAGGTCCTGGGCATGCGCACAACGAGGGCATACGCGCATGCGAGGCCGACATAGTGCTGATGCTTGCAGCCGACATCCTGCCGACGCCGACGGTCGTTGAGGAGCACCTGCGCAGCCACCGCGAGAATCCGGATAAACGAGTAGTAGTGGCTGGCAGTTTGACGCAATCACCCAGCCTGCCGGACACGGTGTTCCAGCGCGCGGTCAACGTGCAGGTGGAGCGGGTGTTAATGGATCAATTCAAGGAGGTCGAGCATGGAGGTTTCATGGTCAGCAATCTGTCGTTCAAAAAGGACTTTATGCTCGAATTTGGCATGTTTCTCGAATGGCCGCCTGCATCCGGCGAGGACATCGAACTTGGTTACAGGCTGAAGAAAGCCGGTATGTCACTCATCAAAAACGACCAAGCTCTGGGTTTCCATCATCACGAGGAAACACTAGCTACCGTTGCCAAGCGAGCCTATATGACTGGCTATAACAGCCACTTCTTCTCGGCTTATGTGGACGAGCCATGGGTGCGACGGCGATTCGGTATTCCGGAATCGAATGCGTGGGCGATAGCGCTACAACTGCGTAGCTGCTTGCGCAACCTGCTCATCAATCGCATGACCGCCGAATGGCTCATGATCCCGTTAATACGTCTGGCGGAAAAGTTGCGCGTTGTAGCACCGTTGACACCGCTTCTGAATAAACGAGTGACGAGTTACTACCTTCAACGCGGAATCGCAGATTTCAAGAACGGGCGGCCATTTGTTTTTCCAGACGTCGAGAGCCGTAAGCAGTGACGGGCAGTCCAGTCGTGCGCAGCATCAAAACGCCCCTTTTCGGACCAACACCAGCCATACCGTCTTGAACAGAATTTTAACGTCGAACCATACCGACTTGCGGTTTCGAATGTATTGCAGGTCCCAGAACACGACTTCTTCGAGCGTGAGTCTGGCGCGGCCGTTGATTTGAGCGAGGCCAGTGATGCCAGGCCGAACTGTGAACTTCACCATCTGCTCGGGCGTGTAAGCATTTAGTACATAGGTCACTTCGGGGCGGGGTCCAACCAGCGTCATGTCACCCGTCAGCACATTCCAGAAATTTGGCAGTTCGTCGAGAGTCAGTTCGCGCAAATAGCGTCCGGCGCGAGTCACACGCGGGTCGTTGAGCAGGCGGTACATGCCTCGATGGTTTTTCTTCATGTATTCGTAGTCGTATAGTTCCGGGAAGCGCTGTCGGGCATCAACATACATGGTCCGGAACTTCACGAAATTGAAGGTGGTAGGAACGAAATAAAGTGTGTCGGGCTCGAATTCGCCGTTAGGCGGGCGAATATCGTTACGACCGATCAAATCGCGGCCCGGCAAGATCTTGCTGCGCGCCATGCGCTTTTGAATGAAAAGAATCGGGCCTGGAGAGTCGCACCAAACAATAAAGGCGACGATCAACATGACGGGCATTGAAACGACCAAGCCAATGGCAGCTAAGAATAACTCGAACACGCGATACAGTATGCTGCCAAGGGTCCTGGGCGTGGGTTTCAGCCCCGTGATCGGGATCGCAAACGCCTTTTTGCTTTCGTTCGCTTTGGTGTAGCCTTCAGCGCCTTGCCCTGTGGCGACGGGCTTTGGTGCACTTGCAGCTGTTTGGGGACTGTTGGGTTTCATAGTTATACCTATTGGCCACTTTGGTCTTCTGGTTTAGAATCCGAATTTTCGCATGAGATAGGCCGAAGCCACCGCGAGCAGGACGCCGGCTAAGACGAGCATCATATAAATCAAAAACTCTGCCAACCAGCCGCGCCGAGCTTTAGGTCTTGGCTGCTCGTGCGCTTTGGCTTGCACCGAATCCTGCTGCACAACCGGCTGTGGATTTTTCGTATCAGACATCGCGGTTGCTCCGCCGATTCGCTTGTTTCCGCCGGTCCGGTCCATCAAACTGCTGATTCGCAATGCGCCTATCGGAGTTCCTTTCACGTCGTTCCACGCCGTCCCACATGGCGGTAATGTCAGTGACGGTGCGGGTAACCATTGCTGAAAATTGGTCGGATCGAGCAAAGGCAGCGATGTAGGCCATACCAAACGAAATGCACAGAGCGAGTCCGGAGGCGAGGCTGACGTGAGCGACCTTGATGGGTGTAACCGGAACCGATGGTACGCGGGCCTTATGTGCGATGACTATCTCGCTTGTTGCGTTATTCGCCTGGACCTTGGCTTCGAGCTGAGGGTCTGCAATTGCGACCAGATCCCGTTGAGCAGTTTCCAAATCTTGAATCAATTGATCGTAATGCCGCTGCACGGCCGGCATGCGGGCGAGTCTGTCGTTGACGATGGCGATCGCATTATTGATGGTCTTCAGCTCCCCGTTTAACGCATCAATTTCAATTTCCGTCGCCACATGATCCGATTCCAGACGCTGATAGTCGTCCGCAGCCAGGACTCGTGAAGGCGAGCCTTGGCTGACCCTATGCTGTTCGATTGCTTCCGACCTAGCCTGCGAGTTTTTGGCTAAATGTTGTTCAGTTGCTTTTAATCTAGCCTGTGCCTGGGATAACTTGCCGTCAAGCTTGGTGCGCTGGATGATAAACTCAAAGAGTTCCTGCTCGGAGTGTTCGGTTTCTAGCTTGACTGAAGCCGTGTGGTTGGATTGCAGCAAGGCTTGGATTTCTTTCTGGATTCTGTCGATCTGATGCTCCTTCGCTGTGCGCAAATCCAGCTGTTGCTGATAGCGTTGATTGCCGAGATCTTGTTCGCGCTTGACCATCTCTTCGACCACTCGTTCCGCGACGGCATCGACCACGCGCGCGGCGCGCTCTGGATACTTGTCCATGAACGACAGGTAGAATACGAAGGAGTTATTGTTGATCAACTTCAGGTTCTCGCGCAAGCCAGTCAGGGCGGCACTGTCAGGGTTGTCCTTGATTACTCGTCCGTGTTTTAGGATAGACCATACGTCATCCCGGAACTTCTTGACGCTCTCTTTGATCCGCAGGTATATACGACTGTACCACGGTCCAGAATATTCGACGGGTTCCTCAATATTGAGCCCCAGCTCTCGGATGACCGGAAATAGCACTGGTTCGCTCTGTACTAGGATCTGCAGGTTGTCATAGATCAGATCGAATGGCGGCGTGGGTAGGGGGGCGCCGAAGGCAAGCATTTCTTTCTGCCCTATCTCGGACACATTCTGCGGCCGGAATAGCAACGTAGTGGCGGCGGCGTACTTCTCGGAATAAATATAGGTCAGAGCGAGCGATGTCAGAATCGTCGAAGCGCAGAATACGACGATATACCACTTATAGTCGGCAACCGGTTGCAACAACTCCCGCAACGGGTTGGTGATTGGAGCATGCGCTGCTGTAGCTATACCATTCGTCATTGAAATAGCGAAAATGATTAATATCCCTGGTTGCCATCGACTGACGGATTAAATACCATGCTGCTTTCACATTGAGTTGCAAGGCCCTGATACCGACAGATGATGAGCCAGATAATTTGTTGAGCCAAAGTCACTACTGTTAGCGAATAATTTAATAGGACTTCTAAAAAATTGCTTTTTTTCATAATATTGAAGAATCTAAGTAATTGAAATTTACGATTACCAAATATGAGATTGAATTAATAGAGGTCGACTTAAATAGTTCAAGGCTTGATACGGCTTTGGCTCATTAAAATTGCAGCTTTTAGAGATGGCAATTTCACCCAATTGCTCAAGTATAGAAGATATTAACACTGTTTGAGCTCTATGTGAAATACAAGCCTTGTCCAATGGGTTCTGTCGCATTAACTATACTCCGCTCGGTCACAATTGCGGATTCTTAAAAGTGTTTAACGCCTCATATTGCAAGGGTTTAATGCGTTTCAGTTTTCCGCATCCGTGACCGCGCGGAGTATATTCAACAATGCCGCTGCATTTACCGCTTATAAGCTTAGGTCTGCAGCAATGTCTCCGCATTCAGTGAGTTGCTGGAGACGCCTTACGGCTTTGTCGCCGGCCTTGATTCCACTGGTTATGGATTCGTCGCTCCAGAAATACGACCACAATCCATAGCGTCCGCAGGTGATGATCTCATGCTCCTGCAGCCAATGGGAGATGATGCGTACCGATTCCTTGCGGCTTTGGTCGTAGATGCAATAGGCGAACGGAATGTCGTGCGTTTCCTTGACCGTGATCAGATCGTCTGGGCGCAATGCGCCTACCCGAACGAGATCGGTTATGACGCGCTCGACGATGGTGTCGCGATCAATCGGATTCGATGTCGAATAGGCCACCTCGGCCGATATCGCCGACATGCCTTGCGGCACGACACTGCTATCAAAATTATGGGGATAACTGATGCGGAAGAAACTGATGCCCTTTTCGGGAAAATGCACCCAGTGCCGTTCAGAAATATTGGGACGGTCTATGCCCAGATTGACGAGAAAAATGCTGTTCGTCCGCAGATTCGCGACTGCTGCTCGAATCTTGTCCGGCACATCGCATTCCATAATGCGAATCAATGTAGGAAGTGGAAGGCTGTTCACCAGTACACGGTAATTTACCACGCGGCCGTTACTGAAACGGATGCGGCGCTTGACCGGATCAATGCCGACTGCCTCGTGCCGCAAATGAAGTTCATTGACCTGAGCGGCAAGCGCTTTGGCGATGCCGCCATATCCTTGACCTCCGGCCGGGTATTGAAACGTCGCATTGGTACCTGCTTTCGTTTTGCGGTTCCATAACGCGCCGCGCAGAACCTCTAGTATAGAGGGTGCTGGCACTCGATTACCGGTCCAGTCGTGAGTCATCTCTCTAGGGTGCACCCCCCAGAACTTTTCACTATAGGGAATCAGAAATGTCTCAGCCAAGCCACGCCCAATATTGCAATACATCCATTCTTCGTAGTTCGCTGCCTCCTGATTAGCCGGACGTCTCAGGAAGTCTTGCACACAACGCAGACGCGTTAGTAACGGTAGGCTGACTGTGTTGATCTGGAACGGATAGGCCGTATAGCGACCGTTGGAATAGATGTGGGCATCACGCTCGTGTCTTTCCAGAACAACGCCGATGCTGGCAAGCAGATCGAGAATTTTTTGGTTTTTCGTCTGCAGCACGTGGATGCCGCGATCAAAAACGAATCCCTCGATGGTATCCGAGGTGGCGATACCGCCGGAGTAATCTTCAGCTTCGAAAACCGGCGCATTGGCCTGCATTCCCGCCGCCAGCCCAGAGAGCCCTCCGCCAAGTACTGCAATGTCATGGTTATTAATAGTCAATTTCTATCCTTCCTCAACTTATCAAGTAAAAATACACGTTCTAAGAACGAGGTTTTGATTACACCATAAGAAGGGTGTTATGGCTAGCCTTCTTAGAAGCCTAGTACTCAGTCATTTTCATTATGACGGGTAAACTTCGCGTATTATTTAATCTCCCCTCTTTGAAATGATGTGTCAACACTTTTCCGGACACAAAGTTAAGCAGCTTTACACTGCAATTCGTAATCCACGGGCGACAAATAGCCGTTGGCGGAATGTAGCCGCTCACGGTTATAAAAGACCTCGATATACTCA
>Ga0208392_1000045_pt1 | contig 25608 bp, 17 predicted proteins | sample LakWasMeta3_LOW4_2_FD_183855 | JGI IMG/M metagenome (GOLD analysis project Ga0208392, IMG submission 183855) | Freshwater sediment methanotrophic microbial communities from Lake Washington under simulated oxygen tension - Sediment Metagenome... | ecosystem: Environmental > Aquatic > Freshwater >... | reverse complement strand
AGGCTATCGAATAGCGCCATAATCTCTTCACTGGTTTTGCTGTCAAGGTTGCCGGTAGGTTCATCAGCCAGTATCAGGCTCGGACTGTTGACCAGTGCTCGTGCGATTGCCACGCGCTGCTGCTGCCCGCCTGAAATCTGGCTGGGGCGCGAGTTAAGATAGTTGCCCAAGCCTACTTTCACCAGTACCTGCGCGGCTTTTTCATGGCGGGTCTGTTTATCCACCCCGGAATATACCAGGGGCAAGGCCACGTTATCCAGCAGGCTGGAGCGTGCCAGCAGGTTAAACCCCTGGAACACAAAGCCGATTGTCTTGTTTCTGAGCCCCGCCAGCGCATTGCCATCCAGCTCGGCAACAGCATGCCCATCCAGAAAATACTCACCCGCACTCGGCTTATCGAGGCAGCCAAGGATATTCATGAAAGTAGATTTACCGGAGCCGGAAGGCCCCATGATTGCCAGATAATCGCCACGTTTTACAACAAGGTTCACATCTTTCAGCACAGGAAAAGCGCCAGCCGCGGTCTGGTAATCCTTATACAATTGCCGCACTTCAATCACAGATGTCGTAGTCAAGATTTCAGGCCTAGAACATTCTTGGCGCGCGTGTCGCACTGGCAGCGGCTTTGCCATTCGGCTGGGCTTCACCCGCAATCACTTTGTCACCCGGTTTCAGTTCATCACTTACAATCTCGGTGAGTTTACCGTCGGTAATGCCAACTTTTACGCGGCGCAGCTGCGGCTTGCCATCTTGCAGCACATAAAGCTTGCCGCGCCCGAAGCCATCTGCATTCATGCCCTCCGCGGCAGGCTTTTTCCTGTTGCCGCGCGGCGCTTTGCCTGAAGCATTAGCGCCCGCATCTACCGTTTCATCATCAAGCTTGGGCTTGAAGCGCAACGCGGCGTTTGGTACCAGCAGTACATTGTCATGCTTTGCAAAAACGATGCTCACATAAGCTGTCATGCCCGGCAGAAGTATCTGCTTGGGGTTATCTACAGAAACTACGACGTTATATGACACGACATTGGAAGTAGTCGTCGGGTTCAGGCGAATCTGCTTGACCACCCCTTCAAAATTAAGGTTGGGAAACGCATCTACATTGAATTTCACCACCTGCCCTACTTTGATATTGCCGATATCGGCCTCGGCAAAGCTGGTGTCAATCTGCATCTTGGATAGATCCTGTGCGATTTTAATCAATGTCGGTGTCTGAAAGCTGGCAGCAACGGTCTGGCCAATGTCTATCTGCCGGTCAATCACAATGCCGGAAACCGGTGAACGGATAATGGAATAAGAAAGGTTGGTTTTATCACGCTGCAACTGCGCACGCGCACTGGCCAGCACTGCTTGGGCTGATTTCAGCGCCTGCACCGATTGATCCAGCTCCTGCCTGGAGACATACTCCTGCACAAATAAAGAACGGATTCTGGCTTCATTGGCTTTCGCCAGCTCAACCGAGGCTTCGGCATTGCGCACAGTGCCTTGCGTCTGCGCAATCTGTGCGGTGAATAAGGCATCATCAAGCTCCAGCAGTATCTCGCCTTTTTCTACCTTGTCGTTAAAGTCGACATAAAGTTTACTGACGCGACCTGAAACCTGGGTGCCCACACTCACCAGCGTTACCGGATTAATAGTACCGTTAGCGGATACCGCCTGCTCAATATCACTCCGCGTGATTTCCTGCAGTTTATATAAATCTTCAGGGCGCTGCTGACTGGTTTTTTTGTAATACATATAGCCGCCGGCAACCGCTGCCAACAGCACTAAAGGTATTGCGAGTTTTTTAATTACTTTCTGCATGTTTTAACCCTGGTCATTTTTTGGGAATATTTTGGGGTCATTTCCTTTGCCCGTCCGGCAAAGATTGAATCATCACACTATCGAGCGCACCTATGGATTGTGCCAAAGCGGCCCGTGCAACGTTGCGGCTCAAATCGGCCCTGATTTTTTGCTGATTGGCACTGGCAAGCGCGCTTTGCGCATTGAGTGTATCAATAATATTGCCTACCCCCGCTTTATAGCGGCCAAGGGCTACGCGTGCCGATTCTTTGGCGCTGGCTACCAATATGTCTGCCGATTTAATGGTTTCATGTGCCGTACGCAGGTTCTGGAATGCGGTCCATACATCGAGCGAAATCTGCAGTTTAAGCTGGTCGCGCTGTGCTTCTTTCGCCTCTGCTGCCGCCTCGGCAGAGCGTATGCGGTAAGTGGGCGCATAGCCTGCAAATATCGGCACAGAAACCGTCACGCCCAATGTAGCGTTGTTGCTGGAGGATAAGCTGCTTCCATCCTGAAAACTGTTAGACACGTTAATTGAAACGGTAGGCTTGGCTGCGGCGCGGCTCGCCAGAATAGTCGCTTTTGCCGCATTGACCTGCGCCTCGCTCGCTACCAGGTCTGGCCGGCGGGTACGCGCCTGCTCAATCAGCTGATTAATGTCAAATTCAATTTCGCTGGCATTGATAGCGGTATGTGTCGTGTCCTGCAGTTTTAGCGGGCTGTTTGCATTCAGGCCCATCACATTGGCCAGAATGCCGTAATCGTTCTTCAGCGTGCCTTCTGCCGTAACCCTGGTAAGCACGGCCTGTGCGTAGGCCGTCTCCGCTTGCAGTTTATCGGCCGGGGTTGAAACTCCAGCCTTGTATTTCGCTTCTGCCGACTTGAAACTTTCGAGATTGAAGCTTTCAGATTCGCGCGTCGCATCCAGCAGGGCAATATCGGTCTGTACCTGGTAATAAGCCTTGATTGCATTCAGCAGTATGCTCTGCACTACTGAACTTTGTGTGGCACTGACAGCTTGCAGCAGCTGGCGTGCATTTTCAAGCGCAGCATCTCGGTTGCCAAAATCATAAAGCAGGTAGGAAACGGCAAGGCTGTTGCCTAGATTATAGTAATCACGCCCCCTGGAAGCAGATTTGGGGTCTACAAAACTCTCGCTGAGCGTTGCGCTGTCAGTTACTGTGGGCAAAAATGCTGACTTTGCTATTCCCAGCTGCGCTGCCTGCACCTTTGCATTTGCATACAGCTCCCGCGTTTGCGGGTTATTGCATAATGCAGATTCAGTGACATCTGCCAGAGATAAGGGCTGGCTGAAATCAACTGCCGCACATGCAGCGCCTGAGTCGCCGTATTTCGCGTCAGCTGCATATAGCGCCGGCGGCAGGTCAAGCGATGTTGCCAGCGGGTCACCATTGCTATACCAGACAGGCCCGGCGGCCTGCGCATTAAAAGCCATCAAGAGCGCTGAAATTAAAAATATGTTTTTTTTATGCAAGATTCAATACTTAATAAAATAAATAACGCGGCATGGATAACCTTTGGAAATGGCTACGTCAGATGTTCTGATTAGCATGCAGTTGAAAAGTTTAGTCAGCCCAGCACTAAATTTACTCTATTGTATTATCAATTGCAGCAGATAATTAACACAATGCATACTTTAATACTTGCACTCATTGGCTTATGATAACCATACTGGTATTAATGGCTAATAAAAATAAATATTTTTTCCATGATTAGAATCCACTGCAACCGCTAGACATATGTCTTTACGCCATAATAGCTTAAGCGCTTTTAATGCCAACCTGTTACTGGCATTGATATGCCTGATGATATTCAGCGGGCTCTTTACAGCCTATGTGTTCGCTGAAAAAGAAATAGACCACACCAATCAGGCGCGCCACGAATCCTACCTGCTGGCGAACGAGCTACGCCAGTCTTCAGATGACCTGACACGCATGGTGCGCACCTATGTTGCAAACGGCAACATCATCTATAAAAAACATTTTGAGAGCATCATCGCCATACGCGATGGCAAACTGCCGCGCCCGCACAATTACCAAAATGTTTACTGGGATGTAAAGCGCTCTGATATTGACCGCAAAAGCCTGCAGACAGGCAAAGCAACACCGCTACTGGAACTTATACGCAAAGCCAATTTCACTAAAGCTGAAATTGAAAAACTGGAAGAAGCCAAAAGCAAATCCGACTTGCTGGTAAATACCGAACTCGCTGCGATTAAATACTATGAGGCATCAAAACACGCAGGTGATGCCAATCAGATGAAAGCAATCCAGCTGGTGACAGATGAGACTTACGGCCAGGCCAAAGCCAGCATCATGAAACCTATCAATGATGTTTACCAGATGATGGAAACGCGTACGTCAAATGCCATTAAAAATGCAGAACAGTTCGCCCTAAACATACGTTATGCCGTCATCGCGGTCGGCATACTGTTTCTGTTTGTATTATGGAGAACCTACCACTCCATGCGCACGACGCTAGGTGCACCGCTTGATATATTGCAGGCAGAAATCACCCGTATTGGAAGCGGCGACTTCACAAAGCCGATTCCTGTTAAAGGAAAGATGGAAAACAGCATCATGGGCTGGCTCTCGGAAACACAGATCAGGTTATCCAAGGCCCATGCTGACAACGCACGCACCAACCGTCTTTACGCCACATTGAGCTACTGCAACGAAGCGATTGTGCGCTGCAAAGACACCAATGAGCTATTTAATACAATCTGCCGCGACGCCGTATTACAAGGCGGCATAAGTATGTGCTGGATAGGCATCATCGATGAAACAGACGGACTGGTAAAACCGGTGGCCTCGTACGGTCAGGGCATAGAGTACCTGGACGGCATTGAAATATCCACAGACGTTAGCGTACCTTCAGGCCAAGGCCCTACCGGCACTGCCGTCAGAGAAAATCACGCAGTATGGTGCCAGGACTTTGCAAACAACCCGATGACTGCACCTTGGCATAAACGTGGCGAGAAATATGGCTGGAATGCATCAGCATCGCTGCCTCTGATACAAAAAGGCAATGTGGTCGGCGCGCTTACATTATATTCAAGCGAGATTCATGCATTTGACGTTAAAGAACAAAAATTACTGTCTGAAATGACACTGGATATTAATTTTGCAATCAGCCGCTTTGCAGATGAATTGCAAAAAACCAGGATGCAGGACCAGTTAATCAAGCTGTCGCTTGCAGTAGAACAAAGCCCCAGCTCCATTATCATTACAGACCTTGATGCCAATATTCAATTTGCCAACACCACTTTTCTGGAAAAGAGCGGCTATGACAGAGATGAGATTATCAACCAGAATGCTCGCATCCTGCAAAGCGGCAAAACGCCAAAACGCATCTACACAGAAATGTGGTCAACCCTGTTACGGGGCGACGTGTGGAAGGGTGAACTGATTAACCGCAGCAAAACCGGCACCGAGTATGTGGAATACGCGATGATTTCACCTATACGCGACGCCGAAGGCAACATCACGAACTATCTTGCCATTAAAGATGACATCACCGAGAAAAAGCAGGCTGGTGAACGCATTCGCTTCCTCGCGCATTTTGACCAGCTCACCGGGCTGCCGAACCGGGTGATGTTGCAGAATATTTTCAGGTACGCATTAAATTCAGTTCAGCGCAGCGGCGGCAATCTGGCTGTACTTTTCATAGACCTTGATCATTTCAAATATGTGAACGACACGCTGGGGCAAAGCATAGGCGACCAACTGCTGATTGAATTTTCCAAGCGCATAAAAAGTGTTCTGCGCGATGAAGACACGGCTTCACGTGCCAGCGGTGATGAGTTCATTGTGATTCTGCCGGGCATCAACGAAAATAGCGCGGCAAATATTGCAGGCAGGTTACTCAATGCCATCTCCGCCCCTTATCAAATTCACCAGCATGAACTGATTACTACCGCCTCTATCGGTATCGCCATATACCCCAACGATGGCAATAGCATGGAATCACTGTACAAAAATGCAGATACGGCCATGCATCAGGCCAAGCAAACCGGACGCAATAACTTCCGCTTCTTTACCCAGAAGATGCAGGAAAATACCGAACGCCATCTGCAATTAGCCAATGCGCTGCGCTTTGCCATTGAACGCAACCAACTGCAGCTTCATTACCAGCCACAGGTATCAGTCGATAATGGCCATATTTCCGGTGTAGAAGCCCTGCTGCGCTGGCAGCACCCGGATTTTGGCGCGATACCGCCATCAGAATTCATACCGATTGCAGAAAACACCGGCCAGATCACAAAGATAGGTGAATGGGTGCTGCGCGGTGCCATTAAACAAATGAAAGCATGGCTTGAAAATCATTTGCCAGTGCCGATAATCGCAGTGAACCTATCAGCCCAGCAGTTCCGGGATGCCAAGTTCCCGGAACTGGTCGCCTCTATCCTTGAAGAAGAAGGCCTGCCGCACAATTATCTGGAGCTTGAACTCACTGAAGCAGTAGCCATGGATGACCCGGAAGCCGCAGTGCAGATCATGGACAGGCTGGACAGCTTTGGCATACGCATGTCAATCGATGACTTTGGCACCGGCTACTCATCGCTCAGCTATTTAAAACGGTTCAAAATATACAAACTGAAGATAGATCAGTCTTTTGTGCATGACATCACAGATGATGCTGAAGACAAGGCGATTGTGACTGCCATTATCAATATGGCAACCAGCTTGGGCATGCGCACAATTGCAGAAGGTGTTGAAACAGCCGGGCAGCTTGCATTCCTGCGCCTGCAAGGCTGTGATGAAGTGCAAGGCTATTATTTCAGCAAGGCTCTTACTGCCAGCCAGCTTACAGACTACGCCAGATTACAGACGGCATAAGCCAGGTGGCTGCCACGAGCCAGGCTTGAAAATGCTAGATTTCCAACTGGGCCAGCATGGCAGCGCCGATGATTCCAGCCTGGTCTCCCATGCCGGAAATATGTACGTTCACCCTGCCGCGCAAAACGGGAATTAAATCAGCATCGAGCTGCTGCTGAAAAGCAGCTTGCATCAGCGGCCAGCCAGCGCTCATGCCGCCGCCCAGCACTACATCGGTGACATCAATTACTTTAAGAATATGCGCCAGAGCCTGTGCCAGAGAGGTTGCGGCCAGAGTATAAGCACTGATGGCATGTTGGTCGCCACCTGCGGCACGCCTGGCAACTTCTGCCGCACTGCAATGCTCGCCGCTTGCCTGCTGGTAAGAAATAGCAACGCCGCTGGCAGACGCATATTGTTCCATGCAGCCACGATTGCCGCAGCCACATAAGCGGCCATCAGGCATGGTGATGATATGCCCTACTTCCATCGCCACGCCATGCTGCCCCTGAAAAGGCTTTCCATTCAGGATCAGACCTCCACCAACACCAGTGCCTAAGCCCATATAGATAAGATTACCGGCAGGTTTACCAGCCATCATGTACTCGCCATAAGCCGCTGCCAGCGCATCGTTCTCCGTAATCACAGGCAGGCCGATGATAGCGCTCAAGTCGTGGCTTAAATCCACATTACTCAAACCAGGCAGATTGGGCGATTGGGCAATCATTTGTGTGTGCGGATCAATAAAACCGGGGAATCCGATACCAACCGCTGATATTGCAGGATATTTCTTGCGCACGGTACCGATTGCATCGGCAATGGTAGTCAGAATTGTCTGCCAGGCCTGATGCGGCGTATCCTGGTGCTGTCTGCACAAACCTGAGAAATCAGCCTGAAAGCGGATTTCATCCAATAATCTGGCCTGCCCATGGGCTTGGCCGGATTCAATCACCCCGACACGCAGGTTGGTACCGCCGACATCAATACCGATTAACAGCGCCATAGCTCAGTGCCTTCCGCTACGCGCAATCGTATCTGCAAAAAAATCTTTTTGCGCTGTAGCAAGCTGCTGCCAGCTAAAGCGCCAATGCCAGTTACCGCTGGCAGTACCTGGAATATTCATACGATGGCTGGTGTCCAGCTCCAGAATATCCTGCATAGGCACTACGGCAAGATTTGCTTCCGATTCAAGCGCCATTTCAATCAAGCGACGGGGAACGTCCAGTTCATCATCATCCTGGTTTTCTGCACCCATGTGCGCTTGCACATGTGCAAGCTGCTGTTCATCCATAGCACTATGCCAGCCGACAGTAGTGTCGTTGTCATGGGTACCGGTATAGACAACACTATCAGCGCCGATATTATGCGGCAGGTAAGGATTATCAGACTCGCCACTGAAAGCGAACTGCAGTATCTTCATGCCAGGCAAGTGATATTTGATTCTCAAAGCATCCACTTCATCCGTAATCACGCCTAAATCTTCCGCTACCAGATCTATATTCGGCAACGCCTTTTTAATCGCTGCCAGCAGCGCATCACCAGGCGCCTGCACCCAGCTGCCATTGATTGCGGTCTCTTCATCTGCTGGGATCTCCCATGCGGCTTCCAGGCCACGGAAGTGGTCGATACGCACAATATCAAATAGCTCGCTTTGAGTTGTCATGCGCGCTACCCACCAGCCAAAGCCATCTTTAGCCATTTCATCCCAGTTATAGTGTGGGTTGCCCCAGCGCTGGCCAGTTGCCGAGAAATAATCCGGCGGCACCCCAGCCACCACGGTCATATTCTGGTTTTCATCTAGCTTGAACAAATGCGGGTGCGCCCAGACATCAGCACTGTCATAAGCCACAAAAATCGGAATATCGCCGAACATGGCCACATTCTTTTCATTGGCGTACTTTTTCAGCGCCATCCATTGGGTAAAAAATACATACTGAGTGAATTTGATGACAGCAATTTCCTGCGCCAGCTCTTCCCTTACCTGCCTTAATGCAGGAATGTCACGCTTTTTATATAACTCCGGCCATTGATTCCAGCCAGCCTGGTTAAACTTTGTGCGCAGCGCCAGAAACAGGGCAAAATCATGCAGCCAGTCAACCTGCTTGTCACAAAAATTCATGAAATCCTGATATGCCTTTGTTTCAGCCTGTGCGATAAACGTCAGGTAAGCTTTTGTGAGTAGCTGGGTCTTGCTTGAAATAAGGCTGCCAAGGTCATCTTTGGTGAGCAAGCCTTGCGCTTCAAGCGCATCCAGGCTTATAAAGTCTGGGTTACCTGCGTGAGCTGATAAACACTGATACGGTGAGTTGTCAGCGTGCGGCATGTTGATAGGCAGCGTTTGCCATACGCTGGCACCGATTTCATTCAGGAAATCAACAAAACGATAGGCTTCGACACCTAAATCACCCGTGTAATATTTGCTGGGCAAAGAACTGATATGCAAAAGTACGCCGGTACGGCGCTGGTTTACTGCAGGTAATTTAGATTGCAAAGTCATAAAAATCTACATAATTAAAAAGGGAACACTTCAATTAATATTCAACTTAATGACCTTGAATCACCGCAGTCACCCACGGTTCCAGCGTGTCAAATCATTAAGCCTGTCCGCGCCTCATGGTGCCGGCATTATCCGCATTACCGCCGCCGGCGCTGATTTTCTGATGCAGGGCATCAGGCACCGGCTGTCCAAGCAAGTGATAAAGATTAATCAGATTACGTCTGTAAAGCTGGTCAAAGCTGGCAACGCTGTCTGATGAATTGTAATCACCAAACCACCAGAACCAGTCCGATCCTTCACAGATTGCCAGCTGACGTTCACACGCTTTCAGCTGCTCGGCATCAAAGCTTTGCTTCGACAGCACGCTGTCATAGGTTTTCTTGGCTGTGCACAACAAATCCCAGGCCAGGTTCTTATCTTTGCTGCCAATCCAGGTACTGAAAGTGCCATATACCCAGCTGCCGGCTGCTATCTGCGGTAACGCGGGAGCGGATAATCCTTGATTTTCCACATCGTGACTTTGATACATGTCAACTATGTCACTGAATGTACTCATTTTTATATCAGCATGACTGGCAAGCGAATTGTAAAGTTCACTCAGGAAGTAATAACCGTTGTATGGAAAGTACTCCCATGCATTTTCACCATCAAGAATCACGCTGACGATTCTTGGCTTGTCACCGGTGTTGTTCTGATGGATGTGTTCAAGGGTCTGCACAAAGTCATTCACCGCATCACGCGAATGTATCTTGGCATACTCAAAACCAATCTTGTCTGAGAGCTGGTCATCTCTGAAGAAACACAGAATATCGTTTTTACCGTTTGTCACGCGATAAGGCTGATACAAATAGTCATCCTTATTTGCAGTGCTCAAATGTGATTTCAGCAGGCTATTGGCTAGTACAGCCTGCCCGGTAGCAGCCCACTCCAAGCCGTGGTCCGCCATTAGTGACAGTGCTGCATGAGAAACGCCGCCTTCAGCAGGCCACATGCCACGCGGCTGTACGCCAAAATGCTGCTGGTGGGATTTTTTAGCAGAAAGCACATGCGCAGCAGCACGTGGCTGGCCACCCTGGTAACCGCTGCTCTCAGGTAGCGGGGCATCGGGCATGGCATCCAGTGTGGATTTAAAATCGAGCAGCAAAGGCAATATCGGGTGATAGTAAGGCGTTGTTGAAATCTCGATCTGCTTGCGCTCCATCAAAGCGCGGTAGCGCGGAATCAGGTTGGAGATGGTGTCAGCAATCACTGCAAATAACTGCTGCCTTTCTGCATAGGTAAATAAAACACCTTTAGTCATCAATGCCTGTACAACCGGGTCAGTCCGGCGCAGGCTCTCGCCGCACCAGGCCAGATGGTACCAGACCAGCAAATCGGCTTTATATTGTGCAGACAGGTAATGGAACTGGTCATTCACCGTCTCTTCATGCTTTGTCATCAGCGGCTCAACCAGCTGATAGATCTGAAGCAAACGCTGATAGTGCGGGAACGGGCTCAGCATCTTTTCATGATGGCTCTTGAAGCAGCTTTCAACAATCAGGTGACATTGGTCATGGCTGATGTCAGCAAGGTTTTCTTCAATCAATAGCGCCAGCAATGGGTCGCGTATCGACTTGCTTTTGAATTGCTGCGTGTAATCCTCAAGCTGCTCCAGCAGGATAGGCACAAAGTTGAAACTGACACGCGCTTCCGGATTGATTTCCAGATGGTAAGCCATGTCGCTGTAGTCTTTTATGGCATGCAGATAGGTCCATGGCAGCACATACTCATTGGTCACCAAATCCCGGTAGTCCGGTTGATGCATATGCCAGTACAGATTGAGATATAACTTGGGACGATCAGCTTTCACTTCAGAATAAACCTTAAACTATTTAATTAGAAACTTTGAGAAAAATACCCGATAGAGACCTGATGGTGAATGGGCCACCCACCATCAGATCTCTGATGATTCAGAAACTTACACCACTCAAACCACCCGATACAGATCCTGGCCAAGCATGTCCGGCGTTACCAGCACAATGCCCTTCTCGGAAACATAGAAACGTTTTGCATCCAGACTCAGATCGACACCGATCTGCATACCTTCCGGAATCACGCATCCGCGGTCAACCACGACGTTCTTCAAAATAACATTACGGTTCACCGTAACCTTGGGCAAAATTACTGCGCCCTGGATATCACAATAACTGTGTACGCGTACATCTGAAAACAGAACCGAATTGGTCACGCATGAGCCACTGATCAGGCACCCGCCGGAAACCAGCGAATCCGTCGCTTTACCGGTACGGCCTTCATCATTGAACACAAACTTGGCTGGCGGCAATTGCTCCTGGTAAGTCCAGATTGGCCACTCACGGTCATACAGGTTAAGTTCAGGAATAACCTTGGTCAGCTCCATATTGGCTTCCCAGTAGGCATCGATTGTACCTACATCACGCCAGTAGAAGTTACCATTCTTGGCACCTACGCAGCTATCAGTAAAACGATGCGCCTGCACTTTATATTTTTTAATGATGTAAGGAATGATGTCGCCGCCAAAGTCATGGGTCGACTTTGAATCATCCGCATCACGAATCAGCTGTTCATAAAGGAACTTGGCATTAAACACATAGATACCCATGCTGGCAAAGGCTTTGGTCGGATCATCCGGCATGTGTTTAGGGTTTGCCGGCTTCTCGGCAAATTCAACCACGCGGTCAGTTTCATCCACCGCCAGCACACCGAAGCCTTTTGCATCCTCCAGTGGCACATTGATACACGCCACCGTCATGTCTGCATTGTTTTTTACATGCGTTGCCAGCATTTTGCCGTAGTCCATCTTGTAGATATGGTCACCGGCAAGAATCAAAATGTACTCTGCGCCGCCCTCGCGCAGTAAATCTATATTCTGGTATACAGCATCTGCCGTCCCTTTATACCAGTCTTCTGAAATACGCTGCTGCGCCGGAATAATGTTGACATACTCGTTGAATTCGCCGCGCAGGAAACCCCAGCCGCGCTGGATATGTTGAATAAGGCTCTGCGCCTTATATTGTGTGGCCACGTTGATTTTACGGATGCCGGAATTTACGCAATTGGATAATGGGAAATCGATGATGCGGAACTTGCCGCCGAACTGCACTGCCGGCTTTGCACGCCAGTCTGTCAAACTCTTTAAACGGCTGCCGCGCCCGCCTGCCAGAATAATCGCGACAGTATTTTTTGTTAAGGTACTAATAAAACGATCTGAATGTTGGTCTGTTTGCCGGCTATTCGACATGATGCCCTCCTGAAGTTTGTTTTAGTTACTTTAGTTGCGCTAGCTGGGCCAACTAGCTTATTTTTATTACGACTGCGATTGATTACATTATAATCAGCTTAAAGCACTATAATCTAGCTTAAATAATACAAATTCAAAAAATAAAAGCTAAAAAAACCTTAAAAATATTAGGGAATACATATCTTGGCAAAATCCAAAGCAAACACACATGCACGCCAACTCATTCTAGATGCGCGCCACCATGACCCATTTAGCTTTTTAGGCCAGCATCTCATCCATGAAAATGGCGAAAATCATTTTGTCTACCGGGCATTCTTTCCACACGCAAGCGAAGTGCAGGTTAAAACAGGCGAATCATGGACTACGCTTGAAAAAACACACCGTGACGGCCTGTTTGAACACAGCACTGCAACTGCGCTGCAAACGCCCTGCCTGCTCAAAGTGACCAAGGATGGGCACAGTTACGAAACCCACGACCCTTATACATTCAACACCAGCATCACCCAGGATGAACTTTACCTATTTGGTGAAGGCCGCTTGAAACAAGCCTATAAAACACTGGGCGCGCAATGTATTACCCAAGACAACGTAGCCGGTGTGCGTTTTGCCGTATGGGCCCCTAATGCTGAACGCGTCAGCGTAATTGGCAGCTTTAACCAATGGGATGGCCGCGTGCATTCCATGCGTGCGCATGGCTCAAGCGGGGTCTGGGATATTTTCATTCCCAACCTCACGACTAACGACACCTATAAATTTGAAATCCGCAATCGCCATACCGGCGGCATTCTGGTCAAAACCGACCCTTACGGCTTTGAATTCGAGCAGCGCCCCGGCACAGCCGCCAAGATCAGCACCAGCCATCACCAGTGGGAAGATAAGCAATGGCTGGAATCCCGCAAAAAACGCGACTGGCTGCATGCCCCATTTAACTGTTACGAAGTGCATTTAGGCTCATGGCAGCGCAATGCCAAAGGCCATTTCCTCACCTATCGTGAACTTGCAAAAACACTGGTACCGCACGTGGCGGCCATGGGCTATACCCATGTAGAACTGCTGCCGATTACCGAGCACCCCCTCAACGAATCATGGGGCTACCAGACCACAGGCTATTTTGGCGTCACTAACAGGTTCGGCTCACCTGATGACCTGCGTTTTTTAATTGACGCATTCCACCAGGCCAATATCGGCGTGATTCTGGACTGGGTACCGGGGCACTTCCCTAAAGATGACTGGGCGCTGGCACGCTTTGACGGCACAGCGCTTTACGAGCATGAAGACCCGCGCCTGGGCGAACACCAGGATTGGGGCACTTACATATTCAACTATGGCCGCAATGAGGTGCGCAACTTCCTGATTGCCAACGCCTACTTCTGGCTGCAGGAGTTTCACATTGACGGTTTGCGTGTTGATGCTGTGGCTTCCATGCTCTACCTTGATTACTCACGCAAGGCTGGTGAGTGGCTGCCAAACAAGTTCGGCGGGCGTGAAAATCTCGATGTCATCGACTTCCTGAAACAGCTTAACGTCATGGTAGGTGAAGACTTCACCGGCGTACTCACCATTGCTGAAGAATCTACTGCCTGGCCTATGGTGTCACGTCCGGTTTACCTGGGTGGCCTGGGCTTCAGCATGAAGTGGAACATGGGCTGGATGAACGACACCCTGAGCTATTTTGAAAACGACCCGGTACACAGGCGCTACTATCACGACAAACTGACTTTCGGCCAGCTTTACGCCTACTCCGAAAACTTTGTACTACCGTTCTCACACGATGAAGTGGTACACGGCAAAAAATCACTGCTGGACAAAATGCCAGGCGATGCATGGCAGAAATTTGCCAACCTGCGCCTGCTCGCAACTTACCAGATGACGAGCCCAGGCAAAAAACTGAACTTTATGGGCAACGAATTTGGCCAGGGCCGCGAGTGGAACGTCAACAGCAGCCTTGACTGGCACCTCTTAGGCGAAAGCTATGAAGGGCATCAATGGCACCAGGGCGTGCAGAAACTGCACGCGGATTTAAACAATCTGTACAAAGAACTTAAATCACTGCATACGCTCGATTTTGAAGTACAGGGATTTGAATGGATAGACTGCCACGACACTGAACAATCAATTATCAGCTTCGCAAGGCGCGGATTGGACAATAGTTTTGTTATAATAGTGCTTAACTTTACGCCTGTTTTACGAAACGCCTATCGCATCGGCGTTCCACAGCCTGGTGAGTATCAGGAAATTTTCAATAGTGATGCGGGCTGTTATGGCGGTAGCAATCAAGGTAACAGCGGTAGTTTACATACCGAGAACGTGGCGTGGATGCATCACAATCAGTCAATTGTAATTACCCTGCCACCATTGGCAGGAATTGTTCTGCAAATTAAATAACTTATTGAATAAAAAACACTAAATATATAAATGGCTACACTTCATAAACACCCGGTATGGCAAAAACTTAGCCAACATCAAGAAAAAATTGCATCAACTCACATGCGCGACCTGTTCGCCCAGGATGCCAAGCGTTTCGACAAATTCAGCCTGAAATTCGCTGATATTCTGTTTGATTACTCGAAGCATCGCATTACTGACGAAACGATGCCACTGCTGTTTCAATTAGCGCGTGAAGCCAAGATTGAAAACTGGCGCGACAAGATGTTCGCCGGTGAAAAAATCAACATCACAGAAAACCGTGCTGTATTGCACACAGCATTGCGTAACCGCGCCAACACACCGGTGCTGGTAGACGGCCATGACGTGATGCCGGACGTGAACGCAGTTCTGGCACAGATGCGCGACTTTTCAGAGAAAGTGCGTAGCGGTAGCTGGACAGGCTTTTCAGGCAAACGCATTACCGACATCGTAAATATCGGCATTGGCGGCTCTGACTTGGGCCCGGTAATGGTATGCGATGCACTGAAACCCTATGCAAGCGATGCGCTGAAAGTGCATTTCGTTTCCAACATTGACGGCGCACACCTGATGCGCGCGCTTAATGTGTGTAACCCGGAAACCACGCTGTTCATCGTTGCATCCAAAACATTCACAACACAGGAAACCATGACCAATGCGCTTTCTGCACGTGCATGGTTTCTGAATTCTGCCAAAAATGAGGCACATGTAGCCAAGCACTTTGTAGCGCTCTCAACCAATGCAAAAGCGGTGCAGGCATTTGGTATTGATACGGCCAACATGTTTGCATTCTGGGACTGGGTAGGCGGCCGTTATTCATTATGGTCAGCGATTGGTTTATCCATTGCCTTGTACGTTGGTATGGATAACTTTGAAGCACTGCTGACCGGCGCTTTTGAAATGGATGAACACTTCAAAACAGCACCGCTTGAACAGAATATGCCGGTCATCATGGCGCTGATTGGCGTGTGGTATAACAACTTCTTCCACATCGACACGCAGGCGATTCTGCCTTACGACCAGGGTCTGGCACGCTTCCCTGCATATCTGCAGCAGGCTGACATGGAAAGCAACGGCAAATTCATCTGCCGCGACGGCAGCCGTGTGCCATACAAAACCGGCCCTGTAGTGTGGGGCGAAGCCGGCACCAATGGCCAGCACGCTTTTTACCAATTGATTCACCAAGGCACGCAAACCGTACCGGCAGACTTCTTGATGCCGGTTCACAGCCACTACAAGGTTGGCGCCAATGGCAACACCCACCACAAGATTCTGCTGGCCAACTTCCTGGCGCAAACGCAATCACTGATGCTGGGCAAAACCAAAGAGCAGGCACGTGCAGAGCTTGAGCAGCAAGGCCTTTCAGGCAAAGCCCTTGAAGACCTGCTGCCGCATAAAGTGTTTGAAGGCAACCGCCCTACGACTTCTATCGTGTTTGATAAACTTACCCCCAATACGCTGGGTAAACTGATTGCACTGTATGAGCACAAAATATTCGTGCAAGGCATCATCTGGGATATCAACAGCTACGATCAATGGGGTGTTGAGTACGGCAAGCAGATCGCACAGCAGATTTTGCCGCAGTTGATCAGCGATGAAGTGGTGAGCAACTATGACAGCTCAACCAACGGCCTGATTAATTACACAAAATCTCTCAAGATTGATGCCTGATTAAACTATCGCTCCACCAAGCACAACTCAAAAGCCCAATAGATTATATCTTTGGGCTTTTTTATTTTAATGCTCTAATAACAACACCCTTAACAGTTACAGAAAATTACGAGTGCTGAAAAATGGCCAACCTTGATCAATACCGCGTCAACCCAAAAACCTTTTCACTTAAAGACTTTAATGCCAGGGATAAAACCGAGCGCAGCGTCACCAAAGAAGAAGATGCAATTGAGTTTGCCAGGCTTGTATCGGAAATCAATCTCTATCAGGATATTCTGCACGCTGAAGGCAAACGCAAGATACTGCTGATACTGCAGGGCATGGATACCAGCGGCAAAGACGGTACCATTCGCCACGTATTCAGCGAATGTGACCCGCTAGGCATACGCCTGGCTAATTTCAAAGCCCCTAGCACTGATGAACTTGCACACGATTATCTGTGGCGCGTACACCAGCAGGTGCCAAAAGTCGGGGAGCTGGTTATTTTCAACCGAAGTCATTATGAAGATGTCGTCATTGTAAAAGTGCATGACTGGATAGATGATGCCGAATGCAGACGCCGCTATGCCCAAATAAACGACTTTGAACGCATGCTCACCGAAACCGGAACCACCATCATCAAGTGCTTTCTGCACATTTCAAAGGGCGAACAGAAAAAGCGCCTGCAAGAGCGTCTGGATGACTCGGCAAAAGCATGGAAATTTAACGAAGGAGACCTGGAAGAACGTAAATTATGGCCTTTGTATGCAGAAGCTTATGATCAGGCGATTAAAGCTACTTCAACCAAACATGCACCGTGGCACATCGTACCGGCAGACTCCAAGACCAATCGAAACCTGCTTATATCAAGACTATTGCTGAAAACATTAAAGGATTTGAATCCGGCCTACCCGCCTGTACCGGCCGGATTCAAATCCATCGTCATTGATGACTGATTAGCGCAGCTTCACATCACCGGCATTAACCAATTGCTTGGTAATCACATCGCCTATCGTCGCACTTACGTTCGCACCGATACGCTTGGCAATTCTGCTGGTGATATCTTCCTGATAGGTGAAATCAACAATTTCTTCCTGCTTGATGATTTCACGCGCAACGTAATCGGCACTGCCCAAAGCATCAGCCAGGCCAAGCTTGATGCTCTGCTCGCCACTCCAGAACAAGCCGCTGAATACTTCCGGACTTTCTTTAAGACGAGCACCCCTGCCCTGGCGAACTACCGTTTTGAACTGCTCATGCACCTCGTTTAACATCGCTTGTGCCAACGCCTGATGCTTAGGGTTAACCGGCGAGAATGGGTCCAGCATCGCTTTATTTTCACCGGCTGTCATCAGGCGGCGTTCAACGCCAACTTTCTTCATCACTTCAGTAAAACCATAGCCATCCATCAACACACCGATAGAACCTACGATACTGGCTTTATCAACGTAGATCTTATCTGCAGCTGCAGCAATGTAATAACCGCCTGATGCACAGATGTCTTCTACCACTGCATATACCGGAATAGCCGGGTGCAATTTTCTCTGGCGCCTGATTTCATCATTGATGATACCAGCCTGCACAGGACTGCCACCTGGGCTGTTGATACGCAGGATGATGCCTTTGGTACCCTTGCTTTCATAAGCCTCGTGCAGACTGTTCATGACAGCCTCAGCATTCACCTCACCGCCGGCTTCAATAACACCTGAAATATCAATCAATGCTGTATGTGCTTCAAAACTCTTCTTTCCATCATGCATGACGCCTAATGCCATCAGCAACACTACAAAAAGGTAGGCAAAGGTCAAGCCCTTAAAAAGGGTGCCCCAGCGGCGTGCTGTTTTTTGTTCTGCCAATGCCGAAGTGGCGAGCTTTTCAATCACATCGCGCTGCCATTTTCCATCTGAGCTGTTTTCATTTGCAGCAGTCGATTGCTGATTTTGTTCTGACATAATTCAAACTTTCTACAATATCGTCTTAAAAGTGTTCTAAAAATACTGATTTATTTTACAGATGCTATGTTGATGGTAATTTTCTGGTTTTGTTCAATTGCTTCTAATGGTTTTAAACTTTTCCCCTTGCAAGGCCCTGCAACACAAAAGCCATTATCCGGCCGATAATGTGCCCCATGCGTTGCGCATACCAGAAAATCCTGCTGTGCCGTGAAAAACTCACCTTCGTTCCAATCCAGCTCTACAGAGACATGAGCGCATTGATTCACGTAAGCGTAAGGCTTGCCTTTAAACCGCACTGCAAATCCAGTTACAAACTGGCCTAGCCTGGATAAAGGAAAACGCACCCCTTTGCCACCATCTTCGAGTTCGGCACTATCCAGAATAACAAGGTTTTCTTCAATATTCATAAAATCCGCTTACGCATGCTCAAGCAGCCACTGGCTTAATTTAGTGAAATTATCAAACTGCTGCACTGGCTTCAAATGCTGCCATTCCTTCGCTGATTGCGCGCCATAGCTTACACCAATAGCATGAACACCGGCATTCTGTGCCATTTGCAAATCGTAACTGGTATCACCAATCATCAGCGTGCGTTCCGGCAAGGCAATCAGGTCATCCATCAATTCATCCAGCATCTGCGGATGCGGTTTTGAAAAACACTCATCTACAGTTCTGGTCGCATGAAAATAATTACGCAGCTGCGTATGTTCCAGCGCCAGATTGAGGCCGCGACGGCTTTTGCCCGTAGCTACCGCCAATTTGAATCCGCGCCTGTTCAAGGTTTTGATGGTATCGGCAGCACCGGCAAACAAAGGAATCTCACTCTCGCCCGCAAAATAATTCACATTGTATTGCGCAGCAAGCGCCTTGGCCTGCTCGTCAGAAATGCCCGGGTAAAGTGTTTCAACAGACTCTCTCAACCCCAAACCGATAATACTGCTAGCTGCTTCAGCGGTAAGCGGAGATAAACCCACCTGCTCTGCTGCTTTAACGATTGCCCTGATAATCATGCCGGTAGAATCTGCCAAAGTACCATCCCAATCCCACACAATCAAATCATACTGCTTTGCCATACTTTAATTACTCTTTCTCTAAATTCTTTAAAAATTTGCCTAATTCCGGCGGCATAGGCGCCACCAGCTCCAGCTTTTCCTGCGTCAACGGATGACGAATCTTGGTCACTGATGAATGCAGGAACATGCGCTTCAAACCGTGCTTGACCAGCGCTTTATTCAAAGCAAAATCGCCGTATTTATCATCACCTACTATAGGAAACCCTAAATGTGACAGCTGTACACGCAGCTGATGTGTGCGCCCGGTGACCAACTGTGCTTCAAGCAGGCTGTATTTACCGATAGCTGGGCTGTTAAAGTTCTTTATCAAGCGGAACATGGTCTCAGAACTCTGGCGCTCGCCAAACTTATCTTTTGAAGCATCCGTCACTACATTTACGCGCCGCTCACCATTGGGCAGCACATATTTCTGCAAATCCAGAACCACACGTTTTTTTGGTTCCAGCCACTCGCCCTGCACCAGCATCAAATAACGCTTGTCAGTCTGGTTATTGCGAATCGCCTCATGCAATGCAACCAGTGCACTTCTTTTCTTGGCCAGCATCAGCACACCGGATGTTTCACGGTCCAGCCTGTGTACAAGCTCGAGGAACTTGGCCTTTGGCCGCTCCAGTCGCAGCTGCTCGATCACGCCGCGACTGATACCGCTGCCGCCATGCACGGCAAACCCTGCAGCTTTATCTATCACCAGCATGGCATCATCTTCATAGATAATCGCATTCTCAAACTTGGAAGTGGCAGGCACGGCGCCTTCCGGCTTCTCTATCACGGTTGCACGGGTAGGCGGCACACGCACTACATCACCCAGCGTCAAACGAAAGTCCGCATCTACACGTTTTTTATTTACCCGCACCTCACCACTGCGCAAAATGCGGTAAACATGGCTTTTAGGCACACCTTTCAGGGTTTTTGTAAGAAAGTTATCAACACGCTGACCTTCACTTGCTTCGTCCACGGTTAAAAATGCTGCGGCTGATTCACTTACTTTAGAGGCTTTGCTGCTTTGATTTTCTGTAATTAAATTGTTCATGCGTAGCTTTTATGATTGATGTAGCTTATACTTCGATGGTTCTTAGGATTTAAGCATTAAACTTAATGTTAAATTCTTGATAAGAATACACTTAATATTGATAAATACATCGTACCAAGGCATTTAATTGCCATTTGGTGTGTTTATAAATAGTGACAACAAAATACTTGGTTAACACCGCTCGCCATATTATAAAGTAGCGGTAAGTAAAAATAGCGCTCAAGCCGCCGCAGACAAAAATGATAAAGCGCGACTTAAAGTGATCGTCAAATTTGACATATACGGCTAACCCGCAAACATGCGGTTAACTGTATTAACAAATTAGAATTTACTAAAGAATAGAATTTTAACGAATTTAAGCTACAGCAGGCACGATACTTTGCCGCATTTAAGCATGAATTTAACAATTAATTTGCTTTAACGAACAAATAAACATGTTTCAGCATGAGTTACTCTGTTGAAACAATTGAATTTAGATGCACAGATCTGACTCAGCCCTCTGGTTGACTCGATAGCTCTAATAATTAATATGTGCTTACACGCCATATTTCGTTAAATAGCCTGATTGTTAAATTTCCCAAACGTTAATATTCAGCCAGCACATGCCAACCAAAAAGCATCGTGCAGCTCTAGTAATTCAGCCGAAATCTGGCACTTTCACCTTAAAATGCCCTCACTCAAAGCTTAGATTTTAAGCACCAACGTCTGCTCGCGCCATAGCGCAGGAGCAAACAATGAAACGCATGTTATTTAATGCAACGCAATCAGAAGAATTACGCGTTGCGATTGTAGATGGTCAAAAACTTATCGATCTCGATATTGAACACGCTGGCAAAGAGCAGCGCAAAAGCAATATCTACAAAGGTGTTATCACCCGTATCGAACCCTCACTGGAAGCAGCATTTGTCGATTACGGACAAGACCGCCACGGCTTTCTGCCATTCAAGGAAGTAGCACGCAGCTACTACAAAGAGGGCACCGATAGCCGCGCCCGTATTCAGGACGCACTAAAAGAAGGTCAGGAACTGATTGTTCAGGTTGATAAAGACGAGCGCGGTAACAAAGGCGCTGCACTTACCACTTTCATCTCATTAGCTGGCCGCTATCTGGTGCTGATGCCAAACAACCCACGCGGAGGCGGCGTATCTCGCCGCATCGAAGGTGAAGACCGTGACGAACTGCGCGATGTATTAGCACAGCTGGAAGTGCAAAAAGGCATGAGTATCATCGCCCGCACAGCAGGTATCGGCCGCACAGTAGAAGAATTGCAGTGGGACCTTAACTACCTGACGCAATTGTGGACAGCCATTGATGGCGCCTCAGCCATGCAGCCTGGCGCATACCTGATCTATCAGGAAGGCAGCCTGGTGATTCGTGCAATCCGTGATTACTTCAGCTCTGACATCGGCGAGATTTTAATTGATACGCCAGACATTCATGAGCAGGCAGTGCAGTTCATGAATCACGTAATGCCGGGCAATGTTGCCCGCGTTAAGCTGTATCAGGATGAAATTCCGCTGTTCACACGTTTCCAGATCGAGCACCAGATTGAATCTGCTTTTGCACGTGAAGTGCGCCTGCCATCTGGCGGCGCGATTGTAATCGACCACACTGAAGCCCTGGTTTCAGTGGACGTTAACTCCGGCCGCGCAACCCGCGGCAGCGATATTGAGCACACTGCCTTAAACACCAACCTGGAGGCTGCTGAAGAAGTGGCTCGCCAGCTGCGCCTGCGTGACTTGGGCGGCTTGGTGGTGATTGACTTTATTGACATGGAAAGCCAGCGTAACCAGCGTGAAGTTGAAAATGCACTGCGCGATGCGCTGCATGTAGACCGTGCACGTGTACAGACAGGCAAGATCTCACGCTTTGGCTTGCTGGAATTATCACGCCAGCGCCTGCGCCCTAGCCTGGGTGAAACCAACCACATTCCTTGCCCACGCTGTAGCGGCACAGGCCATATCCGTGGCATTGAATCAACAGCATTGCACATTCTGCGCATCACGCAGGAAGATGCAATGAAAGAAAACAGCGCTATCATCCAGGTGCAGCTGCCTGTTGAAGTGGCAACATTCCTGCTCAATGAAAAACGTGCAGACATCCACAAAATTGAACAGCGCATGGGCGTGGAAGTTGTACTGATTCCTAACATTCATCTTGAAACGCCTAATTACAACATCGTGCGCATCAAGCACGATGACGTAAACCAGGATACAACACGTGCCAGCTACAAGATGGTAGAGCTGCCTACAGAAATCACCTACCTGCCAAACCAGGCCCAAGAAGCCAAGGCTGTAAAACCTGTAGCAGCTGTCAAAGGCATTACACCTGCTGCACCTGCTCCGGTAGTTGCAGAAAAAGTAGCGCCTACCGTATCGATTTTCACACGTGTTAAAGACTTTTTTGCCTCACTCGTCAAAAGCGAGCCTAAAAAATCAGAAGAAAAATCTGACGAGTCACGCCGTGAAAACAGCCGTAATCGCAACCGTAATCGCAACCGCAATGAGCGTAACCGCAACGAACGTGGTGATAAACCCCTGAACCAGGAACGCCCAAACCGTAATCAGGATGCAAAAGCGCCAGATAACCGCCAGGCTGAAAACAAGGTGCAGGAACCACGTCAGCAGAAACCGCAGCAACCGCGCAATGAAGCCCCACGCCAGGATAACAAACGTAGTGAACAGGCACGTGAAGGCAGTCAGCAGCCAACTGCTCCAGCTGGCGCGATTGCAAGCGAAACAGGTGAGCAACGTTCAGAGCGCAATGGCCGCCGTAACCGCAATAACCGCCGCGGCCGTCGTGACCGTGATGAGAACGCAGCACGTGAAAACAACCGCCCATTCGTTCCAAATGAAGAAATCGGCGCTGCTCAATCTGAAATCAGCACTGACACAGCCGCGCCAGTTCAGGCAAAAGCTGAAAACCAGAAAGCAGTAACTGAGTCGGTCACTACTGCAGCAGCTGTGAACGAACAAGCTGTTGTTGAAAAAACAGTGACTGAACAGACTGCCGAACCAAAAGCAAGTGCAGCGCCAGCTCAAGAGAAAGAAACGGCTTCTGAACCTGCAGCTAAAAAGGCAAAACCACAAAAAGGCTCAGCCAAAAAAGCTGCCACAGAGAAAAAAGAAACTGTAACTGAAACCTCTGCACAAGCAACTGCCGAAACAGCCGTAGCAGCCACTGCCGAAGTCGCTGACAGTGCTGCAAAAGCAGACAAGAAACGCCCTGCCCGTCCTCGCAAGGCTAAAGCTGAAGCTAAACCAGTAGACTTGGCAGCATCAGGCCTGCAATTGGTAGAAACCAAGGCTGACGCTCCTAAAGCTGAGGTTGCTGCTGAAGCTGAAAAACCACGCGCTCCGCGCAAACAAGCCACATGGCAGAAAAAGACTAAAGAAGAAAGCACCGCTGAACCTTTAGTAATGGTTGAAACACAAAATAAGTAAGCTAAAGTTTTACATATAAATTAAGCCCGGTCTTCCGGGCTTTTTTATGGGTGCCTATTCTGTACAGGCATAGGTATTACCGCATATATTGTAAATACCGCCAGCATGCTAAGATGAATTTTTCTAACCCCTACGGAGGATATATGTCTGCTCATACTTACAAAGTAATAGAACTGGTTGGTTCATCAACAATCGGCAGCGATGACGCAATTCAGTCAGCCATCGCCAAGGCCTCTTTAACATTAAAGCATCTGAACTGGTTCGAAGTGGTTGAGACTCGGGGGCACATTACTGATGGCAAAGTAGCTCACTATCAAGTGACGCTTAAAGTTGGTTTCCGCATCGAAGATTGATTAGCGAGCTTAGGCTGCCACCAACTGTTCATTTTACATAGCCGCCCTTCATGAATTTAATGAAGCCAGGTTAATGATAGGTGATAGTGCTGCATTTTTCGACTAAAGCATAATACTCATACCAGCGAGATGCCTCGTTGGTATTAATAAATTAACATTCATACACTTTAGGAGATGATTATGTGGACAACACCAGCAGCTACAGAAATGCGTTTTGGTTTTGAAGTAACCATGTACGTAATGAACAAGTAATTGATTACTCGTTCTTGATACAGAAGCCGATGCCGTAATGGTATCGGCTTTTTTTATTCATCATCAATAGCGATAGATATGTTCACTAACCCAGCCGAATGAAATTACCATGCATGCACCTTAAAATTTGATCACAGCACAAACACAAAAAGTTCTGATATGTAAGGTTAACGTCAGCTTCGCCATATATGATGCATTACAGGGGTGTCGGATCAAAGCTTCTAACGAATCTCAATCACCAGCCTAAAACAAGACTTAACTTTTACTTAATGTTTGGAGATTTAAATGAACAAATTTTTAGCAGCACTTCTCGCCGGCGCATTCACGTTATCATTAGGTTCAGCAGCGTTTGCTGCTGACGCAGCTAAACCAGCTGAAGCAGCAAAAGCCGCTGAAACCAAGGCTGAGCCAGCAAAGGCAGATACTAAAAAATCAACTGAAGCTGTAGCAGGCGATACAACAAAAGCCAAAGCTAAATCAACAACAACAAAATCAGCAAAAAAACATCCTCATAAACACGCTAAAAAGGCAGCTGCCACAACATCAGATGCAACACATCAAGCTCAGGAGCTGATGACTGGCAAATAACTTTAGCTCGAACTTGATTCCTTCCAATTAAAATATATTACAGGGGCGCAATTTCTGCCCCTGTAATACATTCAGAAACTCAAATCTCAGCGCAGCCTTCACTATGAGCCTTGCACAAAAATCTCGCGTCCCGTTTGCACTCAAGCTCAGCCCGCTGTTTCTAATCGTCTTTAACGCGCTATACAATTGGGGGTTTCTTAGCTTATTCCGCCAATACCTTTATTCAGAAGACTTGGTAGAGAATTATGCATGGGGCATTACCTGGAGCCTGGGTAATAACAAGCACCCTCCGCTGTTCGGCTGGATAACAGCCGCATGGTTTAAGATTTTCCCCACCAGCGATTGGGCATACTTTCTCCTGAACGAAGTTAATTTTGCCATCGCGCTTATTTTTCTTTTGCTCGCGATGAAAACTACTGTTGCCGAGAATAAGCGCACACTGGCCATTTTTCTTACCATGGTGCTTACCCCTTTTGCCATGTACC
>Ga0208392_1000043_pt1 | contig 25775 bp, 18 predicted proteins | sample LakWasMeta3_LOW4_2_FD_183855 | JGI IMG/M metagenome (GOLD analysis project Ga0208392, IMG submission 183855) | Freshwater sediment methanotrophic microbial communities from Lake Washington under simulated oxygen tension - Sediment Metagenome... | ecosystem: Environmental > Aquatic > Freshwater >... | reverse complement strand
GCTGCAAATTGATGTGATGATATTAATACCATAGTTGGCGGCGATGAATAACATGCGTCCTATACGCGGGCTAAGGCCAGCAGGAGCAGCGCCGACACAAACGTCGCTAGAACCAGACGGCTTTCATCAAGCAAATGAGGTAACCGAGGACTACCATAAGCTGAGTGTAAATCCACCACCGCAGGCAGTAGTAGTAGCACAGCTCCTTGCCCTCGTCGCCCCCGCGTTCGCAGTAGAGCAGGCAAGCATAGTAGCCTGCCAGGAGGAGGAGTTCCAAGGTCATGAACCAGAGCGTGCACTCGTAGAGCCCTGCGTTGGGGTCGCTCGGCCCGGTCGGCGGCCGAAGGGCGAGCGTGAGAGCAGCCGCAACGAGGTTCGCGACGAGCGCCGCGCCAGTGAAAACTCTGAGTTGGTTCTTTGGCATGTTGACTCTCTTCCTCGTGTCGCGAGGCTAAGCGGGTAACCGGAAGTCTTGCACTATTATGATGTCGGACTGCTTGTGTAACGTATTTATAGACGTAAAACATTACGCCATTTGTTTTTCTAACAGACTGTAAAAATTAAAATCATCATCTTTTCATTCGGTTGAATGAATTTAGTCTGTCCTAAAATAAATACAGACCACACATCAAAAACACCTGCAAGCTACTTCATAAATATTTACGGTAAGGAATATTAATATCAAATACAAGACTACGAAAATACGCAAACTAACGTATTTTCGGGCATAAAAAATGGCCTGCATCGCGGTAAATCATACGGCCATCGAAATTTAGATCGGGCGATTTATTGAGCAAGTCCCGCAGAGGGAGATTAAATTTTTCAACAGACGGCTAAGGGAAACGTAGGGGACAAAACTTACATGGCTAATTTACTGCCGCCGCTGCCGGTCCAATCGGTATGAAAAAACCGGCCTCTTGGCTGATCCACGCGTTCATAGGTATGCGCGCCGAAATAGTCCCGTTGCGCTTGCAACAGGTTGGCCGGCAAGCGTTCGGTGCGATAGCCGTCGTAATAAGCCAGCGCGGCGGAAAAGGCCGGGGTCGGGATGCTGAGTTCAATGCCCAATATAACCGCTTTGCGCCAGCCTTCGTCGGCTTGCTTCATGGCGCTGGCAAAGAAGTCGGCGAACAGCAGGTGTTCCAAATCGGGATCGGTGTCATAGGCGTCCTTGATGTCGTTTAAAAAACGGCTGCGAATGATGCAGCCGCCGCGCCACAACAGGGCTATCTCGCCGAAATTGAGCGACAGGTTATATTCTTTCGACGCTTCGCGCATCAAACGAAAGCCCTGGGCGTAAGAAATAATTTTAGCCGCGTACAAAGCATCGCCGATGGCGTTAATGATGTCTTTCTTGTTGCCGATAAACCTCAGGGCTTTTTTAGGGAGTATCGAAGCGGCCTTAACCCGTTCGTCTTTTTGGGCGGACAAGCAGCGGGCGAAGACGGCTTCGCCGATCAAGGTCAACGGAATGCCCAGGTCCAGCGCGTCGTTTACGGTCCATTTGCCGGTACCTTTTTGTCCGGCGGCATCGAGGATTTTTTTCAGCAGCAGCTGGCCGTCGTTATCTTTGTAGGCCAGAATGGCGGCGGTAATTTCAATCAAATAAGAGTTTAGCGGGCCTTGGTTCCAGGCGGCAAATATGGCGCGCAACTCATTTGTGCCTAGGCTCAAGCCGTCGGACAACAGCTGGTAAGCTTCGCCGATCAGCTGCATGTCGCCGTATTCAATACCATTATGCACCATTTTGACGTAGTGGCCGGCACCGTTGTCGCCGACCCATTCGCAGCAAGGCTGTCCATCGACCTGCGCGCTGATGGTCTGCAAAATGGGTTTGACGACAGGCCAGGCTTCTTCATTGCCGCCGGGCATAATGGATGGGCCGTGTCTTGCGCCTTCTTCCCCGCCGGAAACGCCGGCGCCTACAAACAGGATATTTTTTTCTTTTAGGGCAAGCGTGCGTCGGGTGGTATCGGTGAATAGCGAGTTGCCGCCGTCAATAATAATGTCGCCGGCCGACAATAACGGCACTAACTTGTCGATATACTGATCGACAACCTCTCCCGCTTTGACCATCAGCATGACGATGCGCGGCGATTCCAGATTGTCGACCAGCTCCTCCAGCGAGTGCGTGCCGATAATCTCGGTATTTAGAGCCGGGCCGACCAGAAATTCATCGACAGTGCTGGTCGTGCGGTTAAAAACCGCTACTTTAAAATTATGGTCGTCCATATTAAGAGCCAGATTTTGCCCCATGACCGCCAGACCGATTAAACCGATGTTTGCTTTCATATTTGATTTCTTGTTCTTATAAGGAGTGAGATGAAATTTACTGCTCGCTGAGCGTGGAACGACCGCTTGCGCTTTTTCGGATTTTAAACAGTGATTCTGAAGCTCTCGTTAAGCCCTCTTCGGCTTCATGTATTGGCCGGACAGCTAGAGATAGGAGGGTAGAGTAAACGGCTGACTCAGACAATCAGTAGACTTACGTAATCTGAAAATCCAGCAAGGTGAGAAGCTTGGATTTACCACGAGAGCGCCAGGGCTTAGGCATTTTTCGTGGTAAAGAAAGGCAGGAACTATTTGGAAGAGGGCTCGCTCATCCGGACTCTGGCGCGAACCAGCGCGGTAATGACCACAACCAGCAAAGTTGCTAGCGAAAGCTCCAGTACTACGAACGCGGCAATTTTAAAGTAAGCAAATAGCGGGTCGACAAACCTGACCAGCCAGCCGCCCGCTTCATCGGCCAAAGCGGCCCCGTAGGTCAAGCCGCTCAGCCAGATTTTCAGCCGTACCGAGAACTCGGTCATCAGCATCAAATGGGTCAAGGTCAGCACCAGCATGCCCATCGAGAACAGGTGAAAATGCGAAACTTCCAGCATGCCCTCGTAACTACGCGGCTGGGTAAACTGCTCTTCAGAGCCCAGATAATAGGCGACCACGGAACCGGGCGTTAAGTCCATACGATGAAAATACATCATGCCGTTACTGACCCATAGCAGCGCGATATACACCAGAAACATCAACACCAAGGCGTTCAACAAGGATTTACGCTGCTGTTCGCCGGTAACAAAATAACGCATCAGTTTTTACCTTGTTCTTTGACCATGACCTGATAGATCGCCATGACCTTGCGGACGCTGTTGACCGCCGCACGGGTGCTTAAGGTCGCGCCGCTGATGCCGTCGATGCCTTTGTTAAAGTCCATGTCGGCTAACGGGCGTTTGTACAGTTGCTCAAACCAGCGTTCCGGCGGTTGGTATTCAGGCGGTTCATGGAAAGCGAGGGTTGTGACGTTGCGCAATTCGCCATCCGCCGTCAGTACGATCATCAGGGTTTCCGGCTTGGTTCTGACTGTGCCGGTTTCAATCGCGGCATAGCCGAGCACTTTGCCTTGGTCTTTGCCGACATAGAAAGTAAACAGGCCGGAATCGAGTTTTACCTTGGACAATTCCTCGATTTTGGCGATTTGCTGCTCATCGGGGAATAGCGACAGCTGTTCGACCTGTGCGCCTTTGCCGAACGCCAGTTCCAGCGCTTCATTTTTGCTGTAAAAGATTTTGGCGAAGCTTGGGGTTACTGCGGCTAGCAGCAATAAAAAGAGAATAAAAAATCCCCCTTGCCTGATTGTTTTCATAGTAGGTCTCGTTTGCAGAATTTATTAAACTTTAAGTGGATAAACACAAATAGTTTAACACCACCGACAACGGATTTTACTTATTTGCCGAAAAACACGAACGGCTGGAGCTGTTCGTGTTGTTTCATCCTGAAAGATATTGATAACTTAGAAAATAAAGCCCAAGCCTAAGTTGAAGTCATCCGGCAGATTGCCTCTTTTTGCCGTAAAGTTGCGGTAATCCGCTTTGACTACGACATTGGGAATAGGCTTGTATTGCAAGCCGAATTGATAAATTTGCCTGTCTTTCGTTTCATCGTCGCCGAAACCGGCCGGCGCGCTGGCGATAGTATCCAACTGTTCATAGCGGAAGAACGGAGCCAGATATTGTGTGGTGTTGGGATTCAGCAACGGCAATATGTCATAGCCGACTTCGCTGTACCAGCCGTAGTTTTCTTCGCCAATGGTTTGGCGTTTGGCGGCACTAAGCACGCCTGCATCGCCGATATGGCCCCATGAACCTAGAGTGCGGAACTCCAGTCCGTGATATTTCCATTGCACATGGCCTTCATACAGTTGGGTCAAAGCATCGACCTGTTGTCCGGCAAAAGTTTGGTTTTGCCCTGAGTTGCCCACATACGCCGAACCGCCGAATGACACGCCGGGAACAAAATCCGGTGCATAATCGATCCGTCCGACAAAGGCCAGATCTTCGGCTTTGGCTTGGCTGCCTTGCTGTCTGCCGGAACGGATGCCGTCAGAAGTAAAATTGGCTGCGTTCAAGCCGTTAACAACATACGTCGTATAGGTCAGATTCGGCAACACTTCGCCAAACAATCCGACGCCGATTTCACGCCAGGTACTCGGCAGAATCTGGCGCTCCACTTCCGGGCGGTTATTGCCGAAATAAAACGGCGGTTCGTGGATCTGGTTGATAAAGCCCATTGGCATCAGCACCATACCTGCGCGAACATTGGCCATCGGGTCGATAAAGAAATCCAGCGCCGCCATCTCGACCGATACCGAGCCGCCTTTATCTGTTGAACCGTGTTCGAATTCAAGTTCACTGTTGAATAAGATATTGTCGGTGAACTTGTAACCGGCATATATCACCAAACGTTCAAAATCGGCATTATCGTTCTTGGTTGTTTCGTCGCCGACGATGGCTTGGTAATTGGCTTCGCCATAACCGCCAAGTGATAGGCCTTTGCCGACCTGATAGACCTTGGATGCCGCAGGCCCCAAGCCATAAGCGCTTTTATACTGCACCTCGTCAGGAATGGTCAGGTTGGTGCGCAACTTCTCAACTTCCTGGCTCAACACATCGGTTTTCCGCTCCAGATTCTTTACATCGGTACCGGCAGTTTTGGCCGGTGCGGGAGCGTTTATATTCGCTTTCATTTCATCAATTTGCTTTTGCTGCGCCTGGATGATTTTCCACATATCTTCCATGGTCTGTGGTTTTTCCAGTGCACTGACCGGCGCATTCAAAGCAATCAGCGCGGTCAGTACGCCACCTTTTAATAAGTTTTTATTTTTTTTCATTTATACGGTCTCTCGCAGAGTAAGTCGGTGAAAGAAGTATAAGGTAAATAGCAATATTGTTGCAAACGATTCCTATTTATACATAAAAGTAAGGTTTTATCGAATATAAAAATCTCTAATTTTTATATTCGATATTCAGGTAAAAGATAAATAGGGTTTTAGCCGGTACTGGCTATTTCTTTAATTGCGAGATCAAACTCTTAATTGCAGGTTCCTGAGCCATGACGTTTTCACATAAACGGAATTGTCCGATTGCGCGCCGCAGGTTTTGTTCGGGCTCAGTTACTTTGAAATACCTGTTTCCTTGCAGGTAATCGGTATAAAAGCGGATGCCCAATTCGAACGGGATCAGCCGGATGGCAGAGTATAAATAGTGATAATCGTGCTCGGTAAAGAACGTACCGGCTTCGCTCAGGTAGCTTTTTAACAGGGCGGCGCAGATATCCAGATCAAAACCGCCCGGTTCGGAAGTACGGCAGCAGGAACGCACGCAATCGCCAATGTCGTAATGAACCAGGCCCGGCTTGACGGTGTCCAGATCGATAAGACTGACAATTTTCTTGCTGTGCTTATCAAACAGGAAGTTATTCAATTTGGGGTCGCCGTGAATAACCCGTAAGGACAGCAAGCCCTGTTGTACGGCAGTTTCAAGATCATCGGCGATAGACTGAAACCGGGCGATAAATCCTGCGCAATAAGAGTCTGTTGCATTGACCGGTTGCTGCTTTACCTGATGGTAATGTTTTAAATAACCCGGCGTTATATGAAAGCCGGGCAGGGTGTCATGCAGAAGAAGAGGATTGAGTTCGCTAATCAGGCGGTGAAAATGTCCCAGTGCAAAGCCGACCTGCTCAGCGTCGCCGATTGCGCCTATCGTCTCAATGCTTTCGGTATTGGCAATAAAACTCAATGCCCGCCAGCAATCGCCGTTTTCATCTTCATAAAGCGCTTTGTTATTGATGGTCGATAAAATTTCCGGGATTTGCAGCTTGGCCGATGCGCTGGGCTGTTGCGCGATATGCTGATTGAGCGTTGCCAGGTTGGCCAGAATTTGCTCGGGCGCAGGAAAAACCGTGCGGTTTATGCGTTGCAGAACAAAAGGGGCGGATGGTGTTGCGACCAGATAAGTGTCATTGATCAGGCCGTTGCCGAGCGGTGTTAGTCCGGTAACGGCATCGGCAAACTGGCGGGCAATGGGAAGTAGTGTGCTCATCGAAATACAATTCTGGGAGAGAACGTTCCATCAAAAAACTGATCCGTAGGAAAAACAGAGTCCGCTAAAATCACGAAAGGCACGAAAAAAGCAAAATAATCGTGTTGTGGAATTGATCGTGTTTTTCGTGCCTTTCGTGGACAATTCTTTAAGCGGATTCCCTGGCCTTGATTAATGCTGTTAGCGTTTTAAGAGCTTGTCCCCTGTGACTCAGCGAATTTTTAACGTCCGGCGCTAATTCCGCCGACGCGCAGTGCCGTTCCGGCACCCAGAAGACTGGGTCATAACCGAAACCGTTGTCGCCGACCGCATGATCCAGAATACGGCCTTCCCAAGCGCCTTGGGCGATCACGGGGCAGGGATCATGCGCATGTTCCATGAACACCAGCACGCAGATAAACCGTGCCGTGCGCAGTTCAGCCGGAACGCCTTCAAGATCCCGCAACAGTTTGTCTACATTGTCCTGGTCGCTGGCGCCGGCCCCTGCATATCTGGCCGAAAACACGCCCGGCGCGCCATTCAGGGCATCAACGACCAGCCCCGAATCATCGGCTATCGCCGGCAATTGGCAATGCAGCGCCGCATTCCTGGCTTTTAAAATGGCGTTTTCCACAAACGTGGAGCCGGTTTCTTCCGCGTCGATAACATTAAACGCGGACTGCGCAACGATCGGGTGAGCCGCCAGTATCGCCTGAATTTCCCTGATCTTGCCGGGATTGCCGCTGGCCAGGACGATTTTCTGTAAGGTCGAAAAAGTCATTTATGCTCTTCTATCGCTAGGCGTTGTTTTTCCAGTAATTCCTTGATGCCCGAACTTGCCAGTTCCAGCATCGCGTCCAACTCTTCCTTTCTAAAGGCATGGCCCTCAGCCGTACCCTGCACTTCAATAAATGCAGCGGCATCGTTCATCACCACGTTCATATCGGTTTCCGCATTGCTGTCTTCTGCATAGTCCAGGTCCAGCACCGGTACGCCTTCATAAATGCCCACGGAAACGGAAGCTACTTGCCCGTGCAACGGATTGGTCTTGATTTGCCTGCGCTTAAGCATCATTTGTACCGCCAGCGACAGCGCGACAAAGCCGCCGGTAATTGACGCCGTACGGGTTCCGCCATCGGCCTGCAACACATCGCAATCGACAGTGATGGTGTGCTCGCCTAACGCCTTTAAATCAATCGCCGCCCTAAGGGAGCGGCCAATCAGGCGCTGAATTTCCAGCGTGCGTCCGCCCTGTTTGCCGTGGCTGGCTTCCCGTCCCATCCGGGTATGGGTCGAACGCGGCAACATGCCGTATTCGGCGGTTACCCAGCCTTCGCCTTTGCCCTTGAGAAAGCGCGGCACACTTTTGTCGACACTGGCCGTACAAAGCACACGGGTATCGCCGAATTCAACCAGCACAGAGCCTTCTGCATGTTTGGTAAAACCGCAGGTAAATTTGATGTCTCTTAACTGGTCCGGATTACGTCCGCTTGGTCTCATAGTTGTTCCGCTGAAATGAAACCGCACAGTATACCTGAACAGCGTGCTGTCCAGCTGTTCAATTTAGATTCATCAACGTCCGGCAAGAGCCTGCTGCAATTCGGCAACCGATTGCGGGCGGTCTTGCGGCTGCAAGGCCATGGCCCAGTCGATGGCTTTTAACAGATAATCCGGAAATTTTTTATGAAGCGCCTTGACTGCGGGAACCAGTCTGTCCTGCCGCAGCCTTTCTTGTGCAGGAACCGGAGCTTTATTTTCCAGGCAAGTGCGCATGCTCGCGCCTACCGCATAAATATCCGTCCATGGGCCAAGTTGGGCGCTCAAGTCATGCTGCTCAATCGGCGAGAAGCCTTTGGTCAGAATCTTGGTCTGCTTGCCCAGATGCGATTTCGGGAAGCTCTGGATCGCGCCAAAATCCAGCAATAACGCGTCATTGCCCGGCCGCACCAGAATGTTGGCGGGCTTGATATCAAGATGGATGTACTGTTGGCTGTGAATATGGCTCAATCCGGCCAATAACGAGTTGAACAAGGTCAATAAAAAGTCTTCGTTGACAGACAGCGATTTATTTCTTAACAGTTTATCCAGCGTAACCCCATAGTCATAAGTCATCACCATATAAACGGTGGAATTGGCTTTGAAAAAGCCGATTACTTCGACAATATTGGGATGCTTTAAGGTCGATAAAACCTTGGCTTCCTCAAAAAACAATACCCGGCCGCGTTTGAATAAAGTCGCAGCCTCTTCGCTGTTGGGGACAACCTTATTGCTCCAGGTCCGGTGGGCAAACTTGCGGGGCAGATATTCCTTAATAGCGACCTGAAACTGATCCTTTATTTGCCTGGCCAGATAAACGGAGCTGAAACCGCCGTGCGCCAACTCCCGCTCAATCACATACTGGTCTATAATAGTGCCAGTTTGCAGGTAGTTCCACTCTTTGGGATAAGTTTGCGGATCGTAGTATTCAGCCATTGTGTTGTTTGTTTATACGTGAGCCCGTTAATTATAGGTGAAAAATGATTAGAAGCATGACCGCGTTTGCCGTTAACGAGGCGGAAATCGGCGACTTGACCATAGGCTGCGAATTGCGCTCGGTTAACCACCGTTATTGCGATATCAGCTTAAGAATACCGGAACGCCTGCGTTTTGTTGAAGCCGATCTGCGTTCAGCCATCGCCGCAAAGATCAACCGGGGCAAAGTCGAGTGCTCATTGACCTATAAAAAACAGGCTAAAAACGGGCAAATTTACAACATTAATACCGATGCCGTGGCTACGCTGCTGGCTGCGGCCAGTTCCATCGAGCAGCAAATGCTCGGCCCTTTATCTTTTTCGGCACTGGATGTCTTGGCGTTTCCCGGCGTCCAGCAGGAGCCGGATATTGACAAGGAACAGCTCAGCAAAGGGATCGCCGCCCTGGTCGAGCAAACTTTGGCGCAGCTTGTGGACGCGCGGGAGAGGGAAGGCGCGCAACTTAAACTGCTGATTGAAGAGCGTTGCGCAAAAATGCTGATTTTTGTCGTTGCAGCCGGCAAACGCATGCCGGAAGTGTTGCAGCTGATTCGCAATAAATTGACAGACCGGATTGCCGAATTGGTCGCGCAGCCCGATTTTGACCGTCTGGAGCAGGAGCTGGTTCTGCTGGCGCAAAAGCTGGACGTCACCGAGGAACTCGACAGGCTGGAAACCCATATTGCCGAAGTGCTGCGGGTGCTTAACCAAAAAGATCCCGTCGGCCGGCGGCTGGATTTTTTAATGCAGGAATTGAACCGTGAGGCCAATACCTTGGGCTCTAAATCGACCGACAAGGAAATGACCAAAATAGCCATCGAGCTTAAAGTGCTGATCGAGCAAATGCGTGAACAGATACAGAATATAGAATAGCGTATCAATGCAATACAACGTGGGCGTATCCGGAGTGGCAATTCGTTTCGTTAATTGGTCTTGTCTCGCCACAGCCGATGATGCAGCGAGACAAGTTACGATCCTGTCTTCGGCAGCGCCGGAGTTTTACCGTTTGTAGATATTCAAAAAACGTTCAAGGCAAGGTCGGAAGCAGGGTCTTAGGGTAATAAGTTTAAACAATGACAGGCAGTCAGGGTTGATTCGCTGAAACAAGAATTGATCTTAAAATGCCGGAATTTTAAGAAACTGAAAATTCAGTACCTTTTTAGCATAATGGCTTAATTGGTAATTAATAGAGATGTCCTTATGGCGGTCCAAGAAGAACGAAAAGGTAAAGGCATAACGGCGCCTCCCAACAACTTATCCCGATTTTCGCGTAGCCTCTGGCTGGTATTGGCAGTGTTTGTCGTCTTCGCCATTCTCTTTGTCATATACGTCCGTTCGGAAAAGCAGATTGACCGTGCCAATGAGCAGCGGCTTCAATCGCACTTGTTGGCTGACGAATTACGTCAGTCATCAGATGATCTCACCCGGATGGTGCGCAGTTATGTCATTACCGCCAACCCGGTTTATAAACAACACTACCAGGAAATTCTCGATATCCGCGACGGTAAGATCTCTCGCCCGCTCAATTATCATAATATCTATTGGGATCTGGTACTGGCTGATGACCAGCGGCCGCGGCTGGACAGCGGACAAAAGATTGCCTTGTTGGATCTGATGGGGCAAGCCGGTTTTACCGAGCAAGAGTTTGACAGACTCGCAACAGCCAAGGCTAATTCGGATAGACTCACCAATGTTGAATTTGCAGCAATGAAGCTGATCGAATCGACAGCCATACCCACTGACGCCAATCGCCTCAAGGCAATCCAGATGCTGAACGATGCGGCCTATCATCAGGACAAGGCTGATATCATGCAGCCGATCAGCGAGTTCTACCAACTGATGAGCCAGCGCACCCTGGATGCCGTGTACATTGCGAAAAATACCGCCATGCTTATGCGCATGGCGTTCATCTGTTCAGGCTTGCTGTTGATATTCATGCTGTGGCGCGCTTACCAGGCTTTATATACCACACTGGGCTCATCGGTGGATGAATTGTATGAGCGTCTTAACTGCATAGGCCGCGGCGATTTTTCGTCACCGATTGCCGTCCCTCAAGGCATGGAAAACAGTATGTTGGCCTGGCTATCGGAAACGCAAATCAATCTTGCCCAAAATGATGCTTGGCGTAGGGAAGCCGAACTCAGGAATGAACGCATGACCCAGCTTTATGCCGCTTTGAGCCAGTGCAACCAGGCTATCGTGCGCTGCATTGATGAAGATGATCTGTTTTCGCAGATTTGCTGTGATGCGGTGACTTTTGGCGGGATGAAGATGGCATGGATAGGCATGCTGGATGAACAAAGCAAACAGCTGAAGCCGGTTGCATCGTACGGTAGCGGGACCGAATACCTGGAAGGAATTGACATCTCGGTTGATGAAAACAAGGCTTCCGGGCGAGGCCCAACCGGAACATCGATGCGGGAGGATCACCCTTTCTGGTGCCAGGATTATCAGCATGATTCCGCCACTGTAGTATGGCGCGAGCGCGGTGCAAAGTTCGGCTGGAAGGCTTCAGCGGCGCTGCCGTTGCATAAAAACGGCGCGGTCATAGGCGTTTTTACGCTATACGCCGCTGAAATCAATGCTTTTGATGAACCGGCCCGCAATTTGTTGGTTGAAATGGCGATGGACATCGATCATGCGCTGAACAGTTTTGAGCGCGAGGTGCAGCGCAGGCAGGCAGAAAGTTTACTTGCCGATTCACATCATCTGCTAAAAATGGTCATTGATACGGCCCCGGTACGGGTATTCTGGAAGGATACGGAACTACGTTATATGGGCTGTAATCCTGCTTTTGCCATGGATGCCGGAGTAGACTCGGCGCAGGATATCATCGGCAAGGACGATTTTCAGTTGGCCTGGAAAGAGCAGGCTGAGCTCTATCGGGCCGATGATTTGAAAGTAATGGCTTCAAATAAGCCGAAACTGGCCTTTGAAGAGCAGCAAACCACGCCCGATGGAAAACATATCTGGCTGCGTACCTCAAAAGTCCCGCTCCAGAATGAAGCGAATGAAACCATCGGCTTACTGGGTATTTACGAAGATATCACCGAGCAAAAGCATACCGAAGAACGCATTCACTATCTGGCAAATTACGACTTGCTGACCGGACTGCCGAACCGCACGCAACTGAATGATCATCTTAAATATGCCCTCAGCCTCGCGAAGTGCGGCAACGGGCATTTGGCGTTGATGTTTCTCGATCTCGACCATTTCAAAGATGTTAATGATACGCTCGGCCATAGCATAGGCGATGCCTTGCTGGTTGAACTGGCAAAGCGCCTGCGCCAGGTGCTTCGAACGGAAGATACCGTGACTCGCATGGGCGGGGACGAGTTTATTTTATTATTGCCAGGGGTCAATGCCATCGGAGCCGCGCATGTCGCGCAAAAGTTGCTGGATGCCATTGCCGAGTCTTATTTGATCGAACTCTATGATCTGGCTTTGACGGCATCGATCGGCATTGCGCTGTATCCGGAAGACGGCGTGGATCTGGAAACGCTCTGCAAGAGCGCCGATACCGCCATGTATAGGGCCAAGCAGGAAGGCCGCCAATGTTATCGTTTTTTTACCCAGGAAATGCAGGCGCGCTCGGCACGCAATCTGCAATTGGTGAATGCGTTGCACCACGCGCTGGAACGGGACCAGTTACATATCTATTACCAGCCGCAAGCGACCCTGCACGACCGGCATATCATTGGCGCGGAGGCCTTGTTGCGCTGGCAGCATCCTGAATTGGGCATGGTGTCTCCGGCAGAGTTTATTCCTGTCGCCGAGAGCAGTGGACTGATCCTGCCAATCGGCGAATGGGTATTAAAAAGCGCCGTGCGGCAAGCCAAAGCCTGGATGGATGAGGGTTTCGGTCCATTGATCATGGCCGTGAACCTGTCCTCGGTGCAGTTTCGTCATCCCGATTTGCCCGAGTTGGTTACACGCATACTCGAAGAGGAGGGCTTTCCGCCCGAATACCTGGAACTGGAGTTGACCGAAAGTGTGGCGATGCACAACCCGCAAGGCGTCATCGCCATGATGAATAATTTGCATGAGCGCGGCGTTCGCATGTCGATCGATGACTTCGGTACCGGCTATTCCTCGCTGAGCTATCTGAAGAAATTCAAGGTTTATAAACTCAAGATCGATCAGTCTTTTGTGCGCGACACCAGCACCGACCCGGAAGACAAGGCCATCGTCGGCGCCATTATCAATCTGGCGAAGAGCCTTGGTCTGCGAACCATTGCCGAAGGCGTGGAAACGGAAGGGCAATTTGCGTTTTTGCGTGAGCAGGGCTGTGATGAAATGCAGGGTTATCTGCTCAGCAAGCCGGTTCCGGCCCAGCAGTTTGAAGATCTCCTGAAGCAAGACCGGGTTGTCGACAAGATGCCTAAGCCGCTTTGCCAGCCATGAACTATTTGGATGTAGTCGGCGAGGCTTGAGGGGAACCAGGAATATGTTGCGTTTAACCAAAAAATGCAGCTGTGTTCCGCACTGACTTTGAAAGGATACTGAAAGGTTGCAATGCTAAACTTTTAGAGCGGAACACTTTGAAGTGAGTAAATTATTCTGCTTTAGTTGGCAGGCGCTTGTCTTGTTGCAATCTGCCAGGACTGTTAAAACTAATTTTTGTTTGCAAGGTTAATGCTTGCCAAGCAACAACCTTAACGTACAATTGCCAATCCTTGAAACTACCAGACCACAGAGCATAAGGAATACAACAATCATGGGGATACTCAGCATACTGCTCTGGACTCCGGCTGCCGGGGTTTTGCTCCTGGCCTTAACTTCCGGCCAGAATGTCCGGCTAATCCGCTATATCGCAAATCTGTTTACCACCATCGCTTTTCTATTGGTGTGCTGGCTGCTGAGCATTTATAACGCGCATGATGCGGGCTTGCAGTTTAATGAATATTACCCGCTTAACCCCAAGTTAGGCAGTGCCTATGCGCTGGGCGTTGACGGTTTATCGATGCCGATGCTGGTATTGGCGACATTGCTCACATCGATAGCATTGCTGGTTTCGGTCAACCTATCTACCGGCGTCAAGGGCTATCATATTTGCATGTTGCTGCTTGAATTCGGGATGCTGGGCGTGTTTCTGGCCCAGGATTGGGCGTTGTTCTATATCTTCTGGGAAGTGACGCTGATCCCACTGTTCTTCCTGATAGGCCGCTGGGGCGGCAAACGGCGGCACACGGCCAGCCTTAATTTTGTCCTGTACACGATGGGCGGCTCGGTGTTTATGCTGATCAGCTTGTTGGCGGTCAGCCAGTATGATCTTGAACACGGCGGCTCTTTAATGTCCTCCATGCATCAGGCGGCACAAGACATGCCCAGGATTGAGCAGATTCTGGTGCTGCTGGGTTTTGTGATCGGCTTTGGCGTCAAAATGCCGATTTTTCCGCTGCACGGCTGGTTACCGCTGGCGCATGTCGAAGCGCCCAGCCCGGTCAGCATCCTGCTGTCCGGCATTCTGCTGAAAATGGGCGCCTATGGTTTGATCAGGGCGGTGGTGATGTTGCCGGAAGCCGCCAAGCTGTTGCAGCCATTGCTGTTTTTTCTGGGATTGTTCGGCATGCTTTACGGAGGGTTGCTGGCCTGGCGGCAAAGCGATCTCAAAGCCATGGTCGCCTATTCTTCAATCAGCCATATGGGCGTCGTTGTGTTGGGCATCGCGACATTGAATGAAGCGGGCCTTACCGGCGCGGTTTTGCAGATGACCGCGCACGGCCTGATTGCCGGGGCGCTGTTTCTGCTGGTTGGCCTGCTGTATGAACGCACCCATACCCGAAATATTCAGGATTACAGCTCGTTGATTCAGGTGATGCCGCGTTTTGCGCTGTTCATGACCTTGACCTTGCTGGCGGCAATGGGGCTGCCGGGTACGGTCGGTTTTATCGCCGAGCTGCATACGCTGATCGGCGGTTTTAGCGTATTTCAAAGCGCCGGGCAGGGCATGAGCGTGATGGTGTTTTTTAGCGTAAGCATTTTAATCGGCGTCGCCTACGCAATGCGCACCATCAGTCTGCTGTTTACCGGGCCGGTAAAAGCGCAGATGCAGCAGATTGAAGATTTGAGATCGGCGGAGATGCTGGCTGTCGGGATACTGGTGACAGGCATCGTGTTGTTCGGCCTACAGCCTTCGCCGCTGCTTGATTTGTCAGCAAGCACTATCAGCCAGATGAACGACGTGATCCGTCAACGGATTTTGTAGGCTTAACGATGCAAGAGACCCCTTTGTATAAAAACGTCGCGTTGCGCGATCAAATCATTCACGCGCTGGACCATCTGGACCATGTCCTGCCCGGGCAAGCGCCGATCCTCGATTTCGTGCATCACAATACCTTGCATGGCTTTCAGCATCTGCCGTTTGACGAGGCTCTGGCTGAATTCGAAGCCTTGACCGGCATTGGCGGCTATCTTCCCGAAGCCAAAAACCGTGATTTCTACCGGCAGGGCCGCATTAACGATGGCGACCTGTCCGCCGCGTTTGCGCAATATCCGGCTTTGCAGGCAGAGCACGTCATTTGCAACTTAAAAGACAAGGCCATCACCCGGCAGGACATTTGTCGTATCGCGCTGTTATTCGATCTGTCGGCGGTTAACGTCAGTCAGTTGAATTGGCAAATAGAAGAGCTGGCGGCGCTGGAAACGGTGCAAGCCGATGTGCCTGAGCCGGTTCGCCGGAGCTTGTCTTCCGGCCGCAACATGATCCGGCAATTGTGGGAAAATATTTTAACTAAGCTGGGCCTGGAGCAAGCCGCTTTACACCCGGAAAATATGCTGGACTTGTCGCAGGACCAGGCTGAAGACTGGCTGTTGCAAGCCCAGCAAAATATTAATATTGCCGCGGCTAAAGCGGTTTTGGCAAACAACCAGGACGAAGCAACCACACATGGGCAAATGCAGCAACAGGCAGAAACTGCGCTGGATGAACTGTATGCGCAAGTGGGAGACGGCATCAGCTTGCGCGGCGTCGTGCTGGCATTGACCGGCACGGACATACTCGACTTCATCCGGCCGCAGCTGATACGTTTTTGCGCATCGGGGCTGGATGAGGGGGTGGCGGCATGGCAGTTGCCTGAGCGCAGCCGACTGGGACTTTATGCGGCCTGGCGGGCAACGGCTCAGTATGACGCAAATCCTTTCCTGCATGAGCTACGCGACTGGCAGCAAATTGTCGCCGAACTGCCCGAAGATGCGGTCGACGCCATCATCCTGCAACTCGGCCATCTGGAAATACCGCAAGTGCACTGGGAAGGTTATCTTCGCAGGCTGGCGCTGGAAATACCCGGCTGGTCGGGGCTGATCAACTGGCGGCAGCACCACCCCAATTATCATGCCGCCAATATCGCCAGGGATGGTGTGTATGCCGCAAGCCTGCCGGGAGCAGGCGCGGCAATCGCCAGGGATGGTGTGTATGCCGCAGGCCTGCCGGGAGCAGGCGCGGCGGATGCAACGCCGACGTTGGCCGACTATCTGGCGATACGCCTGACCTTGGACCGGTTGTGGTTGAATCAGATTTGCCGCGATACCTGGAAAATCGAAGCCAAGCTCAGTTCAATCCAGGGTTATTTTCGAAAAAACCTGTCGGAATTCATGGTGCGCAGTTGCCTGTATCAAGGTGATTTGCCGGAATATCTGGCGCACCGGGCGGAATCGCAGGTTTTACATGCCGGTTCCGAACGTTACGACCGCACTGATTGGCAGCAATTGGCCGACCTGATCTGGACCTGGCGATGCTGTCCGATGTCCGACCAACAGCCGGTAGAAGCGCATGCGCCGCATAACAGCGGCTGGCGGCTGTTTCGTTTGTGCCAGCATTTGGGTCTGAATGCCGATGACCTGCAACAACTGGATGCCAACGATTTACAAGCCATGCTGGCGGTGCTGGATGAATTCACCCCGTCCGAACGCAGCAAAGTCTGGCTGACGGCTTACGAACATCATTATCAAGAAGACTTTTTTCAGGCCGTGCGCGGCAATCACCAGCGCGGCCGCTGGGCCGGGCGCGGGCAGCGGCCCGATTCGCAGATCGTGTTCTGCATGGATGACCGTGAAGAAGGTTTTCGCCGCCATCTGGAAGAGCTCAATCCCGCTATTGAAACATTGGGCGCCGCCGGTTTTTTCGGTGTTGCGATGAATTATAAAGGCCTGGACGACAGCAAAGTCACGCCGCTGTGTCCGATGGTGGTGACCCCGGCGCATGAAGTTCAGGAAGTGCCAAGACCGGGCAGCGATGCAGCGTTGGACAAACATAGCCGTGGGCGCAAGCTGAACCAATGGTTTGCAAAACAGGTGCATCAAGGCTTGCGCCGCAATCTGCTGCTGTCGCAGCCGGTTATTGACACGATGGCGCCGGTCACTCTGGCCGGGCTATTGGCTAAAGCCCTGTTCCCGAGAACTCAGTACAGTCTGGTTTCCGGCATGGCAAAGCGGGTTTCACCGGAAGTTAAAACGCAATTGCAGTTTACATCGAGCGACCAGACGGTTGCCACGCCGGAGCGTCCCAAATTGGGATTTACCGATAGCGAACAGGCTGATCGCGTTTCAGGCTTTTTGCGCAATACCGGCCTGACTTACGGATTTTCTGAACTGGTCGTGCTGATGGGACACGGCTCGATCAGCCAGAATAACCCGCATCTTGCGGCCTATGACTGTGGCGCCTGCAGCGGCCGGCACGGCGGGCCGAATGCCAGATTATTCGCGGCGATGGCTAATCGTCCTGAAGTGCGTAAGCTGTTGGCGGAACGCGGCATCGCTATCCCGACCGATACCTGGTTTATCGGCGCCGAGCACAACACCTGCAACGAAGAGATCAGCTGGTATGACCTCGACTTGCTGCCTGCCGAACGCCAGGCCGGGCTACAGAAACTACAGCAGGAATTACGGCATGCCCAACAGATGTCCGCGCACGAACGTTGCCGCAGGCTGGCTTCGGCGCCGCGCAACCCGACGCCCGAACAGGCCTTGGCGCATATCGAGGAGCGCGCAGTCGATTATTCCCAGGCACGGCCCGAGCTCGGCCACGCCACCAATGCCTCGGCGGTCGTCGGGCGGCGCTCTTTAACGCAAGGCGCTTTCTTTGATCGCCGGGTGTTTTTGATTTCCTATGATCCGACTCAAGATCCTGACGGCAAGATACTGGAAGGCATTTTGCTGGCGGTGGGTCCGGTGGGTGCGGGCATCAATCTGGAGTACTACTTTTCCACCGTTAACAACGAGCGCTTCGGCTGCGGCACCAAAGTGCCGCATAACGTCACCGGATTTTTCGGCGTCATGGAAGGGGCGAGCAGCGATCTGCGCACCGGATTGCCTCAGCAAATGGTTGAAATCCACGAGCCGATGCGCCTGCAGCTTCTGGTTGAAGCCAAGACGTCGGTGTTGGAAGAAATTTACCATCGTCAGGAAAGCATACGAGAGCTGGTCGCAGGCAGCTGGGTGCACCTGAGTGCAAAAGACCCTGACAGCGCCGATATTTACACATTCCAGGCCGGCAAGGGTTTTGTGCTTTGGCAGGCCGAAGCAAAAGATTTGCCGGTTCGGGACAATTCGCCGGACTGTTACCGGGACCAGACATTGCCGGTTGCGCCAGTACTAATTAGTCAACCTGGTATAGAAAGAGCTAAGAATAGCCCTCTCCAGAGGGAGAGGGTTGGGTGAGGGGAAATGAATCTAACTTATAAGGCTAGATCGCTAAGGCATAACCAAACCGATGTTGAACATTTGTTATGGCAAAAGCTAAGAAATAGACAGGTATTAAACTTTAAATTTCGTAGACAATTTCCTATTGATCCTTTTATTGTCGATTTTTGCTGTCTGGAATTAAAGTTAATTATTGAACTCGATGGCTCTCAGCATTTAGAGCAAGTGACTTATGATGAAAGAAGAAGTTTATGCCTTGCACAGCGCGGATTTAAAGTAGTTCGTTTTTGGAATAATGAGGTTATTGAAAATAGTGAAGGTGTTTTAGAGAGAATTTATTTGATTATTTTAGAGATCACAGGCAAGAAAAAATGATTGTATTATTTCCCCTCACCCAACCCTCTCCCTCTGGAGAGGGCTTTTTCTTGGCATTATTGAAGCCTGTGCTTAATCTCGTAAATTGCCGGGAGTTAAATCAATGGACGCATTAGTTGTTTTAATTCCTTTAATGCCATTGGCCTCTGCTTTGGCTATCGGCATCGGGCATCTGTCTGGCGTCATTAGCGGCGAGGCCAGCGAAAGCAGAACCGCAGATATAGCCGGTTGGACGATCACCATGTCCTTTTTGCTGGCTTTGACCTTGCTGGGCGCCGATCTGCTAGGCAAAAATGCCGGCTATTACCATGTAGGTCATTGGCTGAACAGCGATACGCTGGACATACAAATAAACTTTATCAGCGGCGGTTTTAATGTCTGGCTGGCTGCGCTGTTTTCAATACTGCTGGCAATAGTCACTCATTTTTCTGTTAACTACATGCATCGTGAGGCCGGCTATCACCGGTTCTTTTTTATTCTGAGCCTGTTCTCTTCGGCGATGCTGTTGCTGGTGTTATCGGGCAATGCAGTCGGCACTTTTATGGGTTGGGAAGTGGCGGGATTATGTTCCTATCTTCTGATCGCATACGCCTATGACCGTCCGGTTGCTGCTGCAAATGCCACGCGCGTTTTTATCACCAACCGCATCGGCGACGCCGCATTTTTGCTGGGCGCGGGTTTGAGCTATGCATGGCTGGGCAGCGTTAACTGGAGCAGTATCATGGCCGCATCCGCGCAGTTTAGCCCGGGTGAGGCTACTGCAATTGCGCTGTGTTTTGCTGTTGCCGCTTTTGCCAAATCCGCGCAGCTGCCTTTTGCGCCCTGGCTGGCCAGAGCGATGGAAGGCCCTACGCCGTCGAGCGCGGTGTTTTACGGTGCGATCATGGTGCATGCCGGCGTGTATCTGGTCATTTTGCTGAGGCCGGTTTTTGAACACGCGCCGCTGGCTATGGTTGTGGTCGCTTTAGTGGGCCTGATGACAGCTATTTATGGATTTGTGGTTGGGTTGACCCAGACTGATGTCAAGAGCTCGCTGATTTTTGCAACTTCCGGCCAATTGGGGCTGATGTTTCTTGAATGCGGTTTGGGGTTCTGGCAACTGGCCGGCTGGCATCTTTGCGCTCATGCGGTGGTGCGCGGCTATCAGTTCCTGACCGCGCCGTCATTAATGCATAACGTTCAAGGCTTGCGTAGCGACACCCCTTGGCTGCGCTTTTTAGGCGCGGCGCCCCGCTGGGTTTATGTTGCATCCTTGCAGCGTTTCTGGCTGGACCAGATTACCGATTGGGCGCTGGTTAAGCCGGTACGCGGCCTGGCGCATGATTTGAGCTATTTTGACGATCATATCGTCGACCGGGTCATGGGCATTCCCGATCCGGCGATCCGAACCATATCGTCGCTCGCGCAATTGGAAGAGCGGATGGTGGGCGCCCGCCTGGATAATGACGAGGATAAATTCGCCCAAGGCAGCGGTCTGGCAGGAAAACTCACCGAATGGATGGCGGCGATCCTGCACTGGTTCGAGGACCGCTTTGTCTTGAGCGGCCTCGGCAAGAATGCAGTCAATTACGGCCGGAAGCTTGGCCATATCGCCAACAAGTTTGAACAATCAGTACTCAGACCCCGCTATCTGGTGTTGTTTGTGTTTATAACATTGCTAGTTGCATTTTGAGGCCCTGATGGATATTCCTGTTAACCACTGGTCGGAACTGGCGGCCTTCCCGCTGCTTACTGCGCTGACGCTGATGCCGCTGGCGTCGATGATTGCTATCTTGCTGTCGAAGTCGCCGGCAGTGGCACTACGTTTTGGTTTTGCCGGGGCGTCGGTAACGATGTTGCTTAGCCTCTATCTGCTGGCTGTTTTCGATTCGGCAACCCCCGGCATTCATCTGGCCGAGCATTTCAATTTTGCAGGGCTCAGCTACCGCGTCGGCGTCGATGGCTCAAATATCCTATTTATTCCTTTAACTGCCGTTTTAACCTTGCTGGCGCTGATTTATACCTTGATCACCCGGCATGCAACCGACCGGCTGTTCATTGCCTGTCTGCTGGGCTATGAAACCGTGTTGATCGGCGCGTTTGCCGCGCTGAATGTGATGCAATTCTGGTTTTGGTGCGTGCTGGAGCTGATTCCCGTGGCGCTGCTGACGATTCATGCCGGAACCGGACAAAACCGGCGCTGGGTCGTCGTGCAAATGATGCAGTATTGGGTCAGCGGTTTATTGATGACGCTGACCGGATTCTTGTTGCTGGCTTTCGGTTTGATCGACTCCGAACATGCGCTGACTTTCGACTGGCTGACACTCAAACAAAATAATGCCTATCTGCACGATGAGGTGCTGATTTTCGTGTTGCTGTTGTTCGGCTTTGCGATACGGATGCCGCTGTTTCCGTTTCACGGCTGGTTGCCGGTGCTGGCGGAGCAGGGCACGGTCGCCAGCGCCGTGATTTATCTGGTGGGCTTGAAATTGGGCATTTATGCGGTCATTCGCTTCATTTTGCCGATGGTGCCCGGAGTTGCCGAACAATGGTCGGGCTTTGTAGTGATACTGGGTCTGATCAGCATTTTTTACGGCGCGTTGCTGGCGCTGATGCAAATCAATATCCGCCGGCTGCTGGCTTTTGCCGTGATCAGCCAGACCGGCATGCTGGTGATCGGCGCATTCTGCTTTAACGAGAACGGCCTGGAAGGCAGCCTGTTGCTGTCCGTGGCCTATGGTTTGGCGACGGCGGGCATGCTGTTCAGCGTTGGGCTGATTTATGAACGCACCCGCACTGCTTATCTGCCGCGTTTGGGCGGGCTGTTCGATACCAACACAACCTTGGCGGTGCTGTTTTTGGTTTCCGCATTGAGCACCATGGTGATGCCCGGCACGCCGGGATTCGACGCGGCGCATTTGCTGGTAGAAGGGATTATCGAAGAAGACGGCTGGCTGCTCGCCATCGCCATTTTGCTCGGTAACGTAACGTCTGCCGCATTCTTGTTATGGGCGTTTCAGCGGGCTTTTATGGCGGCCCCCAAGCGTGCTGCGCAACCTTACAGCTGCGCGCACCACCCGGTCTGGAAAGAGCGTTTTATTACCGCGGTGATCTGCCTGTTGCTGATCGGCACCGGTTTTTACACGACACCGTGGCTGAATTTTATAGACCAGGATGCGGCCGCTATCGGCAGACAATTTCCAATGCACGGCGCACAGATGCCGGACGCCAACGATGCCGACGTCAAGGACGGCCAACATGAGTAATGCAAGTTTTCCTGTTTTAAGCCTGACTATTTTGCTGCCCCTGGTGGGCGCGATGGCCATAGCCGTGAGCCGCGAAATCCGTTTCGCCAAAAATATCGCATTGGCGTTTGCCGCGCTGGAATTAATCGCAACAGGGACTGTGGTGTGGCTGTTTAATGCTAACCTTGGCAACAGTTTTCAACTGGTTGAGCAATATGCCTGGATACCGAGCCTGAATATCCAATACCTGGTTGGCGTGGATGGCATTTCCGTGTTGTTTTTGCCGATGTCCGCACTGCTGACGCTAATGGCGGTCATCGCCTCATGGAATTCGGTGCAGCATCTGACCCGTTTCCATTTCGCCCTGTTACTGGCATTGGAAAGCATCACTATCGGCGTTTTTGCGGCGCTGGATATGGCGCTTTTCTATTTGTTCTGGGAACTGACCTTGCCGCCGATATTCTTTTTAATCGGTTTATGGGGCATCGGCTCCGGAAGGCGCAGCGCGGCGATCAAATACACCTTGTTCATGCTGTTCGGCGGCGTGCCGCTACTGTTTGCAATTATCATACTGGCGGTCAATCACGCCACCGTAGCGGGCGGCAGTATTCCTCAGGGGCTGGCGTTCAGTTTGCCGGCATTGCTGGGAACGCCATTGCCGGACAACATGCAAGCGTTAGTGTTTTTGCTGTTACTGCTCGGCTTTGCCGTTAAGGCGCCTTTGGTGCCGTTTCATACCTGGCTACCTACCGTGGCAATGGAAGGCCCGGTCCAGCTAACCGCCCTGCTGACCGGCTTGAAGCTTGGCGCTTTCGGCATCATCCGTTTTGCCATGCCGCTGGCGCCGACCGCTGCTGTTCAGTATAGCTGGGTGTTGGGCATACTCGGCGCGATAACGCTGGTTTACAGCGCGTTGATTGCGTTGCAGCAGACCAATTTGCGCCGTTTGCTGGCTTATGCCAGCGTCAGTCATGTCGGGCTGGTTATCGTCGGCGTCGCCTCCCTGACCATGCAAGGCATACAAGGGGCGATTTTCCAATTGCTGAATTTCACGATGGTTGCCGGTTCCCTGATGCTGGTGGCCGGTTTCATCCAGCACCGCTTGGGCAGCACCGAAGCCATCCATCTGGGCGGCCTGGCTAAAGTTATGCCGCGCCTGGCCTGCTTTTATTTTTTATTTGCGCTGGCCAGCATCGGCCTGCCCGGAACCAGCGGCTTTCCTGCCGAGCTGCTGCTGATTGTCAGCACCATGCTGGCGCATCCCAGCATCAGCATTGCCGCCTTGATCGGAGTGGTATTGAGCGCCGCCTATATGCTGAACTTTACCCGCCGGGCTTTTTTCGGCCCTGTGACTCAGGCAAGCGTCGGACAAGCGCAGGACTTGCGTCCCCGCGAGCTGGCGCTGTTGTGCGTATCGGCATTGTTAGTATTGGGGTTGGGTTTCTTCCCTAATGGCGTATTGAAAACCAATCGGGCGACGGCAGAGGCTTGGTTAAGCCGGCTAATGGATCAGCCGGTGGTGAGTGAGTCTGGGCGGAATTAAAAAATACAGCACGGTAGAGTACGAGGCTGTGAAAGTATTATCCAAGTCAGGCAGAAAAGATAATTCACCACAGAGAACACGAAGGACACGGAGAAAAGGATGCTGTTAATTCGAGACATTAAAAAACTTCGTGCTCTTCGTGTCCTTCGTGGTTAGTTTTTAAATAGAATACTTTCACAATTCCGTACGCGATGCGTACTCTACGGTGCTTGCATTCCAAAAATTGACAATGTTTGTATCCCTAGTGCATCCTAAATCCAGGAGGCGTTTATCATGCATATTTCATTAACACCAGAACTCGAAGCCATCATCAAAGAAAAAGTCAGTTCAGGTTTATACAACAATGCCAGCGAAGTTATCCGTGAAGCATTGAGATTTATGAAAACCAACGAAGAGCTGATCAATCAGATGAAGCTGGATCACTTACGGTCGAAATTGGCGGAGGGTGAACGAAATCTTGCTGAAGGCCAATATACCGAACTCAAACCGGAAGAGCTGAGCGATCATTTCCAACGCATAAGAAATCGCGCAATTGACCGTATTAACTAGGATAAGAAAACCTTGTGCTAAAAATCAGGTTAACTCAAGCGGCTGAACAACAACTTGAGGATATCTGGTTTTATATGCTTGGGTCGTAGTATGGGTAGAACTATGCGTTATCAAATTCGAAAAATTATTTATTAGCGCATCTGAAACATCATAGGCAAATAATGCTCACTTTTTGGATCAAACGGTAGGTATTGTTTGCCTTTCATAAGCCAGTCTTCCTCTAAAAGCTTTGCATGCGAGGCATGCGCGTAGGGTTGAAACTCAGAGAGGAGACGATTCCAACATGTAATGCAGTCCGAAAGTGACTCGTGCCAAGAATTATCGAGAACGTGTAGCTCATTGCTTAATGTGTTTAGCATCGCATCTCTTTCAACATCAGTCATACACTCAATGGCGTAAGCAACAACCGCGAAATCAAGTTCTGAATAACTAATCTCAAAAAAATGTCTGTCTTTGTCAGTTAATTCAAATTGCCATTCAGACCAGTGTTTATAGGCCCGTCTCCACATTGTCTTGGCTCGATCAGGAGATGCAGTAGTACGAAATGCTCGTAAACATTCGGCTACTGCTTCTCTGCTACTATCCCGTGATGTACTCAGGTTAATAGATTCAATGTAGGTGACGATTACAGCTTCTGAGGCGACTGCAAGTGCATATCCAAGCGCCTGTTGCATGGCCGGATAACGTAAAGGATAGCGATTGAACACGTGCATCCATTTTTTCCAGAGTAAATCGTCTTCTGCAACTTTAAGCAACAATTGAGTCAGCAATTGTTGTTCCTCATGACACAGTCTGTCCATCCTAGGCTTATAGGAAAACGTTTGATATACACATCCAAATTGAATGTAAGAATTGCTACTCTCGATTCCGAGGAGGAGGCGTTGCCCAACCTCAAGTGAGTCCGCAAATTGCATCGCGAGCATGATTTGGCGAGTACCATCTAATGCTTGAACAAGGCTCTCGAATCCAAACCGATATAAACACCGAATAACCTGCACTTGAAATTTATTAGGTATAACCGAGCCCCCAACCGAAGGCCATAATTCGCTAATAGTGGGCCAATCTTCCTGAGCATCAGCTATCTTGAATTTTTCCACCAGTTCTCTTTCCCAAATTGGTTCTACCCCGGAACCTCGTACTGAAAAATCACAGCGAAATCTCGTAATCAACCTTTCTAATGTGCATAGCAAATCATCGTTTTGCTCAGCCCCATTGGGTAGAGCAGCCCAAAAACCACCATCCTGGTCACAATACATTGAAACAACAAACAGCGCCGTTAGCTTATGAAACTTTGGATCGGATTTTGAACTCCACTCCTGTAACTCCCGAATAAACCATCTCATCAAGGTTGCCCATTGCTCCATATTCTCAGCAGATGGCTGTTGGTCAACTAGATTAACCAATGCAATAAACTCGAATTGATGGCGTATTGCTTCAAAATAAATATTGCCCTGATCGTGGCCCGCAAGAGCAAGGATTGGTTCGGACTGCCCCAGAACTGCGTCCATGAGCTCGCTGGGAGCAGCCTCATAGCCAGACTTTTCAGCCTTTCGCAGCACAGATAACAATGTTTCTTCGTATC
>Ga0208392_1000041_pt1 | contig 26018 bp, 26 predicted proteins | sample LakWasMeta3_LOW4_2_FD_183855 | JGI IMG/M metagenome (GOLD analysis project Ga0208392, IMG submission 183855) | Freshwater sediment methanotrophic microbial communities from Lake Washington under simulated oxygen tension - Sediment Metagenome... | ecosystem: Environmental > Aquatic > Freshwater >... | reverse complement strand
GAGCTCGGTTTCGCATTCCGGCGGGATCATAGCCGAGTGGTTGATGAACCTGCTGTTGATTCCCGTGGTCACGTTTTATTTATTGCGCGATTGGGATGACTTGGTTGCCAAGGTTCATGACCTGTTGCCCCGCCGTATAGCGCCTACCGCCGCCAAACTTGCTTCCGAAGTTAATACCGTGCTGGCGGCTTTTGTGCGTGGGCAGCTTTATGTCATGCTGGCCCTGGGCTGCATTTACAGCATCGGCCTGTGGATGATCGGCCTCGATTTGGCTTTGCTGATAGGCATGTTGGCGGGGCTGGTCAGTTTTGTGCCTTATTTGGGATCAATTGTCGGCATTGTTATGGCTTGTGTAGCAGCGCTAGTTCAATTTCATGAGTTAATTCAGCTGGTGCCGGTCGCTATCGTTTTTATCATCGGGCAATCGCTGGAAGGCATGGTATTAACACCTATGTTGGTCGGCGATAAAATCGGTTTGCACCCGGTTGCGGTCATGTTCGCGGTATTGGCAGGCGGCCAGTTATTCGGCTTTTTGGGCATTCTGCTGGCCTTGCCGATCGCTTCGGTCATTATGGTGCTACTGCGGCATGTGCATGAGCTATATCGATACAGCGATTTTTACGTACGGCAATGAGCCTGATGAAACTGTTCAGGTCTGTCGTTTTCGGGCTGTGCATGGCGGGTGGGTTAAGCGATGCGTCCTTGGCCGGCGATGAAAAACGAGAAGCTGACTTTGCCGAAAGCATCAGCAATACGCTGACGGTGGGCAAGGCCGTGTGGCTGGAATCCGAAGGCAAGAAGTTTCTTGGCGTTTATACGGAAACAGTGAGAACCGGCGGCAAAGGCACGGTCATTATTCTCCATGATATCGGCGGGCATCCGAACCAACAGCAGCTGATTTACGGTCTAAGAGTGTTTTTTCCGGAGCACAACTGGGCAACGCTTTCTCTGCAAATGCCGCTTCGGGAAGCCGGCGTTGAGAAAGAAGAATATTATGCATTGTTTCCAGAGGCGGCGGCGCGGATTCAGGCCGGGATTAATTATGCCAAAAACAATGGTGCGGGAAATATTGTTGTCGTTGGTTATGGGCTCGGCGGGCTGATGGCGGCTTATGCTCTGAGTGAGCAGGCGATAGACATTAAAGCGCTGGCGGCCATTAGTTTACCGGTACCTGCTATAGAAGATAAAACCGCTCAAACCTTGGAATTGATCAGAAAAATCAAGATTCCGATGCTCGATATTTATGGCGCCTTAGATGTGCCGGATGTTACGGAAAGCGCCAGGGAACGACGCTTGGCCGGAAAAGATAATACCGGTTACCGGCAGGTTAAAATCAATGATGAAGGCCATACTTATCTACATGACGATGGCTTGCTGGTTAAACGGATATACAGTTGGCTGGAGACTTCTGCCGCGCAATGATTTTGACGGGGAACAGGGCGCGATGGATTTATCGCGCACCCATAGGGCAACGCTCAAAAGCATCGAGCTTGCGGCAGAGCAAGAGCCTCACAATAATGCGCGATTGTTATAATTCCGTTGGGCAATACGGGCTGGATTGCCGAGCACCAGGCAGTGGTCCGGGACATCTTGAGTCACTACCGCGCCAACGCCAATGGCCGCGCCATCTCCCACAGTAACATGAGCGCAGATTCTGGAATGTGCGCCGATCCATACTCCTTTGCCAATTACTGGACCCATGGCCGTATTTTCGGCCGTTCCCACCTTGGCCTGCTGTTGAATGTTGCAGTGCGGCCCGATAATGCAATTTCTTACCTCGACTCCTCCGAAGTGATTAATGTAGAAACCGGGAGCAATCGTTGCGCTTTGGTCCAGGTTGATGCCGTAGGCGTTACGCGCCCATGCTGCCAGTATCCAGTACAGAGGATACAAGGGAAGGGTAAAGGGCCAGCTGAAGCAATGTTTACGAACACCGCTTAACCAGCGCCCAAAACGGTATATCACCAGCGCCTGAAGTCCATAGTTTATCCAAAGTGAGCGAAGTACATCTTTTAGACGAAGGGGTTCCGTAGACCGATGCACGCGCAGTACATCGGCACGAATATTCTCGAACATTAACTCTCCCGTTTGGTATCCATGTATTGCATGACATCCAAATCCTGGCGCATTCGCAACTCGGAATTATCAAAATTCCGCAACATCAAGCGCGGGAAATTACCTTGCATGACTACGCCTGCGGGGATGCTTTTACTCAGCACTGTGCCCGGTAATAGCGTAGCGCCGTCTCCGACGGTGATCGCGCCGAAAACCACACAATCCGGACCAATCCATACATTGCGACCAATCTCGGGGCGGCCCTTATCGATGTGGTTCATACCCACGGTAACTCGTGTGCCAATGACAGTTCCGGCGCCTGCTTTTCGGGCTCCGAAAATGATATTGCCTTGGTCGGAAAAAGAAACGCCGCCCTCAATTTCGCAGTCCTTGGAAATATCGCTTTGGGTGCTGAGCTTCATCAGTGTCAACTTCAGCAGCCCGGCAGGAATTGACAGGATGCGCCAGAGCCATTTGAGTTTGCCGCCGTTCTTATGCTTTAAATAGACCCAGTGAGTCAAGCGATGGACCACTATTATCCGCAGGCCCGGTGACGCTATCAGCAGCCATAAACGTGACGCCGGATTCATGGCGCGATTCGGCCAGCGCCGTAGATGGGCAAGGTCGATATCTTTGCTTATCTTGACGCCTATTTGTTCATGAGCGCGCTGATTAAGCCCGGAAAGGGGATAGGCAGTAACGCCTGTACTCGCCGCCGGTTGAGTCATAGGGGTAACATCAACATCCTTGGCTAGCGGTTTCATCTTGTTGCCTGCTGGGCGGCGAGAGAGCCGGCGAAATTCAAAAAGACGGCGGCAACCAGTTCTTGTCCGCGTTCGTTGAGATGTCCGCCATCATTGGTAAGCTCGGGGCAGAGTGCCTCGACCGTTTGCCCATTCACCTCTACCCGGCAATGTGCGTCGGTTGAATCAGCCTCGGCTTTTGCAAGATCAAACAAACGGCCCGTGGCAGCGTATCGCTCACGCAGCAGTGCATTGAACTCTGCCCGTCTGAGATTATCGACAGACCCGCTGGGCTGCTTGCCTATGAGCTTTTTAGCCAAAGCCTTTGGGCCGGTTTGCACGGCCATCAATGGAGCAGTAACGGCCACGAAGCGTGTTTCCGGATGACGCTCAGCCAATGAGTCCAGGTTGGAAATATATTTGTTTGCTAACTCCCGGGCATCGGTAGCGGCATTAAAATCGACATAGCACAGCTTCATCATGGCTATGTCGGCATTTTGGGCGGCGCCGGCATCGATGGCGGCGGCAAAGTCCTCTATCTTGGATTGCGGATCACCGTTATTGCCGATGACAAAGTGACTGATGCCCTGCTCGGCGGGTGCTGTCCGCTGCTCGTGAATATTGAAATTAACGCCATCCCTGACGGCTAGCCGTTCTATGCCGTTGAGGATATTTCTGCCCACAGATTGATGGCCGAAGACCACTCGCGTTTTTTCCAGTGCCTGCCATTCCGGTTTGTTGGTTTGCGTTGTCATCGTTGATGTCTCCTCGCGCTTGGATTGATTGCATCCCGGCAGCACCAGCATTGTCGCTGCAATTAACCACCAGCCACATACATTTGTATTTGTCATAGGCTTGTTCCCCCGTGTAGCGTTATTTAAGAGCTTGCTTTCAGCCAAGTGCGGGCGGTTTGGTCATCGGGCCAATCACTGTCTCCATCGGAATTCCCGGCCAATGGAGAGCGGCAGTGGTTTTACGCTTGGCTTGAATGTCATGGTAAATAAATTCCGCCTGGTCAAGACCAATGCCCAGTTCCGCAGCCAGCTGAGAGGAGGGCTTGCTGTTGTTGTAGGCCAATAAGGCAATGTCCATCTTGTCGTAGGGCAGGGCATAATAAAACTCGTCCTGCCCCTGCGCCATGCTGTAGGTGTCGGTGGTGGGCTGAGCGTTGCAGACTTCTTCCGGCAGTCCCAGATAACGCGCCATGGCATAGACCTGCGTTTTATATAAATGCGCAATGGGTTTTACATCGGCCGAGCCATCGCCGTTTTTGACAAAAAAACCTTGATCGTATTCCAGGCGGTTGGGCGTGCCGACCACGGCATAATGCAGACGGTCGGCATGAAAGTACTCCATATTCTTGCGTACCCGTTGCTTGAAATTAGTCGCGGCGACGATTTGCAGGTAATTCTTCGAGTCCAGCCGCTCCTCGAATAATTGCCCATCAGGCGATTGCACAACCAGTTTGAAATAGTTGAACCCGCCTGTTTGCCCGCCGGCAATAATGATTTTGTTTTTCCATCCGGCGGTGTAGCTCGGAAAAACCGCGCGAATGGCATCGTCGCGCCACTGGTAGCAGCCCAATGCGTCCAATACCGGTGCGATATCGAATTCCTCGTAAGCGATGCCGAGCTGTTCCGCCACCATACGTCCGCGGATAGAGCTTTCGGATGCGGAGTCGCGTTCGGGTAACAGCAGGCCAAACACACGCTCATGCCCGACCGCGCGCACCGCCAATGCGGCGCAGACCGCACTGTCTATGCCGCCGGAAATAGCGATGACCAGCCCGCGGCGGTGTAAGTGGCTGCGTAATAACTCGCGCAAACGCTCGGCAATTTTTGCGCTTTCAGCCGCTTCGTCCAACTTGAGTGCGGCAGCAAGATTCATAGGCACGCTTCTCAGCGGACTATTAACATTTTTAGACATAGATAAATTCCTCAACAATCAATTATTCCAGGGTGGCCAGTAATGTGACGCACTGTTCCATAATCAGTTTGCGGGATAACTTGCCATTGATTGTGCGTGGCAGTTCGGGCAGCAACAAGACATGTTTAGGCACCATATAGTTTTCCAACCGTTCGTTACAAATATGTTTAATCTGTTGTACGCTCAGGTTTTCGCCTTCACGGGCAGCCACAAAAGCGCACACCGCCTCGCCCAGTATGGGGTCCGGAATGCCTGCCACCACGACCTCGTGTACAGCAGGAAGGCTGTAAATGGCGTTTTCAACCTCGGCAGGGCTGACTTTTTCTCCGCGGCTTTTGATGATTTCGTCGCTACGGGAGACAAAATAAAAGTCGCCATCCGCGTCCCGCCGGAACAGGTCTCCGCTTTTCAACATAAACTCGCCCGGTAGCAGGCCGGGCACCAACACTTCGGCAGTTTTTTCCGGCTGTTTCCAGTAGCCGCGCATCAGATGCGGCCCTCGCACATGCAAGGTGCCAACTTCGCCGGTCGCCACCTCTTTTCCGTTTTCATCCAGCAACAATAGTTCGGTGCCGGGTATGGCGCAGCCTACCGATTGCGGTTTGATTTCGGCTAGGGCGGGATTCAGATAGGCGCTGCGGATGCACTCGGTTTGGCCGTACATTTTGTACAGGCCGGCTTGGGGGAACATCCGGCGGATGCCGAGGATAAATTCCGCAGGCAGCATGGCGGCGGCATTGGTCAGCATGCGCACGCTGGGAAAGCGTAACGGTTGTTTGGCATCGTGCGCCAACATCATGGCGAAGATCGTGGGCACGCTGGCGAAGCTGGTTACCGCTTCGTCGTTCATGCGTTTGAATACCTGCATGGGATAAATAAACGAGCGCTCCAGCACCAAGGTCGCTCCGACGCGTACTGCGGAGAGCCATTGAAAAAGGCCGTAGCCGAAATTGAGCGGTAAAGCGGAAAATAACCGGTCGTTCCGAGACAAACCCAGATATTCAGTGATGCTGTCCAGCACAAACAATAGCGACTGGTGTGTATGCATCACACCTTTGGGAAAGCCGGTTGTGCCCGACGTATAGATCAGCGCGGCCAAATCCATGGTGATAGCTGACTGTGGCGGCAGGGTGGCCGGCATATCGGCCAATGCATCGTCCAGATTTTCAACGCCGTCCGGCAATACTTTGGATTTGGATGTGCATAATACCCGTAGCGCCGGCAGCTGCTCGGTTACCGGGCCGAACACTCGGATAAGGTGCTGCTCGCTCAGAAGTATCCCTGAGTCCGAATCACGCAGGATGAATGCCAGCTTGTCGGATTTGGTTTGGGCATTGATAAGGACAAAAACTCCGCCGGCCAACAGCACGCCATAGACTGACGCAGCGCATTGCCATGTGTTATCCATGAAAATGGCCACGCGATCGCCACGGCATACCCCGCTTGCCCGCAAAACATGGGCAAGCTTAAAAGCGTAGTCCGTCACCTCGCGATAGCTCATGCGCGCATCATCAACAACCAGGGCGATATGATCGGGATAACGCGCGGCAGTCGATAGCAAGATGTCTTGCAAGAGCCGGGGCACAGCAGTCATCATTCTTCAGGCGGCAACCGCTTGGGCTTGTTTACGCTGAACGAAAGCAGCCAAATTATCGACGGAATCCAGATTGGCCGGCAGCATTTCGTTGTCGTCTACTTTGATGCCAAAGGTTTCTTCGATGAAAAGGATGATCTCCATCACGCCGGTAGAATCGATAATGCCTCCATCTAGGAAAGAGCTGCTGTCCTGTAAGACTGACTCATCTTCGGTGAAGAGGAGATTTTCCATAATGTAGTGGCGAATAATTTTCTTCATATTCATAGCTATAGCCTAGGGTTAGGTTAAAGAAAGGTTAGGATTAGTTGCTCCGTGAGCAAGTTGAGAAAAAATTCTCAATAAAAAAATAGTGGCATAACTGAGTAGAAAGAACGCCAACTAACGCCATGTTATCTTTGTAGGCAATTGAACTGCCGCTGCTCGCTTTCTTGAGCAAAAAACCGACTTTTTTAGCGTCGAAATAACCGTAGCGCCTGAGCTTTTCTTCGCTTAGCAGATCCTTCACATAGTCTGGAGGATCAGCGGAAAAAAAAGCCGGGATGTCCGGGGCTCGATACGGTTGTTTATGGCGCTCAAGAATCTGTCTGGGCAAATGATTTTTCATGGCTTGCTTGAACAGGTATTTCTCGTTGAGCGCGCGCATCTTCAGGCGTGGATTCAGACGATTGGCGAACTCAATTACCCTATGGTCCAAAAAGGGGAAACGCCCTTCTACTGAATTAGCCATCAGCATCCGGTCCCCTTGAGAACAGAGTAAATAATCGCCCAGCAGGGTTTTGGCTTCCAAGTATTGTGCGCGGTTGAACGAATGCCAGTTATCAAAAGCGGGCGGTAATTGTTCGGTCAGGCGATTAACGGCATTGTCACGCAACCTGGCATTGAGTTCCTGCGAGAAAAAGACTTTGCATTGGGACGTAGTGAACCAGCGGGTAAGATGGCTGAATCCCGGCTGATCGGGTTTGTCCAGACCGATGCGGTAGTAATTATTCAAGTAAGTTTTGGCTTGGGCACCGGAGGTTTCCAGATAAGGATACAGCGCTTTGAGCAGCAACGGCCGCCATTCGGATTGAGGGTGCCGAGCCCAGAATTGGCGAATCTTGGCTTCTTTGAATAGATCATAGCCGCCCAGCACTTCATCAGCGCCTTCGCCGGTCAGAACTACCTTATAACCCGAATCGCGCACCAAGCCGGACAGTTGTCGCATAGGCGAGGGCGCGGTGCGGAGAATAGCGGTTTCGGCATGAAAAATAGTGGCCGGAAAGTTTTCGGCAATATCGCTGTTTTGGCAGAGTATCCGGCTGTTTTCAACGCCAAGATGCTCGATCAACTGCTGTTGGAAAACCGATTCGTCGAGCAATTGCTCTTCAAAGCCGATAGAGAAGGTCTTGAGCGGCGCGTTTGAGTGGCGGCGGATCAGTGCTACCAAGGCAGAGGAGTCGAGCCCTCCTGAGAGATAGGCGCCGACCGGTACGTCCGCGCGCAAGCGAATGGCCGTGGCGTCGGCCAGGATGTCGTAGAGCTGATCGGTTAAATCGGCGTCCGAGCCCTGGTGATAGTCGCCTTGCTCGGGAAAGCGCCAGTCCCAATAAATCGACTCGCGCAAATCGCCGTTTTCCAATACCAGCATGTGTCCGGGCGATACTTCAAAAATATCTTCAAATAGCGTATTAGGGCTGCGCGCCGCCCAGAAAGTGAATATTTGATCCAATGCGGTCGGGGAGATGCATGGCGCTTCCGGTAGCTGGGGCAATAAGGCCTTGATTTCCGAAGAAAATAGCAGTCGATCACTTTGGCGCGTATAGAAAAGCGGCAAAATGCCGGCCCGATCACGCACTAACAGTAAGCGTTGCTTGTTACTGTCCCAGAGGGCGATGGCAAATTGGCCGTTCAGGTGTTGAACAAAATCATCGCCATATTGCTCGTAGGCATGGACGATGACCTCGGTATCACTGTGGGTGTGAAAGCTGTGGCCCTGTTTGATCAAGTCCTTGCGCAACTCGACATAGTTGAATATCTCGCCGTTGAATGTGACCCATACGGTCCGATCCTCGTTGTGCAGAGGCTGAGCGCCTCCGGTAAGATCGATGATGCTAAGACGCGTGTGCCCCAGACCAATACGTTGGTTGGGATCAAGGTAGACTCCGCTGTCATCCGGGCCTCGATGGTACAGGGCAGGCAACATGCTAAGCACATCCTTCTCGCTAATTTTGATCTGCGTCGAGAGAGCTGCAATACCATTAATTCCACACATATTTATTCCTTAGCATCACGTTAAGTTTAAATATTTTTCAAAGTCTCATATTGAAACTAACTGGCTGAGAATCATTCTAAGCAGAAAAAAATGAAAAAAACATAAGTGTAAATACTAGGAATGTTATTGATTCTATTTAGATAAATTTTTTATTATTCTTATTTGAATATTTTTCCTTTGAGTCTGGTATTGAAATCAACAACCTGAAAAATGATTCGAAGCAGAAAAAACATAAGCATGGACGCTAGGGCTGTCGGGCTTAATAAAAGATTAATCTTTGCGTATTAGGACGATGCCTGCATTAAATACAAAAGCATCAGTACAAATCACCTTAAGATTGATGAAAGTAGGCTTTGAGAAGGTCTAAATCTGTTACAATGTTTAAATAACATAGATGTGCAAATCCGATGACGGCAAGCATCTTAGAGACGTTAGCTACCTTGATGTGGGTAAGGGAGCCTACACGAAACGTCGCAATTTATACGTGGTGCCGGAACTGTCTGGCACAATGCATTAACACTATCATAACAAGTTGAAAACTAAGTGGATTTAAAACATATAAGAAATTTCTCCATTATCGCGCATATCGATCATGGTAAATCGACGCTTGCAGATCGTTTTATTCAAATTTGCGGCGGCTTAAGCGACCGGGAAATGTCCGCGCAAGTGCTTGATTCGATGGATATTGAGAAAGAGCGCGGCATCACGATTAAGGCGCAGAGCGTTACGCTGGACTATAAAGCGAAAGATGGCGAAACCTATCAGCTTAACTTTATTGATACCCCTGGGCACGTGGACTTTTCTTATGAAGTTTCCAGGTCATTAGCGGCTTGCGAAGGCGCGTTGCTGGTTGTCGATGCGGCCCAAGGCGTAGAAGCGCAAAGCGTCGCCAACTGCTATACGGCGATAGAGCAGGGGCTGGAAGTGGTGCCGGTGCTGAACAAGATCGATTTGCCTTCTGCCGAGCCTGAGCGGGTGCAGGCTGAAATTGAAGAAGTGATCGGTATTCCGGCTGATGAGGCGCTGATGATCAGCGCTAAAACAGGCTTGGGCGTTGAGGGTGTGCTGGAGCAACTGGTGCTTAAAGTCCCACCGCCTGAAGGCAATACGGCAGGCCCGTTACAGGCGTTGATTATCGATTCCTGGTTTGACAGTTATCTGGGCGTGGTGTCGCTGGTCAGGATTATGCACGGCAGTATCCGCAGAAAGCAAAAGATTACCATCATGTCCACCGGCAAGTCGTTTATCGCCGAAAAAGTCGGCGTTTTTACGCCTAAACGCCTGGAAAAGGACATTTTAAATACCGGCGAAGTGGGCTATGTCGTGGCCGGTATTAAAGACATTTTCGGGGCGCCGGTCGGCGATACCATTACCTGGACGGATAACCCGGCAGCCGAGCAGCTCACCGGATTTCAAAAGGTGCAGCCGCGCGTTTTTGCCGGATTGTATCCGGTCAGTTCGGATCATTATGAGGACTTGCGCGAGGCGCTCAAAAAATTAAATCTCAATGACGCATCCTTGTATTTTGAGCCGGAAACATCGCAAGCTTTGGGCTTCGGTTTCCGTTGCGGTTTTCTCGGTATGCTGCACATGGAGATTGTGCAGGAGCGTTTGGAAAGGGAATATGATGTTGACCTGATCACGACAGCGCCTACCGTTATCTATGAAGTCATTACCCAAAACGATCAGGTTTTGATGATCGATAATCCGGCTAAACTGCCGGATACGGGAACCGTCAAGGAAATCAGGGAGCCTATTATCCGGGCTAATATCCTGGTTCCCGAGGCCTATTTGGGCGGCGTCATTACGCTGTGCATAGAAAAGCGCGGCGTGCAAAAAGACATGCAGTATGTCGGCAGACAGGTATCGCTGCATTATGAAATGCCGCTCAGCGAAGTGGTGCTGGATTTCTTCGATCGCTTAAAGTCGGTGAGCCGGGGCTTTGCATCGTTTGACTACGAGTTTTTGCGCTTCCAGCCGGCGGAGTTGGTCAAGCTGGACGTGTTGATCAATGCCGAAAAGGTGGATGCGCTGTCGATCATTGTGCATCGCGATCTAAGCCAGAACCGGGGCCGGGATCTGGTTGAAAAAATGAAAGACCTGATTCCGCGGCAAATGTATGAGGTTGCGATCCAGGCAGCCATCGGTTCCAAAGTTATTGCCCGGTCTACCGTTAAAGCGATGCGCAAAAACGTGATTGCAAAATGTTACGGCGGCGATATCAGCCGTAAGAAGAAACTCCTGGAAAAACAAAAAGCCGGTAAAAAGCGTATGAAACAGGTCGGCAATATTGAGATACCTCAAGAGGCATTTTTGGCCGTTTTGCAGCTTAATAAAGAATAAAATCAGACCAAAGGCAAAAGGCGCAAGGCGAAAAATACCTTTCGCTTTTGCCTTTGGTCTTTCGTCTTCAGTCTTAAACCTTTCATCTGAAATATATAAACATGGATTACGATTTTTCCTTTTTTCTTGTCGTCGCCACGCTGGTCACCGGTGTCGTTTGGGGCGGGTATTTGCTGGTGCTCAAATCAAGAGGGGAGGTTTTTGATGAAGATAAAGAGCCTTTACTGGTCGAGTACGCGCGTTCTTTTTTTCCGGTCGTATTGATTGTGTTATTGCTGCGGTCATTCATAGCCGAGCCTTTCCGCATACCTTCCGCGTCGATGATGCCGACTTTATTGATAGGCGACTTTATTCTGGTCAATAAATTCACTTACGGCATCCGCTTGCCGGTTATCAACAAAAAAGTCGTTGAAATGAATGAGCCCAAGCGCGGGGATATTGTGGTTTTTCGCTTCCCTAAAGATCCGAGCGTCGACTATATCAAGCGTGTGATTGGTCTGCCGGGCGACCGGGTCGCTTATTACGATAAAAAATTGCATATCAACGGCGAACCCGTTAACCAGGTCTCTTTGGGGCGCTATCAGGGCGTAGGTCAAGGCGAGGATATGACCGGCAATGAGCTTTTGTTGGAAGATTTGCTGGGCGTTGAGCATAGCATTCTGGTCAGAAATGGCGCTGTTTCCGCCGAAGGCGTTTATATAGTGCCGCAAGGGAGCTATTTTGTGATGGGCGATAACCGTGATAACAGCAACGATAGCCGTTACTGGGGCACGGTTCCGGAAGAAAACCTGGTTGGAAAAGCTTTTTTCATCTGGATGAGTTGGGACTGGCAACATAAAGGTGTGGGCCTGGACCGTATTGGCACAGTGTTAAAATAAACTGCACTATACTTATTGTTTTTTAAAATCATCTGGAGAGAAAAATGAATTTACCGCTTAAACGTCAGCAAGGTTTGACTTTGATTTCGCTTGTTTTTATTCTGGGTCTTATCGGTTTTTTTGTCATGTTGACACTTAAGATCGTTCCGATTTATCTGGATCACGGTAAGGTAAAGAGTGCATTGGAGGCATTAAAAGCAACACCGGAGCTGCAAACGAAAAGCGAATATGAGATCAGGGACAGCTTAAATAAACGCTTTAGCATTAATTATGTTTATGATGTCAAACCAGAGAATATTAAAGTCACCAAGCATGGCGGTTATGTAAAAGTGGAAATCGAGTATGAAACTGTTGTGAAATTGGTCAGCAACCTGAGCGCATTGGCCGAGTTTCATGACATTATCGAGGCCGGTCAAGAGTGATAAAAAAGCCTGAAGAGTTGTGCAAAAAGCTGGGTTTGGCGTTTAATAATCCTCAGCTTTTTACTACCGCTTTAACGCATCGGAGCGCAAGTTCGAACAATAATGAACGGCTGGAGTTTTTGGGCGATTCAATTTTGGGTTTTGTGATCGCCCAAAAGCTATATGAGCTATTTCCGGCGGCCAGTGAAGGCGTTTTAAGCCGGTTAAGGGCGGGCTTGGTCAATCAGAGTTCGTTGGCAGAGCTTGCCAGAAAACATCAGTTAGGCGATTACTTGTTGCTGGGTTCGGGGGAATTGAAGAGTGGCGGCTTTCGTCGCGATTCTATTCTGTCCGATGCTGTAGAAGCGATTATAGGCGCGTTGTACAACGATCAGGGCATGAATGCTTGTCAGCAATGGATCTTGCAGCTATTTGCGGAAAAGCTGAAAGGCTTGTCTCTGGATAATTGGCAAAAAGATCCTAAAACTCAATTGCAGGAGTTAATGCAGTCCAAAAAACTGGAACTGCCGGATTACACTTTAATGACTATGTCCGGGCTTGCCCATGAACAAACTTTCAAAGTTAAGTGTACGATAACATTAATAGCGGAGTCTTGCATCGGCACCGGAAATTCCAGAAAAAAAGCCGAGCAAGCGGCGGCCGAGCTTATGCTCGAATTATTAAACAAGGACACTAAATGAATTGTGGTTATGTCGCCCTGATTGGGCGTCCCAATGTCGGCAAATCAACATTGATGAATCATCTGCTGAAGCAGAAAATCAGTATCACCTCGCGTAAGCCGCAAACAACCCGGCATCGAATTCTCGGCATTAACACCACTGATGCGGGGCAGGCCATTTATATGGATACGCCGGGCATGCACAACAGCGAGAAACGGGCGTTGAACCGTTATTTGAACCGGACTGCGGATACAACCTTGACGGGCGTCGATGTGATCGTCTGGTTGATCGACGGCTTGTCCTGGCATGAATATGACGAAGCTATTTTCAAAAAGCTGGAGCAGGCGGGTTTGCCGGTTATTCTGGCTGTGAACAAGGTTGATAAAGTGGCCGATAAGGAAGCCATTTTAACCTTTTTTAACGAAGCCCAGCATCGTTTCCCGTTTAAGCATTTGGTGCCGATTTCCGCGCTAAAAGGAACCAATCTTGATCAGCTCGAAAGCTTGATCATGGCGCTACTGCCTGAACAGGATTTGATCTATCCCGAGGATCAGATTACCGACCGGTCCGAGCGGTTTTTGGCGGCTGAAATTGTCAGGGAAAAGCTGACCCGGCGCTTAGGCGATGAATTGCCTTATGCGCTGACGGTGGAGATAGAAAGATACGAAGAAAAACCCAACATCACTAAAATATACGCGATCATCTGGGTGGAACGCTTGACCCAGAAAAATATCGTGATCGGCAAAGACGGCGAGATGCTGAAAAAAGTGGGTACCGACGCCCGGCAGGATATAGAAAAGTTGATCGGGCAAAAAGTGTATTTGCAACTTTGGGTTAAAGTGAAAAAAGGCTGGTCGGATAGCGAGCGGGCCTTGCAAAGTTTAGGCTTTAATGACTGAATCCACCGTTTATTTGCAACCTGCTTTTATCCTGCAGCAGCGCAAATACCGTGAAAGCAGTCTGATTATTGATGTATTGACCCGAGATTTCGGCCGGATTTCCGTGCTGGCCAAAGGCGTAAGAAAAACCAAGTCAAAAACAGCAGGATTGTTGCAACCCTTTATCCCCTTACTCATTTCCTATGTCGGCCACACAGAGTTAAAAACGCTGACCGGCGTCGAGCGCAACGCCGGTTTCGTACCGGCTAGCGGCATGCACTCTGTCCCTGGAGATCGCCAAGCCGGTTCCAGACTGGCTTCTGGCATACACTCCATCCCTGGAGATCGCCAAGCCGGTTCCGTACCGGCTAGCGGCATACACTCCATCCCTGGAGATATAATTCAGCCGTTTAATGAGATAAAAGGGCTTGCGCTTTATTGCGGCTTTTATATCAATGAGCTGGTGGTTTGTTTTTTGCACAAATACGACCCCCACCCTGAAGTGTTCAGCGATTACGGCGAATGCTTATTTGCTCTCTCGCATGGCTCCAGCATAGAAGCCGCATTGCGGTTATTTGAGCTTAATCTGATGGAATATGCCGGTTATGGTTTGCAGTTGGAGCATGATGATAATCAAAGCCCCATTGAGTCTTCTAAAAAATACGAGTTTAATGTGGGACAGGGGCCGGTTGAAGCCGCGAATGGGCAATTTTCAGGCAGGACTTTGCAGGCGCTAAGTGCCAGGGAACTGATCGATCCTCAAGTTTTAAGCGAAGCGAAAATCCTGATGAGGATAGTTATTGATGCGTATTTGCAAGGCAGGCAGCTTAAAAGCCGAACGGTCATTAATAAAATCATGAAGCACACCAGCGCCGAATAAGGCTTGTTATCCCAGCTGTAATATTTTACCTATCGCCAGTTACAATAATCTCAAACGGAGTGGACGAGGCTACAAACCTTATCCGGCATAAAAATGAATAAAACACAGATATTATTAGGCGTGAATATCGATCACGTCGCCACCTTGAGGCAGGCTAGAGGTACGCTTTATCCTGAGCCGATTCAGGCCGCAGTAATTGCAGAACAGGCGGGTGCCGACGGTATCACGGCGCATTTGCGGGAAGATCGCCGGCATATCCAGGACAGGGACATCTATTTGTTAAAGGAAATGCTTCATACCCGGCTGAATATGGAAATGGCGGTAACCGATGAGATGGTCAGTATAGCGGAGAAAGTACGGCCTTTTGCCTGCTGTCTGGTGCCGGAAAAGCGTGAAGAGTTGACCACTGAAGGAGGGCTGGATGTCGCCGGCAACCTGCATCGCTTGCAATGGGCTTGCGATAAACTGGCAAGTGCGGGTGTTGAAGTTTCGCTGTTTATCGATCCTGAAGAAATACAGATCGATGCAGCGGTAAAGGCCGGGGCGCCGGTCGTTGAATTACATACCGGGTGTTACGCTGAAGCGGGCAGTCCGCAACAGCAAGTCGAAGAGCTGGAACGCATCAGGAGAGCAGCTGTTTATGCGCACAGTGCCGGGTTGCAAGTTAATGCCGGGCATGGTCTGAATTTTCATAATGTTGAAGCTATCTGCATGCTACCCCAGATAGTCGAACTTAATATCGGTCATTCGATTATTGCGCAAGCGGTATTTTCGGGCTTGGCTCAGTCGGTCAGAGATTTGAAGCAAATTATGCGCAGTGCAAGATTGCAGAGTGCTTGAGGCATTGTTGGGCTGAACAAGACAAGTGGCGCTGGAGTTTTATGAATTCACCTCGATAGGTGATCGAAGCAATAATCAGGATTTTATGGCGCACGTCATCAATGAGTCTTATGCGCTGTTTGTCGTTGCCGATGGTTTGGGCGGGCATCATGCCGGAGAAAAAGCGTCCCGGTTCTTCTGTCAGGGCTTGTTAAAAGTCGCCGAAATATACAGCAAACAGATGGATCAGGATCCCAGGAATGCTTTTTCGGCCTGGATTTCATCGGCTATCGACGAAATGAATGAGTTGTTTGCGTTCGATAGCTCAGGTCATGATGCCCATACCACCTGTGCAGTTCTTTATCTTGATGAACGGCGGGCGCTGACTGCGCATTGCGGCGATTCGCGGATATACAGGATGAATCCACAACAGATCTTGTGGCGAACCCGGGATCATTCCATTCCGCAACAATTATTGGATGAAGGTCAGATAACCGAGCAGGAGATGGCGCAGCATCCCGAGCAAAATCAGCTAACACGCACAATCAATATCTTAAAACCGCATGAGGCGGAGATTAATCAGTATCCGGCCATCAAAAATGGAGAGACTTTTGTGCTATGCTCTGATGGTTTCTGGGAGTATGTAAAACCATCAGAGCTATTGCGATTGGCTAAGCCAGCCATTGATATGGACGAGCTAGCCAAACTGGCGCGGTTAGCGATATCTCGCGCTCACGGAAAAAGTGATAATGTCACCGCGCAGTGGATAAGAAGGTTTTAAATGTGGAATTAATTCGGTACTGCAAAACCGTGTTTTTGCATACGGTAAAGCAAGGTGTCGCGGGAAATGCCCAGTAGTCTTGCGGACTTGCTGCGATTGCCTTTAGTGCGGCTCAGGGCTTGATGGATTAAATCAGCCTCTAAGCTATCCAGCTTTAGACCGGTCTCCGGTAAAGTGAAATCAGTTGTAGCCGGTGCATGGCTAGTGATTTTGGCGCTAAATTCAGGGGGCAGATTTTCCGGTTCGATGACTCTGCCTGCCAGTAAAATGCTGAGTCTTTCGCATAAGTTACGCAACTCACGAATATTGCCCGGCCAAGCGTAAGCTTTCAGTGTTTTTAAAGCTTGCTTGCTGAATTTGGGGGCAGTCAGATTATATGCATCTTCGAATACGGCCAGAAAGTGCTTGATCAGCGATTCAATATCTTCGGTGCGTTGTGCCAGTGACGGCAGTTCTAAAGGTACAACATTCAAGCGGAAATATAAATCCGATCTGAACTCGCCGGTTTCAATTTGTTTGTTTAAGTCAGTGTTGGTCGCGGAAATAACGCGCACATCGACTTTGTAAGGCTTAATTTCGCCGACTGCAAGGCATTCCCCTGACTCAAGAAAGCGCAATAATTTTGCCTGGATCGACAGCGGCAAAGAATTGATTTCATCCAGGAACAAGGTGCCGCCATCAGCTGCTTGGAACAGGCCTTGCTTATCGGCGGTCGCCCCTGTGAACGAACCTTTTTTATGGCCGAACAATTCCGATTCGATCAAGGTTTCAGGTAATGCGGCACAATTTAAAGTGATGAAGGCCTTATTGGCGCGAGCGCTGGCTTGCTGAATGGCGGTGGCGAGAACTTCCTTGCCGGTACCCGTTTCACCTTTAAGTAACACAGTGACATCGGTCGCTGCAACAATTTTGGCGCTACGGATTAAGGAATCCAATGCGGGAGATTGACCGATGATCGCGTTAAAATGATCCATAGAACCCTCTTAATGTAATGCCGAATGGGTTGTAATTGCCATGGGATTAAGCCAGGGCAGGGCCGCCAGTAGAGCCAGCGCAATCATGAACAAGCCGATAGCCTGTTTAAAACGGGGCATTCTGGATAACCTTGTGAGTATTCCGGTCATTATACCGACACCCATGACTGCCGGTAAAGTTCCCAGGCCGAAAAACAGCATTGTCAATGCGCTTTGTTTGATGTCGCCTGCGGTTGCCGCGAGCGCCAGGGCCGAATAAACCAGACCGCACGGCAGCCATCCCCATACCATGCCGAAAAGAAAAGCCTGACAGCAGTTTTTAACCGGGATCAGTTTGCGTCCGAAAGGTTCAATTATTTTCCAGAAACGCAGGCCGGCTTTTTCAATATAGGCAAAACGGGGAAACCATCCGGCTATATACAGTCCGGCTCCGGCCATGATGGCGGCGGACAGTAATTGCAGCAGTCTATGCCCGCTGATTTCGCCCATTGGCATAGTGATCAATGCTTCAACGACACCTGCTAATGCACCAGCGATGGTATAACTGGTAATGCGGCCGATGTTGTAATTAAACACAAAAGGAAAAAGCCGGCTTTTTTGGTTCCGTATTTCCGGGCTGAGGCTCAAGGTCAAGGTTCCGATAATGGAACCACACATGCCAATACAGTGCATGCTGCTGAACAGCCCCATCGTTAAGGCGACCAGATACGAGGTGGTAAAGGCGAGATCAAATTCCATAGTCGCAGGGCTTTATTATAAAGAGTAGAGGCGACCGGTTGGTCGCCTTTTTGATTGGGGTTATTGAAACTGCGAAAGAATTTGCCCCTGAATTTTCTCGGCCATGGCCTTGCGGTCTTCTGCGTCGCGGATGGGTCGGCCGACAACAATATAATCAGCGCCATTCTGGAAAGCCATTTCCACACTGACCACCCGTTTTTGATCGTCTTCTTCGCGGTTATCAACCGGCCTGATGCCCGGAGTGATGACCAGCAACTTGTGGTCCAGTTCCTCTCTGAGCATAGCAACTTCAAGGCCGGATGAAACAATGCCGTCGCAGCCGATTTGCAAAGCGCGTTTAGCACGGGATAGAACCAATTCGCGGACATCGCAGGCAAAGCCTAAATCGTCAAGATCGCCGCGATCCAGACTGGTTAATGCGGTCACGGCCAACACTTTAAGGTCGCCTTTTTCCTTGGCGGCGGCTTCCATAATCGCATCATTGCCGTGAATAGTGGCAAGATCAACACCTTTGCTGCTCAGCGCTCTAATGGCGCGGCCCACGGTTGCGGGAACATCGAAAAACTTCAGGTCGACAAAGATTTTCTTGTTTTGCTTTTTCAACCATTCAATAAAACCGAAATAATCGCCGGACATAAACAGTTCCATGCCGACTTTATAAAAGATCACCGAGTCGCCGAGTTCTTCCACCAAAGCCTGCGCTTCGGCGATGCTGGGAACATCCAGTGCCATAATTAATCGTTCACGGACAGGGATGGATTTGGTTGAGATAAATGATTGAGACATGTTTAAAAGTAAAGTTAAAAATATAAAATTCTGTAGGATGGGCTGAGGCACGAAGCCCATCGTTGTTCACAATAAATTAGGTGTCGGCTTATTCAGTCACCAAGCCTTGTTCATGCCAAGCCTGTATCCCGCCGTTCATTAAGTAAACCTTGGCAAACCCCGCCGCCTTTAACATCAGCTGGGCTTGTGCGGAACGCATGCCGGCTTGGCATTGGGTGATAAGCGGCCGGTTTTTATAGGGTTCAAGCTCAGATAGTCGGTCATTGAGCTGGGATAACGGAATACGAATGGCGCCGTGAATATGATGCTCATTCCAGTCGTCTTTTTCACGCACATCGACAATAACGGCTCTGTCTTTGACTCGCATTGTTGCAGCTTCTTTAGGCGAGATGACATCAGCTTCCGCCATCGCCAAAGGGCTGACGAGTAATAAAAAAATACCGAGCCGGCAATACCTTAAAAATAGACGCACTTAGACGCTCCCCAATAATAAGTCGATATATATTACCGGAACTTGTTTTAACGGTGAATGTTAAAATTCACTATTGTCACAATAGTCCTCGATTATGAACTCAACTTTAATACAAATGACCTTGATAATGGTATGCGGCGCAGGCTGGCGTTTTGCAAAACCAGCAGGCCTGTCAGCCGAGCAAACGCGGCAAGTGCTGACCACGGTGGTCTATTATTTGCTGCTGCCGGCCTTGGTACTGGAGGTCTTGTGGTCGGCGGACATTGGCTTGCATTCGTTTCAGTATACCTTGCTGGGCATGGGTAGCATTGTTTTTGCGATGCTTTGCCTTTGGACAGTTGGCGCACTGTTCAAATTTGAAGACCGGCGCTTGGGCGCGATGATACTGGCGGCGGCCTTTCCGAATGTGACTTACTTGGGATTGCCGGTGTTAGAGCAAACCTTTGGCAGTTGGGCTAGGTCGGTGGTCATCCAGATGGATCTGTTTGCAGCCACGCCGTTATTGTTTACCGCCGGGGTTATGGTGGCGCGGCACTACGGAGAAGAAACCGCAGAAAAGTCGAGGCCGCTTTGGCTGTTTTTTAATGCGCCGCCATTCTGGGCGGCAGCTGTTGCCGTTATCCTGAATATTAACGGCATTGCTGCTCCGGCTTGGCTTTCCGGCGTGCTGCAAAAATTATCCGCCAGCGTCGTGCCCTTGATGCTGTTCTCCCTGGGGCTGGCCTTAAGCTGGAAAACGGTAACGGTTCGTAACATGCCGTATGTTATCCCTGTGATAGCCATTAAGATGGCGCTGATGCCGCTGTTCGCAATGCTTCTGGTCCGGCATTTGCCGATAGCATTCGAATCCCAGGCTGCGGCAGTGCTCGATCTGTCAATGCCAAGCATGTTGTTGGGTATCGTTTTTTGCGACCGCTACCGCCTGGACAGTTCACTTTACGCGATGGCGGTAACGGTAACGACGGCAGTCAGCCTGATTACATTGCCGTTCTGGCATAGCGTGCTGATGAACTAAATCAACAGCGGAACCGATCATTAAAGCGAAGAGTTTTTAACATGAACCCAACCCTGGAAATATTTTCCCAAGGCGAAGAAGTCGTCACCGGGCAAGTCATCGACACCAATGCAGCGTGGCTGTCGGAGCAAGTTGTCGCCATGGGCTTTACGGTAACCCGGCACACTGCTGTCGGCGATAAGCTTGAGGATCTGATAGCCTTGCTACGGGAAATTTCAGTGCGCGCAGATTGCTGTATTTGCACAGGCGGCCTGGGGCCGACCAGTGATGATTTGACCGCCGAGGCTGTCGCCAAAGCGTTTGGTCTGCCGCTAGAATTCGACGAGATTGCTTTTAAGCAGATTAAGCGCTTTTTTACGCTCAGAAACCGGGATATGCCCGAATCAAATCATAAGCAGGCGATGCTTCCAAAAGGCTCCAAGCGCATTGACAATACTTGGGGCACTGCGCCGGGGTTTTCTCTGCAAGCCGGGCGCTGCTGGTTCGCTTTTGTCCCCGGCGTACCCATGGAAATGCGCCATTTGTTTCTGGAATCCATCCAGCCGACACTGGCAAAGCGGTTTGTATTGCGCCCCGGCAAGTTAATCACCATTAAAACGCTAGGCGTAGGCGAGTCGGCCATTCAGCAGCGCATCAGTGCGATTGAAATTCCTGAGCCAGTGCAGCTGGGTTTTCGTGCAGGCCCGGATGATGTGCAGACCAAACTGCTGTTTCCGCATGATTATCCTGAAACAGCTATGGCCGCGTTGGTGTCTAAGGTTGCAGGAGAGCTGGGCGATTATGTTTTTGCTATTGACGGCTTAGTGCAGGCCGAAGGCGATTTGGTGTCTGTGGTTGACCGGCTAATGAGCGCCGGAAAGCACACGCTGGCCTCCGTGGAAACAGCCAGTCAGGGCTTGCTGGCAGCCAAGTGCATAGGCGCAGATTGGTTGTTGGAAGCACAGTATGAGCAATCACTGGATAGGCTAGGGCAAAAACTGGGGATTACAGTAAATGCTGATGATATGCCGGCAACTACAAAGGCCATTGCCGGCGAAATACAAAAGACCAGCGCCGCCGATTTTGTGCTGGTTCAGCTCTACGCCGGGGATAATGAATCATTTCACGATAAAGACCAGGCCATTATTCTATATAATACACTGCTGACTGGAGACGGATTTCATCAAATTACCCATTCAGTGGCAGGTCCGATCAAACGCAAGCAAAATCAGGCGGCGTTGCTGGCACTGGATTTATTACGACGTTATTTACAACATAAAGAACTTTAAAATGCCCTTATTACGATTGTCCAACGTTTCCATTGCTTATGGAACTCATGCTTTATTAAAAGATGCCGACTTTCAGCTGGATGCTGGAGAGCGCGTAGGCTTGTTAGGCCGCAACGGCGAGGGTAAATCAACCTTAATGAAGATTATTGCCGGCAATATTCTGCCCGATCACGGTGATATCTGGCGGCAACCCGGACTAAGACTGGCGTGGCTGGAACAAACGCCGGAATTGCCGGATGACGCGACTATCTACGATGCGGTTGCCGGAGGCTTGGGCGAGTTAGGCGAGTGGATTACCCGCTATCATGCAATGTCCTTGACCATGGATTACAACGATGAAAAGGCCTTGAATGAGCTGGGCGATTTGCAGCATAAACTCGAAGCCCATAATGGCTGGCATTTTCAGCAACGGGTTGAAACCACCTTAAGCAAACTGGATTTGCCCGGCGAATTGAAAATCAGCGGCTTGTCCGGTGGCTGGAAGCGGCGCGTAGCCTTGGCTAGAGCGTTGGTTATCGAGCCGGAAGTGTTATTGCTCGATGAACCGACTAACCATCTGGATTTTGAAAGCATTGCCTGGCTGGAAGAGCAAATCCTGAATTTTCAGGGCGCGGTTTTATTTGTGACCCATGACCGGGCGTTTCTGCAAAAATTGGCGACCCGGATTGTCGACCTGGACCGTGGCAACCTGGTGTCGTGGCAGGGTACTTACGACGATTATCTGGCCCGCAAAGCCGCAGCATTGGAAGATGAAGCTAACCAAAATGCCGAGTTCGACAAGAAATTGGCCGATGAAGAAGTCTGGATCAGGCAGGGCGTAAAAGCCCGGCGTACCCGCAACGAAGGTCGGGTCAGGGCGCTGGAGAAGCTGCGTAATGAGCGCGCCCAGCGCCGGAATGTCCAGAGCACCAGCAAAATGACGCTGGAGCGGGGCGATGCTTCCGGCAAGAAAGTGATCGAAGTCAACGACATCTGTTTTGCATACGAAGACCGGCAGATTATTAGGCATTTCTCGACATTGATTCAGCGTGGCGACAAAATCGGCCTGATTGGCGCGAATGGCGCGGGCAAATCGACGTTATTAAAATTATTGTTAAAGCAATTGGAACCTACCAGTGGCACAGTAGAGCAGGGCACCCGGCTCGAAATCGCTTATTTCGATCAGCTGCGCGACCAGCTCGACCCGGAAATGACCGTCGCCGACACTGTCGCGGATGGCAATGATTTTGTCGAAATAGCAGGAAACAGACGGCATGTGATGTCGTATTTGGGCGACTTCCTGTTTGCACCCGCCAGAGCGCGTTCGCCGGTGAAAAGCTTATCCGGCGGCGAAAAAAACCGTTTGTTGCTGGCGCGGTTATTTACCAGGCCCGCCAACCTGATCGTCATGGACGAGCCGACCAATGACCTGGATTTGGAAACTCTGGAGCTGCTTGAAGAAAAGCTGGTCGAGTTTGACGGCACCTTGCTGCTGGTCAGTCATGATCGGGCTTTTCTGGATAATGTCGTGACCAGCGTCTTCGTGCTGGACGGCTCGGGCGAAGTCGATGAGTTTGTCGGCGGTTACAGCGATTGGTTGAACCATGCCAAGTCCGCTAAACAGGCCGAAAAAGCCAAGGCGCTCAAACAGGAAAAACCGGCAGTCCAGGCGCCTGTGCGCACCGGAACCAAAAAAAAGCTCAGTTTTAAGGAGCAGCAAGAACTGGATAAGCTGCCGGGGTTGATTGATGAACTGGAGAATCGGCAAACGGAATTAAATCAGCAGATCAGTGGGCCTGAGTTTTACAAACAAGATCAAGCTGTCATTGCCAAGACTTTGGATGAACTGAAACAGATTGATGAAAAACTGGAGCAAGTTTACGCACGATGGGATGAGCTTGAAGCGTTGACTGAAGAGAGTGGCGGTTAGCAACAGTAGGCGCTTCCGGTATTTGCCCGGCATGCTTATCTCTTGCGCTCATGCAGCTGTAAGCGAAGGGCATTGCGCTTTAGCACAATATCGATTATTCTACACGGCTTCCTGTGGTCTGCAGGAAGTCAAATATAGGAGAGATGGCCGAGCGGTCGAAGGCGCACGCCTGGAAAGTGTGTATACGGCAACGTATCAAGGGTTCGAATCCCTTTCTCTCCGCCATATAAGCGTTGATATGGCGTCTCAACCGTTAAAGGTTGTCATTTTAATTTCTATCCTAGCCAATAGCATCTGCTGCATCGCTAATTTTTAAAATTTATTGTGCTGCTTTTTTTTACAAAAAATAGTGAGGGTGAGGATAAATTATTCCGGTGCTCTGCGGTTAGCGGCAAGATTTATCATTGAATAACATGCGCTGCAAAGTAGTTAAACGGTCTTTGTTCCAGTATGTATTTATCATCTTGGATGATTAATGCGGATTTTGGTTTTAGGAAAATCTGAGGGTGAAGTGTCGGAGTGAATTCCGGCGGAAGTGACAGCAATAATTAGAAGCTAAGGTTTTGTCGAACTGTGCGGCAGAAGAGTTCAGATGAATCTCAAGGCTATAAAGCCTTGAGACTCTTAGAGATTAAGCAATTCAAGTGAATCAGTCCCATGATAATTGTCCAGATTTTCCCTTTTTGCGGTTCAGATTAACATTGCTGGCAATGGCCGCTGTTGCGAATAACGCGGATGAAATGATGAATTCGCCTGAAAGAAAGCCCAATAAACCTGTTATAAATATCGTTCCTATTAAAATGTCTTTGTATAAGTCGCTCATGAGTAAGTCCTCGTTTAAAGTTGAAAAGGTTTTTTAAAATTACTGCTCAACTATAGTAAAGGATGCTATTGTTGACAATAGCATCATGAGTAGATGGATTGTTTCCTTATTTGATGCGTTGAATTCATAAAACGTTCATATTCATAGTGTAAAAGGTTAAAAAAATTTAATGCCGAATTGTTCTCAGTGTTGAGTGTTGATCAGTCAACGGCGTGAAAATAGTCATACACAATGTTTTTAATAGCATTCATAAATTTGGGTTTGTTAAATTCTAAAAAACATTAGGGAACTCAAAAAGCAGGGTTGACATTGCCAGATAGCGTCTATAGAATGGAGCCAGCTCGAAATAGTTTTACCGTTATGCTTATCTTTACGAAGTTCTTCAAGTGATTGTTCGTCCTGTTATCATTAAGTAATTCTCTAATTTCCCAGCTCCATCAGCCTTTATAAGGCTTCAATTACTACAAATAGGAATGCACTATAATGACTACAGGTATAGTTAAATGGTTTAACGCTGAAAAAGGCTTCGGTTTCATTCAGCAAGAAAATGGCCCAGATGTTTTTGTTCACTTTCGTAACATTAACAGCTCAGGCTTTAAATCTCTTGATGAAGGACAGAAAGTACAGTTTACTGTTACTCAAGGACAAAAAGGCCCGCAAGCAGAAGAAGTAACAATCATCTAAATTGCGTGCAAAGAAACCGTAGCTTCTTCGGGGGCTACGGTTTTTTTATGCCCGTCAATCAAGAATCAGCCAACTTTAGCCGTTACCCGTCCAAAGGAATTAACAATAGCGCCTTCAAAAGAAGAAGTTGACCTGAAAACGAATGCCCCGGATAGCACGGAATATCAGGAACTCGAGAGTCTCAAAAGAATAGCCCAAGATATTCTTGATCGTGTAAATTCACTGAAGGATTTGTTTCCGCGTATTGGCGAATTAAGGGCTTGCTTGAGAAACGCACTTTGTTGAAGCTTGAGCCAGAGGTGAATTTAGGCAAAGGAAGAACATTGCTTGATAGCGGCTTGGTGGTTTCTCCGCTCGCGAAGTATTCCGTAGCGCCGCTTTTGTTAAAAGGGGTGGGGCGGCGGTGCAGGATGCGGCCAGATCGCCTCATGCGAGTTCTGTATACCGGGCAGCGGCCTTTTTGCATTGCTGGCGTTACCGCTGATGGCAGTGTTTTCGGCTCGGCAGGAGGTTACATCGCTATTGGTATTGGCAATTCAGCCTTTTTGTCGATATTGCCGGGCAAGGCGAACCATGAACGGGTGGAAGCCAAGTCCCTGGATGAAACCTTTGATGTTGATTTTCAAATGAGCTTTGTTAATATTGAAGCCTTTTGTCACGGGCATAAACCGAGTTTTTAACTGTCACTTAAATAGGAGACGGTATATAATCTCATGCTTTTATTCAATCATTTACTAAATTCATACCGGAAAAAAACATGCTGGGTAAGTTGGTTAGATTTGTTATAGGTAGCCGTAATGACAGGCTGATAAAGAAGAAAAGAGTGCTGGTTAAAAAGATCAATGCTCTGGCTTCTGACTACGAAAAATTATCTGATGATGCATTAAAAGCAAAAACGCAGGAGTTTCGTGATCGCTTGGCGCAAGGTGAAAAACTGGACAATCTGCTTCCAGAAGCGTTTGCGACAGTCAGGGAGGCATCGACACGGGTTTTCGGTATGCGCCATTTCGATGTGCAGTTGATCGGCGGCATGATCCTTCATGACGGCAAAATTGCCGAAATGAAAACCGGTGAGGGTAAGACTCTGATGGCGACCTTGGCGGCCTATCTGAACGCT